>Ga0265292_1002392_pt1 | contig 13084 bp, 16 predicted proteins | sample Munlanlewell296A_FD_189080 | JGI IMG/M metagenome (GOLD analysis project Ga0265292, IMG submission 189080) | Leachate microbial communities from a municipal landfill in Southern Ontario, Canada - Leachate well 296A | ecosystem: Engineered > Solid waste > Landfill > Unclassified | place: Canada...
ACTGTCTCGCTCCCCCTCACCCAGTACATGTACCTCCGCCTGCACCTGATACACCTCGCCTGGTCTCGGGGTATCACCGTCTTCGGGGGGTGCGAGGGGGGCATTCTTCCAGCTAGACGGTCGGGGCCCGTTAAAAACCGTGCGGACGAGGCGCGTGGCGAGCCGTCAGGTTTTACAGAAAGCCTTTAAACCGGGCTCATCATCTCCATGCGTGAATCCCCCGGGAACCCGGGGGGCAATGACTCTCAGAGTGTTCAATATGAGCGAAGATAAGAAGCCCATCGAGGAGAAGACTGAAGAGAAGCCAGTCGAGGAGCCCAAGGTCGAGGCGCCGGCGGAGGCCGCGCCAGCCGGGGCACCCGTCGAGGCGAAGGAAGAGAAGCCCGCTGAGGAGCCCCGCATCGAGGGCGCCGTCAACAAGGGCGACTTCATCCTCATGGAGATGACGGGCAAGGCCGAGGAGACCGGTGAGGTATTCGACACAACCAGCGAGGATGTCGCCAAGGAGAAGGGCATCCACCGCGAGGGCAACACGTACGGCCCGCGCCTCGTCGTCGTCGGCGAGGGCTGGGTACTGCGCGGACTCGACAACCGCCTGCGCGGCACAAAGCCCAACGAGCAGACAGCCATCGAGATCCCAGCAGCAGAGGCATTCGGCGACCGCGACCCCGCACAGGTCCAACTCATCCCCTACCGCATCCTGCGCAGCAAGGGCGTCAACCCAGTCCCCGGGGCCGAGCTCGAGATCGACGGCCGCCAGGCCATAATCCGCAGCGTCGGCGCCGGCCGCGTCCAGGTCGACTACAACCACGCCCTCGCGGGCAGGAAGATCGTCTACGACGTCAAGGTCACGGAGATCATCGAGGAGGACAAGGCGAAGGTCAAGGCCCTCATCGGGCGGCGCTTCGTCGGCATCGACGCCGAGAAGTTCGGCCAGAAGATGGGCAAGAAGAAGATGACCGTCACCGTCCCCGACGAGGTATTCTTCGGCGAGAACATCCAGATCGCCAAGAGGGGCCTCGCCATGGACGTGCTCAAGTTCTTCCCCGAGCTCGAAGACGTCGAGTTCCTGGAAATCGTTAAGCGCAGCTAAGCCCACTTTTCATCGGTGACCCGATGGGCTCCGACGCTTTAGTTATAGGCGCGGGGCCCTCCGGTCTTCTAGCAGCAAAGGAGATCGCATCTAAGGGCTTCTCCGTCAAGATTCTGGAGGAGCACGCCCGGGTCGGCGTCCCCTCCCACTGCGCCGGCCTCATCAGCGTCGAGGGGCTAAAGAGGATAGGCGTCGAGGCCACGAGCGAGTTCGTACAGAACGAGGTCTACGGCGGGCGCATCTACTCGCCGGACGGGCAGTGCATAGAGATCAGGGACAGGCGCCCCCGTGCCCACGTCGTCGACAGGGCGGCACTCGACCAGCGCCTCGCCGACAAGGCCCTCGACGCCGGCGCCGAGCTCGTCCTCGGCAGGAGGGCGGAGAGACTAACACTCGCCGACGGCTCAGTCATCGGCGCATCAGGGGCCGGGTGGTCCGAGGAGGCGCGCATCGTCGTCGACGCCGAGGGCCCATCCCGTAGACTGGCTGCCGAGGCTGGCCTCGCAGGCTCGAGGCGCAAGCCGCTCCTCGGCGTGAACGCGGAGGTCGCCTGCGAGATCGACACGACGATGGTCGAGGTCTGGTTCGGCGCCGAGACCGCCCCCGGCTTCTACGCGTGGGTGATCCCGACCTCGGAGAGGCTGGTGCGTGTCGGCCTCGCCGCGAGGGAGGGGGACCCGACGGCGCTGCTGGACGGATTCATCGGTAGACGCTTCGGCTCCGCATCGCACTCCCCGCCCAGAGCGGGGCAGGTGCTCGTCGACGGCCCGGTCGAGAGGACGTCGTCGTCAGGCATCCTCCTCGTGGGGGACGCCGCTGGGCACGTCAAGCCGACGACGGGGGGCGGCGTCGTCCTCGGTGGCCTCTGCGCCATAGAGGCGGGGAAGGTGACGACACATGCCCTTGAGGCTGGCGACACATCAGCAAGTTTCCTCGCCGGATACGACGAGGCGTGGAGGAGGCTCTACGGCCCCGAGTTCAGGAGCATGCAGACGCTGCGCGGCCTCGCCGACAGGGTCTCGGACGAGAGGATGAACAGGTTCTTCCGCGCCTTCACGGAGGCCGGGCTCGGGGAGATCGCCTCGGACCTCGTCGCCGACGGCGACATGGACCTGCAGGATGGGATCATCAGGCGCGCCCTCTCCGAGCCGAGGCTGATGAGGGCGGCGATCAGCGGCCTCGGCAGGCTCGCCCTCGCCGAGCTCCGGGGCCTAGTCAATCTTTAAATATCGAGCCAATCTTGTATCTGGGCTGATCAGTATGTCCACTTGCATCTCCTGTGGCAGGAAGGTCTCCCCCGGTGAGAAGGCCGTCAAGATGAGCTGCCCCAACTGCGGCGCCGTCACCATCTGGCGCTGCGAGAAGTGCCGCCTCTTCGGCCGCAACTACAGGTGCCCCGCCTGTGGATTCCAAGGACCATAAAAGAACTCCTAATTTCTAGAGATTCCCTTCTGAGGGATGAATTTCAATAAAAGTGCGCTTTGTAGCTCCCTACTTCATCAGCGGGAGGTTACCGGTGATCTTGTCGAGCTTGTCGTTCCGCTCAGGGCCTAAACCGAGGGCCGTGATGCTCCCCGCCGGGACCTCCGTCAACCCCCTATCCTGAATTATTGAGTAGACGATGTCCAGCCTGTCCGCCTTCTCCGCGAGCTCCTCCAGCTCCTCCTGCGAGTCGACCTGCAGGGCGACCTTCTTGGCGCCCTCCTCGTGCCACTTCCGCCACCCCGCGTGGTTCTCCTGCTTCGCCTTCTCCGAGCAGTCGACGGCCGCGTGGCACGCCTGGGCGATCATCTTGCCGACGCTCATCTTGAGGTCGGTGCGGATGACTATGCACATCTTGTACTCGAACTGGCTCTGCCTATTCATGGGATTAGCCTCTCCCTGTCGCGTGGGAACATGCAGCACTCCCTGATGTTGTCCTTCCCGGTCACGATCATCGTCAGCCTCTCCAGCCCGATGCTCCAACCCGCGTGCGGCGGCGCGCCGTAGGCGAAGGCCTCTATGTAGCTCTCGAAGTTCTCCGGGTGCAGCCCCTTCTTGGTGATCCTCTCCCTGAGGAGCTCGGGGACGTGTATGCGCTGCGTACCGCTGCTTATCTCTATGCCGCCGTAGATGCAGTCGAAGGCGTGCACGACCTCCGGGTTATCCGCGTAGGGCATGGAGTAGAACGCCTTCTGCGCCGCGGGCCAGTCCTTGAGGAAGAAGGCCTGCTCCCCGACGAGTTCCATCATCCTCTTCTCCTGGGGCTTGGTGAAGTCGTCCCCCCAGACGATCTGCTCCCCCGCCCTCTGCAGCATCTCTATCGCCTCTGTGTAGGTGACGCGCCTGAAGGGAAGCTCGGGGACCACCAGATCCCTTTTCAGCGTCTTCAGCTCCTCGGGGCAGTGCTCCTTAACGTCGCGTAGCATGTGTACGAGTATCTTCTCCAGCACCTTCATCACCGCCTCGTCGTCGGCGAAGGCCTGCTCTATGTCCATCTGCCGGACCTCGTTGAGGTGGGTGGGGGTGTTGAACTTCTCCGCCCTCCAGATGGGCGTGACGGTGAAGACCTTCTCGAAGCTTATGGCGCACATCTGCTTGTAGAGCTGGGGGCTCTGGGCGAGGAACGCGTCCTTCTCGAAGTAGGGCAGCTTGAAGAGGTCCGCGCCCCCCTCGGAGGCGCTGGATATTATGCACGGCGGCTGTATCTCCGTGTAACCGTTCTCCGTGAGCCAGCCACGGAACGTCGACAGCAACCTATTCTGTATCGTGAATATGGCGCGTGTCTGAGGAGCCCTGAAGTCGAGGAACCGCCAGTTGAGCCGCGTCTCCAGCTCGCTCTGGCTCGTCTCCGCTATGTCGACGGGCAGAGGCTGCCGGGACTTGTTCACCACCTCGATCCTCTCGGGGAAGAACTCGACGCCCGCGTTGGCTATCTTGCTCTGGGCCGCCTTGCCGGTGACGGCGATCACGTCCTCGCGGCCCAGCCCCTCGCCGGGGTAGAGCCCGAGGTCCTTGACGGTGACCTGTATCTCCCCCGTCTTGTCGCGCACCACGATGAACTTGATCTTGGCCAGGTCGCGTGTCCTCGCCACCCATCCGGCGATGGTGACGGTCTCCCCCGGCCTCCTCTTGGCTTCCTCGATGTAGATTCTCTCGAACATGGCATGCCCCCAGGCGGGCTAACAGCCTAGAATAGGGGTGAATATAAAAACTTATGAGGCTTTAGTAGGCGTACTCGACGCGCAGGTCCATCTTGCGGACCTTCTTCGCGATCTCGGTGAGGGCCTGTATCCGCTTCTTGCTCAGCCTCTTGGCGCCGCGCGCCCCGAGTACGACGCGCGTCTCGGTGCTCCCATCCGGGAGCCAGATGATGTTTATCGTAACTAGCTGCTGCCCCGAGAATAGGTCCTCAAGGAACTTCCTGTCGTTCATCCCGGCCTCGATGACGACGACCCTCTTGTTGAGGGCGTCCCCGAGGTCGCGGGCCGGCTTGGGGTTGGCGTTGAACTTCACCGCGTCCCCCTTACCCACGACGAGGACGAGGAATCCCCCGGCGTCCACGACGTTGTCGAGGCTTATGGTCTGCAGGAACGGGTTCTGGCCCTCGTAGCTGATGAGCTTCTTGGCCACTTCCATGTAGTCATTTGTGACGGTGCCTGTCTTGATCTTCGTCTGGCACTTCGAGCAGAGCATGCCGCTCTTGAGACAGAACTCACACAGCTGCGTTTGCAATCAGTGATCCTCCGGTGTCCCGGGGGAGCCGCCGCGAGAGCCTAATTGTTTGCGCCTTTACGGCTTCAACACGATCTCTATCGTGCTGACGTTTGAAGGCGTGCTGCGCTCCTCGGACTGTATCTGCTCGGTGCCTATCTTGATCTCCTGGACAGTCACACTCGGCATGAACCTGTTCCTGAGCACCTCCACGGCGTCGACAGCCCTGCTGATGGACTGTCCGCGTGCCTTAACTAGGACGATCTCCTGACCGCTCTTGAAGAGTGTCATGCAGGCGAGGACATAGTTGAGGACAGGCTTTCGTCCGATGAATACGGTGTTAGATCTCTCCACTTTGGACTCCTCCAGACATTCGTTTTCTGTAGGTGTGCTATGATGGTGTTCTTTCAGTTAAAAGGTTATCGGGTTTTCGATAAAAACGCCTATCTCGGGGGTATATGCCGCTCAACCGGCCGTTTTTGCTCATCTGTCGTTGTATCTGTCGTTCCTCCAGACGTCGGCGGTGTTGCTGTAGTAGCCTCGCTCCCAGAAGCCGAGCCTGTCCTTCGGGGAGAATGTGATCTTGGTTAGCCACATCGCCGACTTGTAGGCGTACTTCTGGGGGGCAACGAGCCTCACGGGTCCCCCGAGGGGCTGGCTCAGGTCCTCCCCGTTCAGCCTGTGGGCGAGGATTATGTCGTCGCCCTGGAGCTCGGAGAGGGGGAGGCTCGTCGTGTACCGGTCCGCGCACTCGAAGAGGGCGTAGGCCGCCTCGGGCCTCGGCCTGACCCGCTCCTGTATGGTCTTGAACTTGACGCCGCCCCACCGCTGCTTTAGGACGCTCCACCCCTCGACGCAGTGGAAGTCGCTGACCGACTCGACGTGGGGGAGGGCGAGGAGGTCCGCCCAGCTGAGCGTGGCGGGCGTCTCCACCTCGCCGTCGACGGCGAGACCCCATTTCTCCCTCTCGATGTTAGGGAGGCTGTGGGTTATTCCGGGGTGGTCGATCCCCCAGCGGAGTATCCCCGGCGTGGGCGCCTGGTCGGGGGGCAGCTCACCCCTGGGCTCCTCCACGCGTTTTTTCCTCCAGAACAACTTCGAGTAAACCCGTTCCCCCCGACGGCAATAAACCTGCGCCCCACGCCTCGAATGGGTTAAAGGCGCAGGGGGACAGGGTATGCCCATGAACGAGCGTGAGAAGGCCGCGGAGGTCATCAGGCTCCTAGAGGCAGAGTACCCCCACGAGAAGGGGACGATGTTGAGCTGGAGGACCCCCCTCGAGCTCCTCGTGGCCACGATGCTGTCGGCGCAGAGCACGGACGAGCAGATCAACAGGCTCACCCCCGCGCTCTTCAAGAGGTACAAGACCGCCGCCGACTACGCCGGCGCCGACAGGGAGGAGCTGGAGCTCTACATAAGGTCCTCCGGCTTCTTCCACAGGAAGGCGGAGCTCATCCAGGCTGCCTGCCGCCAGATCGTGGACGAGTTCGGCGGCGAGGTCCCGAGGACCATGGAGGACCTCCTCAAGTTGAAGGGGGTGGCGCGGAAGACGGCGAACATCGTCCTCGGCAACGCCTACGGGGTGGTCGAGGGCATCGCGGTCGACACCCACGTTATGAGGCTCAGCCAGCGCCTCGGCTGGTCGAGCCAGAGGGACAGGGACAAGATAGAGCAGGACCTCATGGGGCTGATACCCCGCGACAAGTGGTACGAGGTCAACTACCTGCTGATAGCCCACGGCAGGAAGGTATGCACCGCGATTAAGCCGGACTGCGCGGGGTGCGTCGTGAACCGCCTCTGCCCATCGGCCTTCACCTTCAAGCACAACAGGAAGTGACGCCCCGCCCAGTGACGTTTTTCTTCCCCGCTTCCCAGAGAAGCGGCAGGTGACTTGGTTGCCGCTCTACGAGACGCCTCACAGGAACCACGAGAGGCACCTCTGCTCCATCGTCGAGAGGGGGATAACGATCGCGGAGTACAAGGAGCTCGTCAGGGACCCCACGCACGTGTGCTGGCTCTGCGGCAGGGTGGCGAAGGATAAGGGCAGCCTCTGCTACCCGGTCCCGCTCTGAGCCCCACTTTCACCGCCGTGGCGGGTATCGGGCTACCTTCGGTTTATATCCGACGAACTGACGGGCCTCCATGCCGGTGCTACCATACTCCCGGTAGCTTCCGACACCATTCGGGGCCGAAGAGGCCCCACGTTTTTTTCTACGGCTTCGCCTTCGCGAATATCTGCTTGTAGGTCTTCGCCTTCGAGAGCGTGCGCTCGTGCTCCTTCTTCATGTACTGGACGGTCGCCTCCGTGACCTCGCCCTTGGGCTCGGCTGGGATGCCGAGCGCGACCATCCTTGGCGGTATGACCTTGCGGGGGCTGACGAGGGCGCCGGAGCCGACCATCGCCCCCTCGCCGACGTCGGCGCGGTCAAGCACGATGGCCTGTATCCCTATTATGGCGCCGTTCCCGATCTTGGCGCCGTGGACCGTGGCGCCGTGGCTCACGATGACGTCGGAGCCGATGCTCACGGGGTTCCCCGTCGGGGCCTCGATGAGGCACCCCTCCAGTATCGTGGTGCGCGCCCCGATGACGACGGTGTCGTCGTCGCCCCGGATGACGGCGTTCGTCCAGACGTTCACGTCCTCGCCCAGGGTGACGTCGCCGATGACCCAGCTCCCCGGGGCGAGGAAGACCGACGGGTGGACCCTCGGTTTCTTGCCCTCGAACTCGACTATGGACATGGTTTAGAGAGGGCGGCCCGGGGGGGATAAGATTATTTGCTCATCTCCAGCATCCGCTGGATGGGCTTGAGCGCCCTCACGCGGAGGCCCTCCGGGACCTTGACGACGGGCCTCTCGTCGCGGAGCGCCTCGTAGGTGTTCTGCAGGGTGATCCTCTTCATCGTGGGGCACTCGGCGTTGGGCTCCGCGGGTATGTAGGTCTTCCCGGGTATCTCGCGGCGGAGCCTGTCAATCATACCGATCTCCGTCGCTATGATGAAGGTCTTGGCCGGGGACTCCTTGCAGCGCCGGTACATCCCACCCGTCGACAGGACGTGGTCGGCCCTGTCCTGGAACTCGGGCTCGCACTCGGGGTGGACGAGCAGCTCCGCCTCGGGGTGGCTCCTTTTCAGCTCCAGTGCCTTCTCCCCCTTGCCGAATAGTCGGTGGGTGTTGCAGAACCCGTGGGCGGGGGCCGGGATGAGGCTGACCCCGGGGACCCGCTTCGAGACATAGTACCCCAGGTTCCAGTCGGGGCCGAAGATGACCTCCCTCGTCCCGAGCTTCTCGACCATCTGGGCGGCGTTGGCCGATGTGCAGGTGACGTCGCACTCGGCCTTGGCCTCGGCGAGGGTGTTGACGTAGAGGACGACGGGGACCCCGGGGTGGGCCGCCTTGACGCCGAGGAGGGTCTTAACGGGGAGCTGCGCCGCCATGGGGCAGCAGGCCCTCAGGTTCGGGAGGAGCACCTTCCTGTCGGGGTTGAGGATGCTCGCAGTCTCCGCCATGAAGTCGACGCCGCAGAAGACGATGATGTCCGCGTCGGTGCTCTGCGCCTTCCTGCACAGCTCAAGGCTGTCGCCGATGAAGTCGGCTATCTCCTGTATCTCGGGGACCTGGTAGTTGTGGACGAGTAGGACGGCGTTCTTCTCCTCCCTCAGCGCCCTGACCTTTTCCTGAAGGCTCTTTATCTCGTCCGCGTTCAAGCCTTGATTCTCCCCACGATGCTGATCTCGAGCTTTACGTCGAGCGCCCTGACGGAGTGGGTTAAGCTCCCGAGGGAGACGACGTCGACTCCCGCCGACGCGTACCCGGCGGCGTTGTCTGCGGTTATCCCGCCCGACGCCTCGAAGAGCCTGCCGGCGCGTAGACCCTCCGAATCCAGTGCCCGGAGCGCCTCGCCGATCTCCGGGGGCTTCATGTTGTCGAACATGATTATCTCAGCCCCCGCCACGGCGGCCTCACGTGCCTGCTCACGTGTCCTGACCTCGACCTCGATCTTCTTGGTGAAGCTGACCTTCTCCCTCGCCAGGCGCACGGCCTCGGCGACGCTCGGGAGGAGGGAGAGGTGGTTGTCCTTTATGAGGACGCAGTCGTCGAGCCCGAGGCGGTGCGTGTCGCCCCCGCCTAGCTGAACAGCCTTTTTCTGCATGTATTTGAGCCCGGGGAGGGTCTTCCGCGTGGCCGCCACGCGGGTCCTCGGGTTGGCTGCGGCTACACTCTTCACGACCTCCGCCGTCGCGGTGGCGATCCCCGCCATGTGAGACACGATGTTTAGGGCCACTCGTTCACCGGCGAGCAGGGCCCTCGCCGACCCCTCCACCCTAAGCAACATCTGCTTCGCCTCGACGTGGGCGCCGTCTAGCGCCAGTTGGTCGACGTCACAGCCCAAGAGGGTGAAGACTGCGCTTGCCTCCTCGAGCCCCGCTGCCACGCCGGGTTCCCTGAAGTAGAGCTGGCCCCTAGCCCTCAGGTCGGCGGGGATCAGGGCATCCGACGTGATGTCCCCGGAGCCCAGGTCCTCGAAAAGGAATCCCTTGACTCGCTCCTCGGCAAGGGGGTTCGGCTTCAACCTTTTCCCATCCATCTCTCTTACCATCTGGAGGGGTATCTGTAGGTTCAACGATGTTGCCCTTTTAAGGGTTCCCAAATCGGTCGGTCCGAAGGTAAATCCGAGAAGTCTTTTATCCTCCCCGGCCGCCGTATCCCGCGGTGGGAAGAGTTGGACTACAGGCGGTATCTCGTCGAGGCGGGGACGGGGATAGACCTCCACGGGGAGGACGCGACGAAGGCGGCCCAGAGGGCCGTCAAGGACGCGATAAGCCACAGCAGCATGGTGGGGCTGGGCCAGCTGTTCAAGATAAAGAGCTTCTCGGAGATCGAGGACGCGCTGATGGTCGACGTCACCGTTGCGGCGCCCGACCCCGAGAAGGTGGACGGCGAGGCGGTGCTCTCCACGCTCCCCGAGGGGAAGAGGCGCATAACCGTCGTGAAGGGCGGGATCAAGTTCCCAACTGATTCCACCCGGGACGAGGCGAAGACCCACCCAATCGTGATGGTCAACGCCGTCATAGTCGTTCTCGTGGACGTCGATAAGGTCCAGAGAAGGTAGGAGCCTACAGCTCCTTACCGCACTTCGTGCAGAACCTGGCGTACCGCGTGTTCTCCCCCCCGCAGTTCCTGCAGAAGACCGGCTCCGCGCTCTCCTTGATGCTCGTCTTGGCGGACTTGACCCCCTTCTCGACCTCCCCCGCGACCTCCCTGAAGGTGTCCTGGACGATCTTCACGCCTTCGTCGATGGCCTTGGAGGCCTTCTTGAGGGCCACATCCACCTCCCCCCTCCAGTACGGGTCCGAGGCCCAGGGAAGGGCGACGCCCTCCTTGACCCCCTTCTCGGTCCTCACGCCGCACTTGGGGCAGAAGTTCGACTCCGCGTCCAGCTCCTTGCCGCAGTTTGAACAATACGCCATATAATTCACTCATCCCTCGCTTCGGAACGTGCGCTATTTAACCTTGCGAGTGTTTCCCCGAACGTCTACCCAGCATTGGGAACCCCGGCTCGCGTCTTCGAGGGCGTTTTCCCAAAATAGCTACCCTTAACACTCGGTTGACACCATACTGCTCAAACTAGGTGATTGAAGTGACAGAGTACAGGTACCCGAAGATCCCCGTGTTAGTGCCAGTGGCGATAGTCTCGCTGGTCATAGTCGGAATCCTCGTCGTCCTCTCGGGCGCGAGCGTGGGCGTCGGCGACGTCGCCCTAGTCGTGGACCCGCTGAGCGGGACCGTGAGCAACCCCGTCGTGGGTCCCCGCTGGTTCCTCAAGCTCCCATACCAGAGCGTCGTGAAGGTCCCATACTCGACCCAGTACCTCATCCTCAGCAACAGCGACCCCAACGCCGACTTCGCCAGCCTAATGTGCTTCAGCAGCGAGGGCATCGAGGTGACGACGGACGTCGTCGTCCGCTTCGGCATAGACGTAAACAAGGCCGCGGCCCTCTACCAGAGCTACCCCGCGATGAACTGGGAGTTCACGACCATCAACAGCATAACATCCGAGACCGCGAAGGGCATCACCAAGAACTACAGCTGGACCGAGATCAAGGACAAGCGTGTCGAGCTCGCCAACCAGATCCAGGCCGCCATAGTGGTGGCCTTGAGCGATGAGCCGAGCCTGAAGGGCGCCATAATCAACATCGAGGTCGACCTGAAGAACGTCTCCTTCCCCCAGAGGCTCGTCGACGAGCTACAGGCCACCGTGGCCGCGCAGCAGGCCGTCGTGACGGCGGAGAACCAGAGGAAGAGCGCGATCATACTCGCCAACGCGACGGCGCAGACGGCCCTCATACAGGCCGAGGGTGAGGCGAGGGCCCAGATCGCGAGGGCGAAGGGCGAGGCCGACGCCATCCAGCAGATAATCGCCGTCGTGGGCGCCGACGGATGGCAGACCTACTACAACATGCAGAAGCTCAAGGAGATGAGCCCCAACATCGACACCCTGATAGTCGGGACGGACGGCAACTTCCTCATCCCGCTAAAGTAAAAAAACCGTTATCCATAGCCACGCAAGCTGGGGGAGCTGACCCCCACCCGTTTTTACCAGTCGCTCTTACTCTCAAGCCACGCCTGAGTCTCCGGGTGGATCTCGGGCCACGTCCTAACGTAGGCCTTGACCCTGTCCGCGAGCTGCACCGTCTGGTCGTAGCCCTGCCTCTTTATGAACTCCTGTATCTCCTTCTGCGTCTTCCTCTTCGCATCCCACTTGTCCGCGTTGGCGACCCTGAAGAGGAACCGCGTGTAGTTCGCGGCCGCGAGGCGCAGGTACTCGAGATCGACCTTGTCGACGGTATCGTACTTGCTGTGGCCGAAGCCGCGCCCCGTGCTCGTGCGGATCGTCTCGGGGTCCCCGCCGCTCCCGCAGGGGACGCTGCGGAGGTAGAATGGCCAGTGGTCGCTGTAGGGGCCGACGCGCTGGTAGTATGGCAGCTCTGCCTTCATCTCCTTGGCGCACTTGTCCATGAAGGGTTCCAGCTCGGGGAAGTCGTGCAGGATCACGCCCTTCCTGCTCTTGCTGCCGCCGCTGTCGAGGTTGAGCATGAAGCGGACGTCGTCCATCTCGTCGGCGTGCATGGCGGTGTAGTTGTAGCTGCCGTAGAGGCCGATCTCCTCGGCGCCGAAGCAGACGCAGCGGACGCGCCTCTTGAGCTTCTGCTTGACCATGGCGAGGTTACGGGCGATCTCCATTACGGTCACGGCGCCCGACGCGGGGTCCTCCGCCCCCTGGCTGATGTCGTGCCCGTCGTAGTGGCTCCCCACGACGACGTACTCCTTGCTCCTCGAGTTGCCAGGGACGTCGGCGATGACGTTGTAGGTGGTGACGTCCATGTTCCTGTCCGTCGTCTTGATCCTGATTGTGACCTCCCCCTCCCGCTCCAGGGTCCTGACGAGGTACATGCCGTCCTCGTAGCTGACGCTTATGGAGGGGATGACGGGGCTGATGCCGCCGGTCTGGGGCCCGTAGGCGGGGTACTGGTTCATGAATATCCAGCCCTTCGCCCCCGCGAGGACGCTCCTCATGAACTTCTCGGACCTGTGAAGCTGGCGGGTCATGCCCAGCGGGTTCGCGCTGCTCACCATCACTATGTTGCCGTCGCACTCCTTCTTCCTCCTCTCGTAGACGTCGACGGCGCCGTCCCCGAGCCAGACGAGCTTCGCCTCGACCTCGCCCGCGATGCTGTGGGGGAGGCTGATGCAGTCGAACTCCTTTCTGAAGGGGGTCACCATCGTGAGCTTCGCGGGGCCCCTCTTCCAGCCGGGGATCTTGTAGCTCTCGTAGTGGGCGTCAGCGATGCCGTAGCCCTTGAGCTTCTCGACCATGTACTTCACGGAGCCGAGGTCGCCGGGGGTGCCCGGGAACCGGCTCCCGTAGACGTCGCAGAGCATCTTCAGGTTGTCCATCGACTCGGACGACGTGTAGATCTCGGAGACTACCTTCTTGTCAACCTCAAGCCATGGGTTGCTCAAAACAGTCACACGGAGAACTGGTATCAGGAACGGATTTAAGACCTTTCAAGGTTCAATGCGTGTTGTTCTGAGTCCTGCTGTTCGCGAGTGAGGCGAAGATGCCGACGAGGCAGAGGAGGCTGAAGACGACGAAGGCGACCTTGATGCTGCTCAGGAGCGCTGGGTAGACGGCGGGCACGATCTCTAGCCTCCCTATGAGGAGGGCGAAGATGATCATGGTGACACCCATGCTGAACATCTGTCCCGTGAGCCTCATGGTTCCGAGGGTGGAGGAGG
>Ga0265292_1002393_pt1 | contig 13082 bp, 14 predicted proteins | sample Munlanlewell296A_FD_189080 | JGI IMG/M metagenome (GOLD analysis project Ga0265292, IMG submission 189080) | Leachate microbial communities from a municipal landfill in Southern Ontario, Canada - Leachate well 296A | ecosystem: Engineered > Solid waste > Landfill > Unclassified | place: Canada...
CTGCTCACAGTGCAGGAAGCGCACGAAGGTGAAGCTCAAGGAAGAAAAACATTCGAACTAGGTAGTGTTCACATAAAAAAATCCGCTGCAACCGCGGCCACGGAGGGCCGCTGCTGATTTAGAAATATTTTTTGACCAGCAGCACCCCTCCGTGGGTGCGGCGATTCAAGAAAATTGGCTCTGGCAGCCAAACGATATGTTAACACTACCTAGTGACGAGCAGTTAACTGTAAGCTTTTCGCATGAAGAAATATCGCAGCGCAGTTTCGGTGTTGGTTGTCAGGGGAAAGGAATCTGGGATCCTGCTTGTGCATAAGCCGCGCAGACACGATGCCTGGCAGCTCCCGCAAGGGGGAGTGGAGGAGGGTGAGAGTCTCGAAGCGGCGGCGCTTCGGGAGCTCAAGGAAGAGACGGGCCTTTCCCCCGGCTCCGTGCGGCACGTGAGTGCACAGACATACTGCTACGATTTTTCGCCCGCTTATGTCCGGCGCTACCGTCCCTTCAACGACGGCCAGCGTCTCCGATTCGTCGTCGTGGAGGTTCCGGCGGATGCCGAGGTAAAGGTGGACAATCGCGAGGTAGACTCGTTCGTCTGGGTGGCAGAGGACAAGCTTTCCCAGTACATCGAACGGGTGGAGTATCTCGATGTCATTCATGCGGTGCTGTGTGAGTACGAGGAACGACGCAGTGATCACTAGGGCTTTGAGCTATGAGCTTTGAGAAGCGACGAACTCATCGCTCATCGCTCAAAGCTTCTGATAAGATTCCCCCGTGCGTCTCACTACTCTCTCCCTCGAGCACGTGCGTTCCTACGAGCGGCTCTCGCTCCCGCTTGCCGGTTCCATGCGGCAAGTCTTCATCGGGCCCAACGGCAGCGGGAAAACGAACATCATGGAAGCCGTCTCTCTGCTCTCCTGGGGGCGCTCATGCCTCCGCGCCATGCCGGAAGACGTGCTCCGCTGGGGGGCGGATTACTTCCGCATCCGTGCGGAGGGAGCGCTCGATGACCGGACATCTCTCTCGTTTGAGTACGTCTGGCAGCGCGCGCCGCGCCGCCAGTGCGCCGCATTCCTCCGCGATATCCGCACGCCGTTCCTCAAGTTCATCGGTTCCCTCAAGACGGTCATCTTCCTGCCCGAGCACCTGGATCTCTTCATCGGCGCCCCTGCCCAGCGGAGGGCGTTCCTCGATATCCTCCTCTCACAACTGTCGCCGGATTTCACCGCGCTCCGCGTGGAGTACGAGCGCCTCCTCAAGCAGCGTAACGCGCTCCTCAAGCGCATCGCGGAGGGAGCGGCGCGCGGGGAGGAGCTGACGCTCTGGGACGAGCGGTTCTCGCTCGTCGCCGCGCGCGTCCAGCACCGGCGTCTCGCCCTCGCCGCGCGCTTCACGGAGCAGCTCCCCGTTCTCCTCGCCGCTCTGGGCGAAGAGAAAACCGGAGACGCGGTGATCGTGTATGAGCGGAAGACACAGGGACAGGATCTCCCGGAGATGGCGGCTCAGTGCCGCTCGCTGCTTCTTGCGGCGCGATCCCGCGATCTCCTCCTCGCGTCCACGACGGTGGGTCCCCACCGCGATGACTGGCACATCGTTCTTCGCGGGCATCGGTTGCAGCAATTCGCATCCCGCGGACAGCAGCGGGCGAGCCTCTTAGCCCTTCTTCTCGCGAGCGCCCGCATCCTGGAAGAGACGTGCGGTGAGCGGCCGGTCGTCCTCCTCGACGATGTCCTCTCCGAGCTGGATGACCGTCATCAGGCAGCGCTCCTCGCTTCTCTCACCGACCATCAGGTGCTCATCACTTCGACGCATCCGGTGCCGCTCAGCGAAGATGTCATATTGTGGAATGTTGGAGAAGGAAAGGTCGTGCGGTCGGAAAAAGCACGCAGGGAAGCTGTTAGCTAACACCTGCGTTATAAGCCCCGAACAACGCCAGTGCCAATGCGTCGGCCGCATCCGCAGGCTTGGGGATTTCCTTGAGCTTCAGGATTCGCTTCACCATCTCCTGCATCTGACGCTTGTCGGCGGATCCGTCCCCCGTGATCGCTATTTTCAGCTGGAGGGGGGTGACCTCTCGTACCTCGATGCCGCATTCCTGCAACACGAGGAGTAGAGCCCCGCGCGCCTGAGCGGTGTCCATTGCCGTACGGCGATTCGTCGCGAAGAACAGCCGCTCCACGACCGCGAGATCCGGCTTCGCTTCCACTAGGAACGCCCGCAGGTCTGCTCCGAGTTCTCCGAGGCGCACTGTGAGCGGAAGAGTCTTCTCTGTGGTGATCGTGAGCCATTCGAGAGCTCTTGGCTCTTTGTCCCGGCCAGTCTCGATGAGTCCGAGGCCAGCGGTGGAGAGGCCGGGATCAATCCCGAGGATCCGCATGATGGAAGCGTACTCCGTTTTTCTTTATTTTCGCCATGATCTCTTTGCCTCGCAGCACGGGCATCGTGCCCGTGTTCCGGGGCACGATGCCCCGGCTTCGGAAAAAAATGATTTCCTAGCTTTGCGACATTCCTGTCTCCGCGTGCATTGAAAAAACACTGTTTTTCTGCTAGAGTAAGAGGATTAAGTGACATCGATAATGAAGACTTACGAACGTCAACGGCATGCCGGTTTCGACCGGCGCTCTCACCGCCACGTCGGTCTCGACCGACAGTGTCACCGCCACATCATCGCCGTGCCTGTGATGTTCCTCGGCATGGTGATGATCGCTGCCGTGAATGCATCCCTTCCGGTGCATGCGAGCCAAAGCAGTTCCGGGATGGGGGAATGGACGCTCACCGCTCAAACCTCGGCTCGTGATTTCTCCATTCCGCTCACGGTAGCCGGGCGCTTGGACCCGGGAGGGTCCCTCGCGGTCACAGACAGCGGACAGCGACTCCGCCTCTCAGAGGGGACGGTGCATCTCCGTGCCATGGGCATGACAGCGGCGGATGTTCCCTTCGCTGTCCGCGTGGACGCGCTTGCTGCGGATTTCAGCCTGATTGCCGAGCCGGATGCCGTCACGGTGGTGGCGGTGAGCGCGCCTGTCCTCGCCACCCGCGGTGATCGGACATGGGTGGTGTCGCCCAAACGTCAGCTTCGTATCGATTCCTCGGGAAACGCGCGTCTCTCGGGTGTTCCCGGTGAGTGGCTCGAGAGCGAAACCGCGCTCTTCCGAACCATGCAAGCTTTTGATCCTGCGGCATCTGTTCCAGAGTCAGGGGCCTTTGGTGAGTCTGTCATACGCGGTGGCTACGGCGACGCGCTCGCAGCCATGGGGGCATCTGCCCCTGATCCCGTTTCGGTTGCACCTCTCCTCTCCAAAGTGCTCGGGGGGGACGGGCTTTTCACTTCGGATCGCGTTACCCTTGCATTCGCTCTCGTGCGCACGAAGACCTCACCGCTCCTCTCCGGGCTTCTGGCTCTCCGGCTTGTGCAGGAAGGCGAACGGATCGAGGAGAAGGCCGCGTCTCTTGTCGTCCGGGAACTCGCTTCCTCCCCGCTTGCGGACGATCTCCCTTCCACCGTGCCGCTCCTTGCCGCCGCGCTGCAAAAGCCTCTCGTTTCCGGCGTCGTTGATCAGTGGAAGACCGAGACCATCCGGCTCGTGGCGATGGATCCGGCTGCCGCCTTCCCCGTTTTCAGAGAAACCGCACCTCTCCTTCCGGCGAAGTATGTCCAAGCCGGCTTCCCACGGCAGGCAAGGCTCTGGGAGGAGGCTATCGCAAACGTCAGTGCGGTTCTCTCGCCGCTCCTTCCGGTCGATGAGCGCACGACTCTCGAGCGCGATCTTCAGGCGGCGCGTCTCCGCGACGCGGAAGATCAGCCTACAGCGCCATCGTCGGTCGTATCGAGTGCCGCTCATTCGCGCCCGGATCAAGAGCTTCTTTTCTTCACTCGGCAGCTCATCCGTGAGCACGGCGTGATGCTCTCGGCGCTGACGACCGTGAAAGTCGTTTCAGACCGGGCTGATGCCGTGCGTATCGAGGGCGTCTTCATCGCGGGGGAGGGGAGAGATGTCCCCTACGCGTTCACCGTGGACCTGGCGCAGGATCGCATCATCGAGATCGTTCGTGACGGCGTCCGCCTCCCCAACAGTCTCCCTGTCTCACAGTTCTTCAAATAAAAAAGGCCCCGTGAAAGCGGAGCCTTCTTCCTTGACCATATCAGTTTCCGCTGCAACAGGAGCTGTCAGTCTTGCCGCAGCACTTGCTGAATACAATGACCTTGTAGAGTCCTGCGAGTCCGATGATGAGGTAGACGATCGCTTCCACTTTCTGCCACTTGCCGACCAGGAGGTTCACGACGTTCCAGTTCGCGCCGCTTACCAGCCAACCGAGGCCAACCAAGCCCCAGTTGAGGGCGCCGATGATAAGAAGTACGCACACCAGCGTGCAAAGTGGGGACTTCTGATTCATAAGAAAATGAGGGAAGTGATAGAAATTAAGACCGTTATAGAAACTCGTTAATCTTTTTGCAAGATTTACCCTTGTACAAGCAAAAATATTTATGTCGCAATCATATCTTGTACTAATTATTTGAACATCAGTGTATCGAACGTGTTCGCTCTTCATTTTTTTCCGTTCACAAGTTGACCGGATACGCACTTCTCCGTAACCTTTGTACGGCAAGAAATTGATCTTTCGGAATGAAGTTTCGGGCGATTAGCTCAGCCTGGTTAGAGCGCCACACTGATAATGTGGAGGTCGGCTGTTCAAGTCAGCCATCGCCCACCAATTACGACTTTTGGGGCTGGCGCTCAAAACGCGCCACCCTATTTTGGCTTCGTATTGCACCGCATCCTCCTTCAAAGCCCAGTTCAAGCCGGCTTGCTTGAGAAATGTTGGGATTTCCCGAAGATTTTCCGTGTGAAGCAGACTTTTGGCTTCTTTGCTGCGTCGAATCATCTGGCGACACGGTTCTAGCCACTCACAGTGGTTCCGTTCAGCACGGGCGATTTTCTGGTCAAGATCGACCTTCTGAGCAACGAGCTTGTTCTTCTTCCCGAGGTATTCATCGTTGCTGATTGTTCCATCGAGTCGAAGGTCGAGGAGGTCTTCGAGTTTTTTATCCAATTCTCGTTTCTCACTCTTTAAGTGCTGAACGGCTGCCCGATGATCTGATTTACTCTGGACTTCTTGCTTGTCGAGTTCCTGCAGCATGCTATCCGCCCAGTTATCGGGCATGGAGAGCTGTTCGACAATCTTTCTGGCTTGCTCAAGTATTTTTTCTTCTCGTAAGTAGTGTGCCGTGGGGCAGGGGCCTTTCTTCTTCGTACAGTGGTAGTAGTGATGCCCTTTCTGCCTCTGGCAGGTGATGGAACAATCACACTCCACGCACTTGAGCCAGCCAACGAAAGGAAAATCATGGTTTCTCCTGTGCTTCGTTTTGCCTCGATTCAACATCACTTGCTGGCATTGGTCGAACAGCTCTTTACTGATGAGTGGCTTGAACGAACCTTCATGCAGTTCACCATTCACCTGCATGAGTCCGCAATGAATGGGGTTCTTGAGTAGCGTCTGGACGGAGGCCTTCGCCATGACCTTGTTCGTTCGACTGCGGAAGCCCTGTGTCGCAAGAAAGTCCTTGATCGCATCCAGCGTGTAGTCTCCTGTTGCATAGAGCCTGAACGCTTCCCGAATGATCGGCGCTTTCTCTGTGTCAATATCGATGTTCCTCGTATGAGGATTGTTCAGGTAGCCCGTCGGTGCTTTCCATGACCATTCGCCGCGCTTCATCTTTTGTCGTATTCCTCGCTTCACGTTCTCGCTAAGCGCATCGGTGTAATACTTGGACTGTCCGAAGGCGATTTGCAGCATGAATTTTCCATTGGGACTGTTGTCGAAGGTCATGGTCGGGAAGCGCAGGTCTTTCAGCTTTCCGCAGTCGAGAAGATGGATAATCTGGCCGCCGTCCACGGCATTACGAGCAAGGCGGTCAGGATGCCACGACAAAATCCCATCTGCTTCACCTTTCATAATCAATCCCAACATATCTGCGAACACTTTTCGTCCGGTTTCGCGTGCTGTTCTGGCCTCCTCGAAGGAGGCGACGATTTGTAACTGCTCTTTTGCTGCGTACTCTTCGAGCTCACGAAATTGAGCGGCAATGGATAACGCTTGTCTCTCCTCCTGTTCACTCGATTTTCGGACGTAGATGACGTAACGATTGTCCATGAGAGAATCATAACAGAAAAGAAAAGTTTTGCCGTTGGCGAATGGAAAGAGAATGCGGTGCAATACGAAGCCAAAATAGGGTGGCGCGTTTTGAGCGCCAGCCCCAAAAGTCGTAATTGGTGGAGCCTGAGCGACAAAATTATAACCGATTTCCGAGAACATTGGCGCGGCGGCTGAAAATTTGGGGGGCAGCCGCCGCGCCGCGACCGTTTCCGTCAGAACAGCACGCGAAACCGGAAAAGCAAGACGGCTTGAACTGGGCGGTTCGCCAACGGCAAAACTTTTCTTCGATTCGGCATTCGGAATAGACGACTTCTATCAAAAGCGGTACATTACTTTCATTATGAAAGATTTGCTGTTAATTATTGGGGCAGGCGCATTGGGTGGCCTATGGCATTATTGTATGAGATTGAGTAAAAAAATTGATTTGTTACAAACAGTTCCCGAAAGAATTGCTGATCTAGAAAAGCCGCTCAATCATAATTACAGCTACAGACTTGCCGTAAGTGTTGAGCCAGATTGGATGGCAATTCTTGGGAAAATTACCAGCGAACATAAGATCGAGTTAGAATCCTATATCAAGGAAATGAAGAAGGATTTGGAAATTAATGACGAGTTTTGTCTTGCTGGCAAGAAATTTGGATTCACAAGTTTCTACAGCGGCCTTACGAATCAAGAATTGATTTGGAGTGATTATTTCAAGTGCTTCGTAAAAGATTTCGATATTAATGGCAGAATGTTCGATAACGAAAATCGTATTTTGTGGTCATTCTTAGATGGAAAATACAAAGATTCCCCTTTTAGTAAGGTGATCAAAATTAGTCCGTGGGGCATTGGTTTTGATCTTGATGAATTCCTTTTTCCTAAAGAAACGATGTCAGAAATTCCATTTGAACTTTTGGGAACCTTTTTTCTCAAGGTTGGCTTGGAAACAGGAGCGTCCAACTGGATTGTGAAACGATTCCCAGAAAAGATCGAAAAAAAATTATCGGAAAGCAATATCAAGTATGAAGCATGGATTGATAGCACTATCGACCATGGTAACAATCAATCTTTGCTAGAAAAAAATGGTGAAGTGCTAAAAGATGGCATAACAGAGTCATCTTGGCTAAATCGAAATGGTGTAGAACTGTTCAGGGAGCGTACTAGAGGTCATGGCTTCATCGGTCAGTACTGCTCGATCTTTATCTCTCTTGAAGTTACCGTTCAGGCCTTGGAACGAGAAAATTGTGTTGGCTCATTGCCCACTTTTTGGCTCGAAGAGCTTAATTAGAAACAATCTATGCCTCATACGAATTCTGAATCACTGGAGAACCAAATGAAAAAAGAAGATCTAGAAATGGATCAAATACTTGCGACTGCTGAAATAATAGAGCCGGGAATAACAGAAAAACTGGAGCAATCATCCGAAGAATATCGAATTCAGAAAGCTCTGCGGCTTCTTGAGAAACATAGTCCAGGACTCCGCACTGAATTAAGAGTTCTTGCCGCAGTGGAAGAAATTGAGCGTGAAGAGCGTAAATTTAGGGAACGTTTAAAACTGTCTTTACCTGTTCTGTTTGCGGTATTGCTTGTTTCCTTACTGAAACCAGGATTGATACCCAATGAGATTGGCTATATCAATCTTATTTTTATATTTGTTAGCCGTTTCAATTTAGCGGGTTTGTTTGGCTCTATCGCTTTTTTCCTGTCTCAGGATATAGCACTCGCAACCCTGGCGTTCATGGTAGGGCTTATCCTCTCGTCTCCTAAACTTATCGCTAAAGTCTTATGCTGGTATGGGAAGATAAAACAAAGTGTTCGCTTATAAGAAAGTTATGTGCATTTTTTACCTTATGCACTACCAACTTACACTGATAAGCTACAAGCTATGAGAGGCAAAACCATCAGCATCTTTATACCTGACGGCAATCCAAGGAGTATCAAAATTTGTGACATCAAAGATTCAATTGTTAAGGCCATTTTTGTCCCACGAAGTAAAATTGATGAGATCAACAATAGAACAGACATCCAAGAACCAGGACTATATTTCCTTTTTGGATCAGAAGATGAAATCGGAAAGCCAAGAGTCTATATTGGTGAAGCCGAAAATCTATTAACACGCCTAAAACAGCATAATGCCGGCAAGGACTTTTGGAATACTGCAATTTGCTTTGTTTCTGAAACACATAATATCAACAAAGCACATATAAAATACCTAGAAAGTCACAGCTGCGGACAGGCAAAGCAAATTGGCAAGTGTACTCTCGAAAATACCACTTCTCCTACCCAATCAGCTCTCACTGAGCAAGATGTTGATTTCGTCCTAAGTTTTTTTGACGACCTCAAAATTCTTTTAGCAACTCTTGGCTTTCCGATCTTTGAAGAATCCAAAAAAGAAAAACAGAATACCATTTTCTGCAAAGGAAAAGATGCATCAGCCGTGGGCGAATACGCCGAAGATGGTCTGACGGTATTTATGGACTCCAAAGCTCAACCCGACGAAACATTCACTATCAGTCCTGGCGTTCATCAAATGCGCGATGCATTACTGACTAATGGTATTTTAAAGGCAGAAAATGGAGTCCTAGTATTTACAGAGAACTATACATTCAATTCTCCCAGCACAGCTGCCGCAGTGGTTCTTGGACGCAGTGCAAATGGTTGGATTGAATGGAAAGACAAAAATGGCCTGACCTTAACTGATAAATACAGGCAAAAATAACACTACACATAACAGCGGCTGTACGGTTCGGGGCAGCTCCGTACTGAGGAAGTCGCAGCCCCTCACTCAAACTGCCTGGCAGTCGTCTTCGGCGCATTATACTGCCAGCCAGCTTCGTAAAGCTGCAGACGATATGGGAGTGCTTTTTGCATTGTTCTACCAAATACCCAATGGTCGATTTAGGGAATGAAAGAATGGTATTTTTCCAAATTGGTTCAGCGCATCAAGTCGTGACTGAAAATCGAAAACTGACAACTTTCTTGCAGTGTCACTTACGCTGATTCCTAGCGTCATGAGTACCATTGCATATGTCAATTGCCCGAACTCCGTGATATAAGCGTTGATGCAGTGTTCATTCATTGAGACAAACTCATCTTTCGCATATTTCAATCTAGCTCCTGACAGCGGGGTTGTGCCATTGTGAATTAGTTGATTTCTCAAAAGGTAGAAAATCGAAGGATTTTTGTAGTCGAATTGCAGTTTGCATCCAAAATATTTTTTCATGAGACAAGATAGTATTGTATTGAGGTCGAAGCACTCTTCACCCTCATTCTCAAGAGCATAAAGTAACTCCCAGATCACTACGTATGATAAGAATCTAAACTCTATTGTAGAGATGTTTGCAGCATTCTTGAGCATGATTAAGTGGAAGCCGTTTTTGTACTTCTTCATCCAGTCCTCATTGTGAATTTTCTCCATGCATTGCGGTAGATACTTCGCAAGCTCATCAAAGCCAGTACAAAATTCTTTCAATGTACTCTTGGCTGTGGCAGGAAAGTGTTTGCAATCCTTGTATATATCAAGAGTAGCATTGCTACCTGTTAGGACTGAGATGACTTGCAAGATATCTTCGATGAAGTCTCTTGGTTTTTCAATACCTCCGTCAATGAACATTCCCCCCTTCCACATTAGGGTTGGCTTGAAATCTCCTACTACTTCGTAAGTAACCACATGTTCCCTGTAGGGATTCGTACCGTTACTCGGAATCGTCACAGGCTTGAAAGCATATCCTTCGACTTCAAAAGGCCCGTAGTACTCAGATGACAGGAACTTGAGATTCCAAATGAGATGTTTGTTGCTCATTGAACAAATCATATCTTACTTTTGGCCGCAAACCATGTTGAATTACGCTACAACAAAAGAGCAGTTACAAATCGTCACGGAAACGGTCGCGGCGCGGCGGCTGCCCCCCAAATTTTCAGCCGCCGCGCCAATGTTCTCGGAAATCGGTTATAATTTTGTCGCTCAGGCTCCACCAATCACGACGTTCGGGGCTGGCGCGCCGCCGTCGCGCCGCCGTTTCCGCCTGCCCGTCCGAAGCTCGCCAGAGCGAGCGAAGGAGGGTCAGAACAGCACGCGCCTGCCCACCGTAGTCGCGCAGCGCGAAGGTGGGAAACCGACAATCAAGCCGTCTTGCCTGTCGGCCGTAGCTTTATGCGAAGGCTGAAACTGGGCAGGTTCGCCAACGGCAAAACTTTTCTTTAGATTGGGCATACTGCAAAAGATGTACGTACAATACAACATGCAAAGGCTTCGCATATTTGCTGGGTTATAGGAAATACATTTCTCTCCCCCTTCCGGCGAGAGACTGTGCTTTTGTTTTCCTTTTCGCTGCCCACCCATGTTTGTGTTGGATGTTTGTGTGTATGTTTAGCAAGCCGCAACAAGATCTCTGTCAAACATCCTCAATTGGCGCATAGATTTCTTCGTGGGAACCACAAGTTCTTTTGAAACATGACCAACGCTTTCTATTCTTTCCATCAAAGCTCTGGCAACAAACTCAGCCAACTTCACGGGAACAGCATTCCCAATCAACTGTTCCACCGATGTCTTTGTTCCGACCCACACAAAATCTTTTGGAAAGGTTTGTATTTCTCCCCGCTCTTGAGTGGTCAGCGGGCGAACTTTTGACAATATGCTCGTGGCGTCATTGGAATGCCCGGGGTAGCCTCCGGGTATCGGACGATTGACTCCCCGAATTGTTGCGCTTGGTTCATCAATGCTGTAAATGGCTCGCCTGCTATAGTTTCTGGGATGCCTGTAGTAAAACTCCGTTTTTAATTGGTCGCCAAAATAATCTCTCACCGTCATCGGCTTTGCCGACGTGCATTTATCAATGTAATCATCCAAAAAATTGTCCTCGGCGCCTAATTCTCCAACAACAAAATACCTTTTTCTCTTTTGCGGCACCCCGCAAAAACTTGCATCCAACAATCGAACATTGAGCCCGTATCCGGCCTTTTTGAATATTTGTACTGCTTCCTTGTATTTCTTGGTTTTCACCAGCCTGTCCACGTTTTCCATTACAAACCACCGTGGTTTGATTGATGCGATGATATTGGCATAAGAAACAGTGAGGTTTCCTCTGCCGCCGTCCTCATTTCTTTGCCCTGCATGTGAAAAGTCTTGACAAGGAGGACCGCCGATAATCAGGTCGGGGCAGTAATTGTCGATAAACTTGGCACACTTCTTCCAGTCACTCAAATCCATCTTCATAATCTCATGATCAAAGTTTTCCCTATACACATTGATTGCGGCATCCCAATTGTCAGCTGCCAGAATAATATTCAATCCTGCATTCTGGAATCCCAGCGACAATCCACCGCAGCCTGCAAATAAATCAACAACTTTAAACATATCAATTGAAAATATCGGGGGTACTAAGAATGGCGGCATCGAATCTTCTTTCTGGACTGAGCATTTTTTCTCCGCCTCCTAAAATAATGTTTTTAATTTCCGATTTCTTTATTCTAGGCTTGAGCAACTGATCCGATCTGAGATAAGGATGCGTGACTTGTCCTCCATCGGAGAAAGCCTTGTCGTTTCTGGTGTCATAAGTCAGTAAGTCCGTGACCAACTTGTGGTCAATTTTTTTATCAGTGCAAAAATCGTAAAGCATTTTGACCAACCAAATTGCACTTCTCACATGCCGCGTGATTTTTTCTCTTCCGTTCCGCTTGGCAACATCCACAAATAGTCTGGTGAACGCCAAATCGCTCCATACAAACATATCAAGGCAATTGTCGCTAAGCACTGTGGATTTCCCATTGGTTTTCCAAACCGGTTGTACCATCAAGGGCTCTTGCTCTTCGACCGAGTTGCCACACAATTTGTCAATGCATTCATAAATGCCCGACAAGTGCTCAATCATTCCCACATGACTTGTCCAATCTTTTATTTTTTTGCAGCACGGATACAGTAAATCCTTAAGTTTTCCAACGGACTTTCTGTGCCTTTTTGCTATGCTGAGAGCGAGATAAATGATGGTGTCGGGACGAACGACAATTTCGCAACTGTATTTTGCCTCTGGCAGATCAAATGTTTGCTCGTCTGGCAGCGCAGTCAGCTTTATTTCTAAACCGCGAACACAATCAACGTTTTCATTGCGTGTCATGCAAGTCACCAAATCAATGCGTGGCAGATTTCCATTGACCAACGTGAGATACGGTGAATGTTCGGTTTCAAATGAATAAAAAGTACTCTCTCCCAACGGGTTTACCCCATATAATTTTTCAACGCTTATGAAGGAGTGTTTTACTTTGAGATTTTTTTCCAAAGTGAGATACACCGGATCAATGTTTTTGCTATGCATGTAACAACCTAGTGCAGCTGGGAAAGACGAGTTAAACTGGTTTTTGCCCCACGTTTCTCGCTTGGTGTAATCCCTATTGGAATTATTTATGCCGAACAATGCTGGCCCGGTGAGCATGGGGGCATTCTATAGAGTAAGTATACGTTTGTACACCCTATTTTTACCGCTTGGCTTCATGGTTGATCAGTTTACACAAGAAGAGCGCAGCAAGCTAATGTCGAGAATCCGAAGCAAAAACACTGTCTTTGAAAAGAGTGGATTTGAACTTCTCAGGAAGGCGCAAGTCAATTACAGAAGGCATCCGAAAAATGTTTATGGTAATCCCGACGCGGCAAACAAAACAAAAAGGATCGCCATATTTTTTGACAGTGATTTTTGGCATGGATTCAACTGGAAAAAGGCCAAACATGATTTTATCTCGCGCAAAAAGTTCTGGATCGGCAAAATTGAAAAGAACATGAAGCGTGACATTGAGGCAACCAAGGAACTCAAGAGGAATGAGTGGACTGTTTTAAGGTTGTGGGAGCATGAAATCAGAAAAAATCCCAGTAGATGCATTGTTCGAATTAAGCGAGTTTACGCCAAAATGGAAACAAAGATGGCTGAGTAAGATTGCCTGCTCCACCCGTCTGAAAG
>Ga0265292_1002394_pt1 | contig 13082 bp, 10 predicted proteins | sample Munlanlewell296A_FD_189080 | JGI IMG/M metagenome (GOLD analysis project Ga0265292, IMG submission 189080) | Leachate microbial communities from a municipal landfill in Southern Ontario, Canada - Leachate well 296A | ecosystem: Engineered > Solid waste > Landfill > Unclassified | place: Canada...
GCCCCACGCGGGACGCTCGCCACTATGAGTCCTGAGGCGCTTCGCGGACTCCCGTTGTCGCCCGCGAGCGACGTCTATGCGGTAGGGGCCGTTCTTTACCGATGCATTACGGGGCGCGCGTACTTGCGCTTCGACGGGCGCACGTGGGAGGCGAGCCGCGCGTCCATCCTCGCGGACGCTCCACTCCCTGCGCCTCCTGGGACCGACGCCGCCACGCTCGCGGTCGCGCTTCGCGCGCTTGCGAAGGGCCCTGCCGACCGATATCAGACTGCCGAAGTCATGCTCACTGCGCTGGATGATGAGGCGGGCAGTTCTATGCGTCCCGGAACACCAGCAGCGAGCGCCCCACGCCGATGACGTCCCCAGCCGCAAGCGGCGCCTCGCCGCCGACGGGAAGCCGTTTCCAGTTCAGCAGCGTGCCGTTCTTGGAGGAGCGCAAGTCCAGGACCCTGTATTGTCGCCCCACTTGCACGACCTCAGAGTTCTCGACCGACACGTAGGGGTCGTAATCGAGACTCACGGCGGCATCCTGCGCGCGCCCGATGACCCAGCCGCGGCCAGGCGCAGCGTCGCTTGCGCGAAGCGGGAACGCGCGCCCCTCGTTCACGCCGTGCACGAGGACGACCTTGGGTCCTTCGGCCCAACGCGCTTCCAAGCGCTGCACGGGCAGCCCCTCCGTCGCGTTGGGATCCAGAGGGACGTGGCTCTCCAACGCGCTGACCTTGCGTAGTTCCTCAGAGACGGCAAAGAGGCGCGCGTGATCGATGGCGTACTCGTATAACGCGCGCTTGCCCTTGCGCTCAGTGAGACCTACGCGGATGAGGCCAGCTTCTTCGAGCTTGTCAAGATGCAACTGGACGGCTTGGCGCGAGATGGGTCGATCTGGGTTTTGTCCCGCTTGGGCGGCGCCAGGCTGCAGGTGGATCTCATCCAGAGTGCGGGGGGACCGGAGAAGTGAAAGGAGTTCGAGGCGGCTGGCGTACGCCAGCGTCTTGAGGTACGTTTCGAGCCGCTCGAACTCGATCGGAGACTCACGCACGAGCCGGACCAGGTGCGTGGGGAGACTTCAGCCCTTGCTTCACTCCAGCGATACGTCCGCCACTTGGAAGTGCCGCTTCATCAGCGTGCGCGCGAGCTGGATATTCCGCCCCGCCTTGCCGATGGCTTTGCCCTTCTCTTCCTGGGGAATCTTCACGTGCGCGATGATGTCGCCGTTGCGGTCTTCCCACTCGACGGACTCGACCTTGAAGCGGTGGAAGACGTTCTTGAGGAAGGCCTCGCGCTCGCCAGCGTAGCCGATGAGGACGACTTCCTTGCCCAGCGACTCGCGGAGGCGCTTGAGGTTGATGGCGCCCTTGCCGATGGCGCGGCCGACGTGACCCTCGTCCACGATGAAGACGATGCGGTCCTCCTCGTCCATCACGTCCTTGAGGGACGCACGCGTCATGCCCTCGAACATGGCGAATATGCGCAGCGTGTCGGCGTCAAGTTTGATATCGACCATGCTACGTCCTTATTTCGCAAGCTGCAGCACGTCGCTGTCGCCCGCTTCGAGAACGCTCAGGACGGCGACGGAGTAGGGCTTGCCGCAGGCGGGGCCGAGCTCCGTGTTCTTGCCTTGGTACGAATAGACGGGCACGTTGCTCTTCTTGGCGGCGGCGGTGATCGCTTCGACCGCGGTCTGGGGCGCGTTGGACGCGACGATGACGAGCTTGGCCTTCTTGCCCTCGACGGCTTTGAGGGTCTCCTTGAATCCGAGGTTCACGGTGCCGGTTGCGGCAGCGCTTCGCAGTGCGCGGTTGACGTCCATGTCTGATGACAACTCCTTCTCCGCCCGCTTCGCGGGCTGCGAAGGCCCAGGCGCTTCGCGCCCACGCCGACGACGGCCGCGAGTCGGGTGACTCCGGAGGAATCGCCGAGGCCGGGGCTCAGATAAGAACTTTTTGCCGGCGGCCGTCCGGAGTGAATCACATGGGGCACTGGCCTTGCGTAGGGATCAGTTTGAGTCTTGGCGTCTTTGCTTCTTGGCGTTGGACCACTCATGCCAAGACACGAAGACTCCAAGAATCCAAGTCTTGGTACGCGAAGCCGCGAAGCGGCGCGAAGGTGGAGCGAGGCGCTTAGCGGCCTTCGCGACTTCGCGTACTCTAACTCGGATGCGCCCGCAGGCGCATTGCCAAAGGACAGCTTCAGCTGTCCTTCGGCTTGTCCTTGGGCTTGATGTCCGCGAGGAGCGAGACTTCCTCGCTTCCGGGCGTCATGCCTTCGGGAGCGGGGGCTCCTTCGGGCGCCACTGGCATCATCTCGGGCGGGGGCGTCCAGCGCTTGACCACGACGCCTTCGAAGGCGTGTGGCTTCATCTGGAGCGTGACCGCGCCCGTGCCGAGGCTCACCGGTTGGCCGACGATGATGTTCTCGGCGACGCCCTCAAGGGGATCGATCTCGCCGATCATGCCGGCTTCGAGGAGGTGGTTCACGGTGATCTCGAAGGCGGCGCGCGCGAGGACCGAGGACTTCTCTCCCGAGATGCCGTGACGGCCGATGGCGCGGATCGTTCCGTCCACCGTCATCACGTCGCTCACGAGCATGAGGTGCCTGATATCGACCGTGAGGCCTTGCTCGCTTAGCGTCTTGTAGGCCTCGTTCATGATGGCGGTGCGGCTGGCTTCCACGCCAAGGACCTCGTAGATCTCGCGGAAGTTGTTCGTGGTCGTGCGCGTGGTGTCCACGCCGTCCACCTTCATGACCTTCGCGAGGTTCGAGCCCTCGGTGTAGATGACGTAGCCTTCGGACTCGCGCCGGATGACGACGCGCTTGATGTCCGCGATGCCCTTGATCTGCATCTTCTTGGCTTCGGCCGCGATGTTCTGGATCGTCTTGTAGGGGCGCTCTTCGCCTTCTTCGGGGCGAAGAACGATCTTGCCGTCTGGCGTGGTGGCCACGTTCGCGTTCTTGAGCTTGGTGAGCTTGTCCGCGACGTCCTCCACGTTGAGGCCCTTGCGCTTCATCTTCTTCTCGTCGAGCGTGACGACGACCTGGAACGCGCCCAGGTCGGTGTCAACGTCCGCGATGTCAAGAAGGACCGTGGTCTCGATCTCGGCGGCGATGCGCTGGACCTGCTCGGGGTTCGAGCGGACCTCTTGCTCGAGATAGACCTGCATCATTGGCGTGGAGGGCACGCGGCGCGCGTCCACGACCTCGATGAGGCGGGGCAACCCGAGCGTGACGTTGATCTCAGCCACGCCGGCGTAGTGGAAAGTACGCATGGTCATCTGCGTGCCGGGCTCGCCGATGCTTTGCGCGCCCAGGATGCCGCAGGCTTCCGTGGGGTCGATCCTGTGGCTCTTGTACTGGCGCCACAAGTGCTCTGCCACCTTGCCGATCTGCTCGGGTGTGATCTTCTTGCCCTTGTGGGCCATGATCTTCCCGATGGCGTCCCACACGACGCTGTGGGGCAACTCACCGTGGGCCTTGCTCAGCGAGGCCTGGAACGGTTCGTACACCTTGTGGATCTCCGTGATGCGGTCCTTGATGGTCTTGCTGTCCTTGCCAGCGATCTCGCGGGAGATCTCGGTGATGATGCCGTCGGGCAGCTTGACCTTCAGGACGGCCGCGGCGTCCATGACCTTCTGCTCTTCGGGCGTGATGATGCTCACGACTTCGGCGTACTCGACGCCCTCGTACTGGAGGCGCGTGTCCACGAACTCGCCGACCTCGTCCTTGATGCGCTCGGCGAGTTCGTCGCCGATGGCGACGATCTCGCTCAAGTCATCGAGGGACGCGCGTTGGAGGTCATAGACCGTCTTGTAGCCTGCCTCGATGAGGGCCTCGGCCTTGCTGCGGCCGATGCCTGAGATCTCCATGAATTCCTCGATGGATTCCTCGACGTTGATGACTTGGTCCTTGAGGCCCTCAGCCATCTCTTCCGAGACTTCGTCGAGGTCGAGGAGGTACTCGATTGGCGTGCGCTTGAGGTCCTCCTTCGTGCGGTAGCCGTGGCGGAAGAGCGCTTCGGCGGCGGGCTTCGTGATACCCTTGAGCGCCATCAGTTCTGCGAGGTCGCCCTCTTCGACCGGGACGCTCTCGGGGAGTTGCGTCTTGATCGCTTGCGCGAGCTTGGGGCCGATGCCCTCAGCCCCCGCGATCTGCTGGACGCTTGCGCGGATGAGGTCCAACTGCGTCTTGAAGCCGGCCTCGAAGAGGGCTTCGGCCTTGCTCTTGCCGATGCCTGGGAGGCTCGTGAATTCCTTGACGGCGGCCTTGCGCGCTTCGGCGGGCGACAGCACGACCTTGGGTGCTGTGGGGGGCGCGGCTGCGGGCTCTTCTTCGGCCTTGGCCTTCTTGGGCGCCTTTGACTTCTTGGTGGGTGGTTTGGCGACTGGGGCCTCGTCCAGCTCGACCTCGGGGGCTTCGTCGTCCGCCGGGGCGGCGGCCTTCTTGGTGCTCTTTGCCATCTTATTCGCCTCCGTAGTCCGTGTCGCCCTCAGTCTCTTCGCTTATCTCGTCGAGCATGCTGCGCGTGAGCTCGACGTCCTCGCGGTCGTACGTGCTCTTGCCGCGCGTGGTGCGTTCGGGGCCCAAGTCCAGTCCGAGGACGTCCTGGATGGCTTCGTTGACGTTCACGCTCTTGCCGCGTAGTGACCGCGTGGGGTCCACGCCGTCTTCGCCGTACAGGAACTGGATGACGGTGCCAGCCGTGTTGCGCACGGTGCCGTCATACTCGATCTTCAGGTCCTCGAGCGCGTTGATGAGCCTGCGCTGCATGTAGCCGCTGCGCGACGTGCGCACGGCCGTATCGACGAGGCCCTCTCGACCGCCCATCGAGTGGAAGAAGAACTCGAGTGGGTTGAGGCCGGTCTTGTACGAGGCCTTCACGAAGCCCTTCGCTTCTGCGCCGAGGTCTCCCCAAAGGAAGTGGGGCAGCGTGCGGTTGTGATAGCCACGCGTGATGCGCTCGCCACGGACGGCTTGCTGACCGACGCAGCCGGCCATCTGGGATAGGTTGAGCATGGAACCACGAGCGCCAGACTTAGCCATGATGACGGCCGAGTTCTCAAGACCAAGGTGTGAGCCTGCGATCTTGCCGGCCTTGTCACGCGCCTTTCCAAGCTCCTGCATGATCTGCAGTTCGAGCGTTTCTTCGATGTCGCGTCCGGGCAACTGTTCGAGGATGCCCTTGTTGAACGCGTCCACGAGCTCGTTGACGCGAGCGCGGGAGTCCTCGATCATCTGGTTGATCTGGGCTTGGGCTTCGGCTGGGATGTCCTCGTCGTCGATGCTGGTCGAGAAGCCCTGCACCATGATGGCGCCGATGGTGAGCTTCGTCACGTTGTCGATGAACTTGCGCGCGCCATCCGAACCGTACCGCCGGATGATCTTGTTGAGGATCTCGCCCTTGAAGGCGCCGATAGCCTTCTCGTCGCATGGGCCATGGATGAGCACGCCGTTCTCGATGACCGTCATGCCAAGGTGGGGGCACTGGTCCGTGGGCACTTGGTCCTCGACGCACATGTCGGGCTCGCGGATCTCGGGCTGGAACTTGAGCGTCAAGTCCTCTGGGAGCACGTGCGAGAACACTTGTTTGCCGGTCCACATGTCCTCGGAAGCCACCTCGGGCAGCTTCCGGTTGAGCTTGCGCTGCACGGGATCGATCCTCTCGCCCTTCTTGTACTTGGGATCGAGGCGGATCTTGGTCTGCTTGATGCGGGCGAGAATCTGGAGGACCTGGCTCTTCGTGAAGAGGACCTCGCGGAACGTCATGATGAACGCGCCCGTGATCTGGTCGTGGATCGCGCCGATGATGGGGCCGCCAAAGCGTGGCGAGAGGATGTGCTCCTGCACGCGCATGAGGATCTTGGCCTCGGCGCGCGCTTCCTCGCCTTGCAGCACATGCATGTTCATCTCGTCGCCGTCGAAGTCCGCGTTGTACGGCGGGCACACCGAGAGGTTGACGCGGAACGTCTTCCACGGCATGACCTTGACCTCGTGGGCCATCATGCTCATGCGGTGCAGCGAGGGCTGGCGGTTGAACAGGACGATGTCGCCATCCATGAGGTGACGCTCGACGACGAAGCCTGGCTCAAGCCTCTTCGCGACCTCCTCAGAGTTGAGGTCAGTGACCTTGAGGCGGCGGCCATCAGCGCGGAGGACGTAGTTCACGCCTGGCTGGTACTTTCCCCCGACGGCTGGCTTGGGGCGGGGACCGCGGGCCACGAGTTCCTGCACTTCCGCGTAGTTGTACGCCGTGACCTTCACGGGCACGGTAAGCTCGCGTGCGGCTTCCGTGGGGACGCCGACGTCGTTGATGCTGATGTTGGGGTCAGGCGAGACGACCGTGCGGGCCGAGAAGTTCACGCGCTTGCCCGAGAGGTTCGAGCGGAAGCGCCCTTCCTTGCCCTTGAGACGCTGGGACAGCGTCTTGAGTGGTCGGCCCGACCGGTGTCGGGCCGGCGGGATGCCCGACGTCTGGTTGTCCATGTAGGTCGTGATGTGGTATTGGAGCAACTCCCACAGGTCCTCGACGATGAGCTGGGGAGCGCCGGCGTCGCGGTTCTCTTGGAGGCGCTGGTTGATACGGAGCACGTCCACGAGCTTGTGGGTGAGGTCGTCCTCCGAGCGCTCGCCCGATTCCAGCGTGATGCTGGGGCGCATCGTCACCGGCGGCACGGCCAGCACGGTGAGGACCATCCACTCGGGGCGCGCGACGACGGGGTTCACGCCGATGATGGGCAGCTCCTCGTCGGGGACCTTTTCGAGCCACTCGCGGACGTCCACTGGCGTGAGCTTGTGGCCATCCTCGCGGAAGGTCGTGGGCTTCTCGAAATCGACCTTCTTGCTCATCTCGCCGCAGTGCGGGCATGCCTCCGCGGGCTTGCTCGCGTTCTTCACGATGTCCTTCACGAAGTCTTCGTAGCGGCCCATCTCCTGGGCCGCTGTCTTCGCGGCGCGCAGCTGCGATATCTGCTCGGCAGGCAGCATGACGTGACCGCATGCCTTGCACGTCGAGCGCAGGATGTTCTTGATGATCTTCGTGAAACCAACGTGGACCACCGGCATGGCCAGGTCGATGTGCCCGAAGTGGCCCGGGCAGTCTCCGACCGTCCGGCCACACGTCTTGCAGCGCAGACCCGGCTCGATGACGCCCAAGCGGGGATCCATCAGGCCCATCTCGATTGGGTAGCCGTCATCGTCGTACGTGTCGGCCGTGATGATCTTCGTGGCAGACATCTCGCGGATCTCGACTGGTGATAGCAGGGCGAATGCAATGCTTCCGATCTTCTTTGGGGCGTGGGTAATCATCGTCATCTAGTTCGCCTCCTTGCTATCGATCGCCAAGACACTAAGAAACAAAGAAACCAACGTTTGGATTCTTGGCGTCTTGGATTCTTGGTGAAGCCCTGACTTGATCAAACCAGGTCCTCCAGTTGGAGCCGGGGAGCCACAGTCAACGACTTCAGCTCGTCCAGCAGCAGCTTGAACGCGTAGCTCATCTCGACTGGGAAGATATCGGCGTCATCGCCGCACGTGGGGCAGCGCATGAAGCCGCGCCGGTCCTGCATGGCGACGTGGCCGCAGTGGCGGCACACGAGCTCTGTCACGCGGTCCGACTCGTCGAGGAGCCGGTCCTTGATGACCATCGCAGAACCGTGGCCGATGAGGCAGTCACGTTCCATCTCACCAAAGCGCAGTCCGCCATCGCGGGCTCTGCCTTCGGTGGGCTGGCGCGTGAGGATCTGCACTGGGCCACGGCTGCGCGCGTGCATCTTGCCGCTGACCATGTGGTGCAACTTCTGGTAGAAGATGACGCCACAGAAGATCTCGGCCTCGATGCGCTCGCCCGTCATGCCGTCGTAGAGCACTTCCTTGCCCGAGTAATCGAAGCCGTTGCGCAGGAGTGATTCGCGGATGTTCTTCTCGTCGTCCGTGCCAGTGAACGGCGTTCCGTCAAGGAGTCGTCCTTCGGCCGCGCCGACCTTGCCGCCCAAGAGCTCCAGCACGTGGGCGATCGTCATGCGCGACGGGATGCCGTGGGGGTTCACGACGAGGTCGGGCACCATGCCCGCGCTGTTGAACGGCATGTCCTCGGGGTTCACCACGAGGCCAATGACGCCCTTCTGGCCGTGACGCGACGCGAACTTGTCTCCCAATTCGGGGACCCGCAGGTCCCTGACCTTCACTTTGACGAGGCGTGAGCCGTTGCTGGATTCGGTGAACATCACGGAATCCACCACGCCGTTCTCGCCGTGGCGCACCGTGACGGAGGTCTCGCGGCGCTTCTGGGGCGTGAGGAAATCGCTCGGTTCCTCCAGGAACCGAGGGGGCGACGTCTTGCCGATGAGCACGTCGCCGGACTTCACGTCGGCTTCCGGCGCGATGAGGCCGTCCTCACCGAGGTTGTTGTACGAGTCCTCACTTCGCGCTCCCTTCACCTCTGGTGATGGGATCTCGAAGTGGTCCTCTTGGCCGCCAGGATAGCGGCGCTCTTCGGAGGCGTATGTGCGGAAGAAGCTGGAGCGCCCGAGGCCGCGGTCGATGGCGGCGCGGTTCATGATGATGGCGTCTTCCATGTTGTAGCCGTGATAACTGATCACGGCGACCACCATGTTCTGCCCTGACGGGCGGCGGTCGAACGCGACGTACTTCATGGCGTGCGTCTGCGTCATAGGCTGCTGCGGGTAGTGCATGAGGTGGCCGCGGGTTTCGGGCCTGATCCTGTAGTTGGACTGCCCGAAACCCAAGGACTGCTTGCCCATGCCGGCACCCATCGTCACGCGGGGCGCCGAGTTGTGCTCAGGATAAACGACGATGCCAGACGCGATGCCAAGGATGACCATGGGGTCGATCTCCATGTGCGTCGCTTGAGGCTTTGACTTGAGATCCGTCTCGTCAAGCGCGATGAAGAGGTTCTCTTCCTCCTCGGCATCGACGTACTCGACGACACCCTCGCGCAGCAGGTCGCTCCACGTCATGCGGCCCTCCTTGAGGTCGCGGAGGTGCTCGGGCGTGACGAGCGGTTGGCCATCTTTCACGACGACGAGCGGGCGGCGCGGGCGGCCCGCGTCACAATTGATGATGACGTCGTTGGTCGCTTCGTCATAGCGGATGTTGACCTCGGTCGAGAGGAGGCCTTGGCGGCGGCGCGCGCGGATCTTCTCGACGAGCTCGCGGGGCGAGTCGTGCAGACCCGCGAGGTCGCCGTTCACGAACACGCGGGCGCCTTCGATGTTCTGCTCAGACATTAGGTTTCAGACCCCCAGTTCCAAGTCGCGAGAATGGATCTCTTGGACGCCAAGGTCACGCACGGTCTGCAAGACCTCCTTGTCCTCGTAGCCCTCACTGATCTCGGTCATGAGGGCCATGTTCTTCACGAGACCGCAGTTGGGACCTTCAGGCGTCTCTGCGGGGCAGAGACGCCCCCATTGCGTCGCGTGCAGGTCACGCGCCTCGAAGTGGGGCTGCGAGCGCGTGAGCGGGCTGATGATACGGCGCAAGTGCGAGAGCGTCGCGAGGTTCGACGTTCGGTCGAGGAGCTGCGAGACGCCAGCGCGGCCACCCACCCAGTTGCCAGTCGCGAGGGCGTGGAGCAGCCGTTGTGATAGCACGTCGCTTCGCACGGCCGTGCTGACCTTGAGCTCGCGGTTGCGCGAGTGCGCGCGCTCGAGCTGATACTTGAGGTCCTTCGTGAGGCCAGTGAAGGCCACGCGGAAGAGGTCCTCCATGAGGTCTCCCGCGAGCTTGAGGCGCTTGTTGGCGTAGTGGTCCTTGTCGTCGGGCTCACTGTGGTTGATGGCTAGCTCCAGGACGCTGCGTGCCATGCGGCCAAGGAAGATGGCCTTCTTCATGCGGTCGTCCGGGTCATTGCCCAAGTGCGGCAGCAAGCTGCGGTCCATGAGCGACTCCACGCGCTTGATACGGTACTCCTTGGCCTGGCCACCAGCCAGCTTCTTGCCGAGGAACGCGACGGCCTCCTCGCGGTTCGAGACGCCGTACTCGTTCACCGAGTCCTCGATGTTGGACAAGACGAAGGGCATCATCTCTGGATCCGTGACGATGGCGTTCATCACGTCCTCGTCCGACTCCATGCCGAGCGCGCGCAGGAGCACAACGAGGGGCAACTGGCCGCTGGCGGCGGGAACGCTGACCATGAGCGTAGCGTCCTTCTTCATCTCGACGATGACGAGCGCGCGATACCCCTCACGCTGCGAGAACACCTTCGCGACTGGCACATCGCGGCCGTAGCGCTTGTTGAACTCGACCATGACGCGGTTGGGTGCGAGGTCCTCGAGGCTGATGAGCACGCGCTCCGTGCCATTGATGATGAAGTAGCCGCCGATGTCCAGCGGGTCCTCCTGAAGCTCGACGAGGCGCTTGTAGTACTCCTCAGGCGTGAAGATGGTGCCCTCGTGGCGCTCGAGGTTCTCCTTCGTGATGTTGCACTTGGCCGACTTGATCATGATGGGCATGTCGCCGATGCGCACTTCTTCCGGCTCGTGCTCGACGCCCTCGATGATGGGGATGAACTCGAGGTACATGGGGGCCTCGTACGTGAGGTTGCGCAGGCGCGCCTCCATGGGCGTCAGGAGACGCGTGGAGCCGTCCGCTTCCTTCACAAGGGGGTTGCCGACCCGGATCTTGCCGAGCTTCACCTCGTACCCCTCGATATCAGTCGTGATGGTGCCGCGCTCGGTCTCATCATCGCCGACCTTGATCTTGTCGATGATGTCCTGCAACCAGTAGTTGATGAAATCGTTGTAGGACATGATGTGATGGTTCGCAAGGGAACGCTCGCGATAGAAGGCGTCAACGAGGTCTCGCATGTGATATCACTCCACCACGTAGCGGTAAGCCACGTGCTCGCCCGCGGTCGGGCTCTTGCGCTTGATCTTGATGATGTCGCCGGGCTTGGCGCGCACAGCGCGGGCGACGGCGTCGTTCGCGAAGATCTTGGGAAGCTGGTCAGGCGTCACGCCGTAGCGGGAGATGATCTCCTGCTTCTCCTCTGGGGAAAGGACCTCGTGTCGCGGGACCAGGTCGTGCTTCATCACGTCGAACGCCTTAGGCATCAGTCTCACTCCTTCTCTTGCTCTCGAACGCGACTTGGGTAGAGCGGGCTTGGAGGGATTCGAACCCCCGACCATCCGGTTAAAAGCCGGACGCTCTACCTAGCTAAGCTACAAGCCCTCCTGGCGAAGACCGATAAAATGGAACCGCAGTGGTGCATATCGACGGCAAATCCGTGCAACGACACCAGACCGCATTCCGTTCTCTCGGCCCCGAAAGCGCCCCCGACGGGGCGCGGCTAGTCCTCATCTCTCGCGCGCGATGGCAACCCCTGAGGGGGATTGGCAGCGGCGATACTCCATCTGCTATTTGAAGATTGGGGGCGTCGAGAGCATACTGCCTCGCGAGAGACCTAATCACAACCAAAGTCGTCGCGGCTCGTGGAGGCCCCCCATTTGCGCATCGCACTCGTCCTGCTCCTCGTCGCCCTTGCTACCCCCCACGCCGCCGCCACTCACTCCGAAACGCGGTCCTACGTCACGGCCGAGGGACTCGCTTACATCGCACTCGCGACAGTCGTGGACTGCGGATCGGTCGCCATCGGCGGAACATGTTTCGCAGTGCAAGCGGGCGAATCCCGCGTCGCGCTCCAGATCACTGACGCAAGCGGCCTTCCCACCGCCGGCAACATGCAGGTCACGGACGCGAGCGGCGCGACCATTCTGAGTACGATCTTCTGCGCCACCACCGAAGCCGACCTCCCCGCCGGCGCGACGCACGTGCATGTCGCGCTCTACGACACCGCACTTGGCATCCCCGCGTGCAGCCTCAACGCGGGCGGCACGACCGGGACGATCACTGCGTGGTTCGGATGAGCACCGACCGCGTCACTATCGCGCTCATCGCCCTCACCCTCGTCCCCATGGCGCTGGCCAACGTCCCACGCCAAGAAACGCAAGCCTACACGACGGGCGAAGGCGAGACCACACTGCCAAACGACCTCTGGCCACCAGCGCACCCCATCGGGGGCCTGCCGATCACGCTGCCACCATCGCCCTCCCCCGCGTGCCCTCCCATGAACCTGGGCGGTGCGTGCTTCACGCTCGAGGGAAGCGAACACCAAGCTGCCATCACCCTGCACGACGCCATCGCGAAGCACGTCGCAGCCGACGCCCAAGCCCGCGACGCGAACGGTACCGTGCTGGCGAGCAAAGCATTCTGCGCCACGACCACGCTGAGTATTCCTACGGGCTCCATCGCGCTCAGAGTGCTGCTCTACAACGCAGCGATAGGAAGCATCGTGTGCGAGCCTGGCCTAATCGAACCGACGACCGGAACGATCACGGCGACGTACAGGTGAGGACGCACCAGGACTCATGACGCTCCACCCGCAGTCGGTCAAGGGCCGGATTCGCCAGCCGAATCGCACGGGTTCGCGTCCCGCCATACGTGCGGTCTGATGGGGTCGGAGGGGGCGATTGGTCGGAAGGGTCGGAAGGGGAAGGGCCAAGGGGTCGAGGGGCGGAGGGGCGCGATATCGGGCGCGCGTGGCCCGCGAGCGACGCGATCCTCATGAAACGCGAAGCGGCGAAGAAACGAAGGAGGACCGCGGCCGCGAATCGTGCCCCTACGGCCCATCCTCCCCTCGGACCCGCCCCTTCCGACCCCTCCGACCAGGGACCCTTCCGACCCCCGTTGCGCGCTCCCGACGCTACCATGCATCAAGGGCATGCCACTCGCGATCCCGTAACCGACCACTGGTGCATGGCGCTCATGAATCCACGAGCGACCCGTCCAGCTAGTCGCGGTGGTCCATCGCCAAGATGGTGTAGTACGCGCTCGCGCTCGTCGTTTCGAGTCCCTTGGCGAAGAGGTCCGCGCCGCCGGCTTGCTTCAGGATGGTGTCCATCGTGTCGTTGAGCTTGTGGTAGGCCCAGTAGTTGCCAGCTGTGGCGAGGCCTGCCCAGCGCATGGTGGGGTATCCAGCGGAGGCGAAGGACGCTTCGTCCGAGTTGCGGCGGTCGTGGTTGTCGAACACTTGGACCGTGTCGTTGCCGCGCGGATAGCCCAGGAGGTCGAAG
>Ga0265292_1002395_pt1 | contig 13074 bp, 14 predicted proteins | sample Munlanlewell296A_FD_189080 | JGI IMG/M metagenome (GOLD analysis project Ga0265292, IMG submission 189080) | Leachate microbial communities from a municipal landfill in Southern Ontario, Canada - Leachate well 296A | ecosystem: Engineered > Solid waste > Landfill > Unclassified | place: Canada...
GGATCGGGTAGACCTTTGGGAATATGTTCCCTCCTCTCTCCGGTCCCTCGCTAACCCTCAAACGGATATCCCTCGAATCGCCCGCGATGAAAAATTATCGTCAATGGTGGAATCCGCTGTCCTGCGAGTTCCAACCTCCCACACAGTTCACAACGCCGATGCCCGCCGAATGGGCTTTCTCGAACCAGAGAGCATCCACCTGATCGTGACCTCTCCCCCGTACTGGACTCTTAAGGAATACAACCTTGGGGAAGGGCAGATGGGGTACATCAAGGACTACGAGGAATTTCTCCGCGAACTGGACCGGGTTTGGACTGCATGCTTTCATGCTCTCGTACCCGGTGGCCGCGTCGTTTGCGTCGTTGGGGACGTATGCCTCTCGCGAAGAAAGAACGCTGGTGAACACACAGTTATCCCCCTCCACGCCTCCATCCAGGAGCACTGCCGCGAAATAGGCTTTTCCAACCTTGCTCCCATCATCTGGTACAAGATTGCCAATGCGGTTTACGAAGCAGAAGGAAACGGCGGAGGATTTCTCGGGAAGCCATACGAACCCAACGCCGTCGTGAAAAACGACATTGAGTTCATCCTGATGGAGCGCAAGCCCGGTGGATACCGGAAACCGGACCTTGCTACACGAATTCTCTCGGTCATTCCGGCGGAAAGGCATAAGGAATGGTTCCAGCAAATCTGGACGGGTCTCACTGGAGCATCCACGCGCCACCACCCAGCCCCCTTCCCGCTGGAGCTCGCTGAGCGCCTGATTCGGATGTTTTCTTTCGTAGGTGACACTGTTCTCGATCCTTTCATGGGCACGGGGACTACGAACGTCGCTGCGGCAAAGTGGGGCCGGAACAGCATTGGCTTCGAGATTGACCCGAAATATTTCGACATGGCCTGTCATCGGTTTTCCCGCGAGACCCACGGCCTTTTCGGGAAAGCCACATTCCGGGCGATGAAAAGGTAAGGAGTGTGGACCAGAAAACATTAGACAAAAAAATCCGCGAAGCCGTCCGGAAATACTGGCACACACGCCAGAGCCAGCACGAACGCCAAGGCACCGCCAACGGGTCCAAGGATGCGGGGAATCGCGCCGCCGTGACAGGCGGAGCCCATATCGACGGATTCATCGCTCTGATGAAGGAGCTCCTATACGAATCTGGCCTCAATGACGCCGAAATTGTTGTTGCAAGAAGAAGCGCCATCCTTCCCGGTTATTTTCGTCCAACCAAACAGTGGGATCTTCTCGCCATCGCGGGCAAGAATCTGATCGGGATCATAGAATCAAGTCTCAAGTAGGTCCCTCTTTCGGGAACAATTTCAACAATCGGGTTGAAGAAGCGCTCGGAAATGCCACCGACCTGTGGAAGGCTTTCCGGGAAGGCGCATTTCGGCCATCGGAACGCCCTTGGCTCGGGTATTTCATGCTCTTGGAAGATTGCCCGGCGTCTGTCTCCTCCGTGAGAGTAGATGAGCCTAACTTTCCGGTCCTCGAAGTATTCCGAAATACTTCCTATACCGACAGGTACCGGATTTTCTGTGAGCGACTTGTCCTGGAGCGCCTCTACGATGCCGCCTGCTTTATGACATCCAACCAGGAGGGCGCGGCTCTCGGAAACTACTCGGAGCCTTCAGCGGAATTGAGCTTCCGGATCTTCGCCACTTCACTGATGGGCAGAGCAACTGCGTTTGCGAAGATGCGTTGATAACAATCCCATCAAGCACCGGGGATTGCTACGGTACTGCCCGCCTTAAGGCGTTTCTCAGAGCCGCTTTCTCGCCCACAACGTGCTGTGCTGGCTAAGCATTACTGTCGATCCCGGACAGGAGCGACGCGATGAACTCCGCGATCGCACCGGGGTCGTTCAGGTCGAGGATGGGCACGTCCAGGTCGAGCGGTTCGTCGCTGGCCACTGCCGCCAGGCCGGGATCGTTCCGTTCACCGCGGCAGATGAGCGCGCGGCGGAATTCCTTCCGGTGGACCTCGATCTTCGGCAGGGAGCTCCCCCGGAACCCCTCCATGAGGACGAGATCCATGTCGGTGAAATAGCGCTCGAGGAGTTCCTCGATCGGGGGCGAGGCGGCGTGTCGCTTCACCATCGCCAGCTTTTCCGCTGAGGTGATCATCATCGTGTCGGCACCCGCCGCGGTGAGCCGGTGACTGTCCTTTCCCGGGTGGTCGATGTCGAACCGGTGTGCATCGTGCTTGACCACTCCCACCCGCAACCCTTTTCTCTTCAACGCGGGGATCAGCCGCTCCAGCAAGGTCGTCTTCCCCGCCCCGGAGTTTCCGACGATCGCGATGGCGTGCGGTTTCTTCACAGCGGTTTCCTCCCCTGATCGACGGATCCTTGCAACCGGTCAGCCATTGGCCCCGTCCTTGCGCCCCGGTGCGCCGCTCCGCCTGTTATATCGTGAGACCTGAACCGGCCTTTTTCGACGGCGGCAACGGTTTGTCCCACGTTGCCTTGACCTCTTTGGTCAGTGTCCTTTTGATGGGTTCCGGCAGGGAGGCGAGGCCGGGTTCATCGAACCAGCAGAGAATCCTCATGCACTCTGCCGGCGAAAACGAGTTTCCGAAGAGGACCCGGGCATCCGCGAGTCCCTGCGGAAGGCTTACCTTGTTCCTGAGCATCTCGGCGATGTCGAGATAGTCCCTCGGTTCGACCCGATCGAAGAGAGCCTTGAGCTTGGTGGCCATCAAGTCCCTGGAAGAGGCGGCAAGAACCACCCCGTCGCTGGTGAGTTCCGGCATGCCGACCCGCCCGAACTTCAGTTCCCCGAAGAAGGACACCTTCACCGTACGTTTTGACCGGGGGGACGACGCAAGGACGACGATCGTTCCGGGATCGTTCCGGAGAAGGATCGCGGTCGAGAGCCATGGAAGCGAATTTGCCAGCCCGTTCTTGTCGAGCGGGCGGTCGGAGAAGAAATCGAAGTCGACCGACGGTCGATGCCCATAGCGCAACGCCAGCGCCGTCCCTCCGTAGAGGCAATAGCCCATCTCTTTCAGTGGCGAGAGGAAAGACCAGAGTTTGCGCTGCCCCGCGGGCAGGATGTCAAGCCGGGTCGGGAAGGGCATCGCGTTTTCTCGCCGGGATCGGCGGAATTCTTCCCGGAGAGGTCCGTTTCAATGCGGTGTGCCAGAAAGCCCAGGACTTCGGGTGGAACCAGCCGGGCCGTGCATGGTTCAGGACATCCACCATCCGTCGTTTCCCGAGGACGGCGGCCACCTGCTGGATGTCTTCCAGCGTGCCCACGTCCATGATCTGGGCGATCACCCGATGGGGATCCTTGATGGATGCTTCCGGGGTTTGCCACCAGATGTAGCGGCGGGCCATCCTCCGCAGGATCTCTTGCGCGGACGAATTCCACGGCCGGTTCGAGCGGCAGGCGGAAGATCGGGGACGCGCGGCACCCGGCGGTTGCGGGATCGCCTCTGCTGCGAGGTCGTATCCGAGGATGTTCAGGATCGTGTCGAGCTTGTGGAAGCCGAGTTCCTTGACCATGCCGGTTTCGAGGCCGTTCAGTGTCCCCCGCGAGATGCCGGCCATCGTGGCGAGACGTTCCTGCGTCAAACCGCGCGCTAGCCGCGCCGCCCGAATCGTTTTTCCGATGGCCGCAAGTTCCATGACAGGCTCCGTCTGACGATATGTCTTGTATATTTTACATTCAGCGGCCGGTTACGACAAGGAGGGAATCGGCACACCGACGGATCCCTGCCACCGGTCAGCCATTGGCCCCTTCCTTGCGCCCCGGGGTGTTATTCCACCGCCGGAAGATCGCCCACAGGAGGACCCCCGCGAGGAACCCGAGGGTGACGTTCACCGCCAGGATGAGCCCCGCCGTGAGCAGGCAGACGAGGAAATCTTCTCTCGTGCCGGTGTCCCGCGCGGGGAGCGACAGTTCGAGTCCCGCGAAGACCAGCATCGCCCCGAGGATGCTCCGGGGGAATTCCTGGAGCGGCAGCAGGAGGGCGCCCGCGGCGAACAGCCCGACCGCCATCTTCACCGTGCCGAGGGCGACGACGGATCCTCCCGTGCGTGCCCCGAACCGGTACTGACCGGCCAGTCCTCCCGCCCCGTGGCACAGCGGCATCCCCCCGAACCAGCACGATACGAGGTTCATCACGCCGACGGAGCGGGCCATCGCCGTTTCGGGGACCTTCCTCCCCGGGAACAGGTCCCCGGACAGGGCGCAGACGGCGACGACCGAGTTCAGCAGCGTGAGAGGAAGCTGTGCGACCGCCCCCCTGGTGAATCCGACGACCCAGTCGGCGGGGCGGGGAAGGACCAGGAACGGCGACCACACCGTGAGCCGCACGTCGCGGAACAGATCCTGCCGGAAAACGCCGAGCAGCAGGAGGCCACCGAGGAAGAGCAGGAGAGCGGCCGGGATCCGTTGCCGGAAATACGACAGGACGATCAGCCCGATCGCCGCGCATCCCACGGCGACGCTGTCCCACCCGAGGGATGGAAGGGCGACCAGAAGGCCGATCCCTCCGAGGAAGAGTTTCAGCCCGATCCCCAACTGGATCCCGCGGACCACCGCTTTCGGCGTGAGCGCGAAGATTTTCCCCGCTCCCGGGACGATTCCCGCGATGAGGAGGAACGCCCCCATGATGATCCCTGCCGCGGCGATCTGGGGTGGGGTCATCCCCTCGGCGATGGCGGCCGCCGCGATCGCCTTCATCGGCTGGACGGGAATCGGAAGACGGAAGAGAAGCCCCGTGGCCACGTTCCACAGCCCGGCGAAGAAAAAGACGGGCGCGGGAGACAATCCGCACTGGGTGATGTACCCGAGGGTCAGGGGGAGGAAGGTCCCCAGGTCCCCCAGCGAACCGGAGATCTCCCCCCGGTCGAACCGTAAGAGGGGGGCGGCGACTTCATCCTTCATCCTGGAAGAGGTCTCCCCACACGGGATGGAATCCGACGAGATCTCCCGGGGCGAGGCGGGAGACGCCGGCGGGGATCTCGAAGACCCCTTCAGCCCGCAGGGCGGAGATGAAATCCCCGGAGCCGTTGGAGGGGATCTCCGCCACGACGCTTTTCCCTCCCTTCGAAACGATGCGGGCGGGGGTGAACTTCTTGCCGATGCTCCGGTTGTGCGCTTCCGCGGCCAGCGGGAGGTAGACCGGCTTGGGCAGGTATTCCCTCGCTCCGCTCGCCTTGAGGAAGAGCGGCTTCACCAGCATCGCCATGTGCACCATCACCGCCACGGGGTTGCCGGGCAGGCCGAAGACGATGGTCCCCGAGGGGCTCCTTCCGACGTAGAGCGGCTTCCCGGGCTTCACGGCGACCTTGTGGAGGATCTTCTCCACCCCGCACTCCGCGAGGCATTGGGGGACGACATCCATCTCGCCCTCGGAGACGCCTCCCGAAAGGATGAGGAAGTCGTCGGCCAGCCCTTCCCGGATCCGCTCCCGGATGCGCTTCGGGTCGTCCGTTACGATCCCCCCGTAGTGGACCTCGCGTGCCCCGAGGCGCGCCAGCGCCGCGCGGACGAAATGGGCGTTGCTGTTCCGGATCATGGGGCCTTCGGCCGGCTCCCACGGTTCCTTCAGTTCGCTCCCGGTCGGCAGGATGGTCACGGAGGGCCGTTCGAAGACGGGGATTTCCCATTGTCCGACGGCGGCGAGGGTGGCGACGTGGCGGGGGAACAGAACGGTGCCGGCCGGGATGAGGACCTCCCCCTTGCGGGCGTCGTCCCCCTCCGGCGCGATGTGCCGTCCCGGCCGGGCCTTGTCGGTGAACCGGACCGACCCGTCCGCGCCGGTCTGCGACTGCTCGACCTGGATCACGGTGTCGAAGGGCGGCGGCACGGCGGCCCCGGTCATGATCTTGATGCAATCCCCGGCCTCGCATGCCCCGCTCCAGCGGGTCCCGGGGGTGACCATCCCGATCACCCGGTAAGGGGTTCGGTCTTCTTTGCCGGTCCATACGACGGCGAAGCCGTCCATCGCCGCCCGGGGAAACGGGGGGATGTTCCGGTCCGCGGCGATATCGCTTGCGAGGACTTCTCCCACGGCTTCCGGAAGGGGTATGGTCCTGGTCTTCCGCGGGGGGCGGACGAGGGCGGCGGCCCTGGCGATGGAGTCTTCGAGGGAAGCGAACAAGGGGGAATCCTCCTGCGAAGTTGAGACAAAATATCATAGTCGAGTATGGCGAAATGTGGTATGCAGTCTTTATTATTTGCCTTCCCGAAAATGGACCGAAAGGAGGGACGGGATGAGACGTTTGATCGTTTCAACCGCGTGTGTCGTTCTGTTCATCGCAGGCGGCGCTTTTGCCGCGACCGGCGGAGGGGATATTCTTATCAAGAACAAGGGGGGCCAGGTGCTTTTCAGCCACGGCCTCCACGTCGACGACGCGGGCATCGCCTGCCAGGCGTGCCACCCTGATCCCTTCTTGTCCGTCAAGCAGCACAAGAAGGCCACGATGAAGGAAATGCAAAAGGGAAAATCGTGCGGCGCCTGTCACGACGGGAAGAAAGCCTTCAGCGTGAAGGGCAGCTGTTCGAAGTGCCATAAAAAGTAGCCTGACGAAGGCCGGAATGAACATTACAAGGAGGCCCGGATGAAGATTCGACGCAGGGAGTTCCTCAAGATGACCGTTGCGGCCGGCGCCGTTGCGGCCGTCGGCGTACCCAGGTTGAACGCGTTTGCCGACACATCTCCCCCCAAGGCGGCGGGTGCGCCCAAGGCCGAATGGATTCCCTCCACCTGCCAGGGGTGCACCGCTTGGTGTCCTGTGGAGTTTTTCGTCCAGGAGGGGCGGGTCGTCAAGGTGCGGGGGAACCGGTTTTCCAAGGCCAATGGAGGCTTTGTCTGCCCCCGCGGTCATCTGATGATCCAGCAGATGTACGATCCTGACCGGGTCAAGGTGCCCATGAAGCGGACCAACCCCGAAAAAGGGCGCGGCATCGACCCGAAGTTTGTCCCCATCACCTGGGACGAGGCGCTGGACACCGTCGCCGACAAGATGATGGAAATGCGCAAGGCCAACGAGCCGGAGAAGTTGATGTACATGCGGGGCCGCTACTCTCCCACCTCCACCGACCTGCTCTACGGCACGCTGCCCAAAATCTTCGGCACCCCCAACTACTTCTCCCATAGCGCCATCTGCGCCGAGGCCGAGAAGATGGGTCCCGGCTACACGCAGGGGTTCTTCGGCTACCGCGACTACGACTTGGCCAAGACGAAGTGCCTGGTGGTCTGGGGGTGCGACCCGTTAAGTTCCAACCGTCAGGTGCCAAACGCCATCGGCAAGTTCGGCGACATCCTTGACCGCGGAACGGTCATCGCCGTCGATCCCCGTCTCTCCGCCTCGGCCGCCAAGGCGAACGAGTGGCTGCCCATCAAGCCGGGGGAAGACGGCGCCCTGGCGGCTGCCCTCGCCCACGTCATCATGACGGAAGGGATGTGGAGCAGGGAGTTCGTCGGCGACTTCAAGGACGGCAAGAACCTCTTCAAGGCCGGTGCGACGGTTGACGAGGCCGCCTTCGCGGAGAAGCAGACCCATGGCGTGGTGAAGTGGTGGAATCTGGAGTTGAAGGACAAGACCCCGGCCTGGGCCGCCAATAAAACCCTGCTCCCCGAGGATCAGATCCTCCGCGTGGCCCGTATCATGGGCAAGGGCGGCAGCGCCACCGCTGTCTACATGGGTCCCGGCGCGGCGATGACACCGCGCGGCACCTATGCCTCCATGGCGGTCTATGCCCTGAACGGCATCCTGGGCTCCATCGAGACCGAGGGAGGCGTCTTCCAGAGTTCCAGCGTCCCGGTGGAAAAATTCCCCAAGGCCGATAAATTCATCGATGAAATGGCCAAGCATCACGGGCACGGCAAGAAGATCGACGGTCGCGGCGCCAAGGACATGCCTGCCATGATGGGTGGCAAGCCGGGCAGCGGCGTGGTCACCAACAACGTGGCCAACGGTCTGTTGAAGAATCCGGACGCCATCAAGGTCTTCATCAGTTCCTGGAGCAACTTCACCTTCTCCTGCACCGGCGCCCAGCGCTGGGAAAAGGTGATGGCCAGGATCCCCTTCTTCGTCCACATGGTCACCAACGCCTCGGAGATGTCCCAGTTCGCCGACATCGTGCTCCCGGCTACATTCGCACCCGCGGAAAAGCTTTCCCTCATCACCAACATGGCGAATCTGCACGGTCATATGTCGATTCAGCAGCCGGTGGGCAAGACTCTCTGGCAGGTGAAGGCGGAAGAGACCGAGATGATGTGGCTGTTGGCCGAGAAGTTGAAGGAAAAAGGATTCGCCAACCTGTACGACTACTACGCCTCCTTCGAGGATCCGGAAACGGGGAAAAAACCCGTTAACGCCGGGGAGTTCGCCGAGATCGCGGTCAAGATCTCCTCGCAGAAGGTCTGGAACGGCAAGGAGAAGATGAAAGGCGACCAGATTGCTGGCTGGGCCGAGTTCCGCAAGCGGGGGATCTACAACTCCGAGACCTACGCCTACAAGAAGAATTGGGGCAAGGACAACCCCGAAACGAAGAAGTTCGAGGGGAAGTTCAAGACCGAGACCAGGAAGTTCGAGTTCTACAGCGAAACGATGAAAAAGGCCCTCGGCGAGCACGCCAAGAAGCACAACACGACCATGGACGACATCCTGCAGGTGAGCGGCTACGAGGCCCGGGGCGAACTGGCCTTCGTCCCCCACTACGAGTCGCCCAAGCGTCACGGCAGCGACAAGGAATACCCGTTCACCTTCATCGACTACAAGTCCCGCCTCAATCGGGAAGGGCGCAGCCAGAATACCGTTTGGTACCAGGAGTTCAAAAAGGTGGACGTGGGCGACACGAGCTGGGACGACGTGGTCAAGATCAACCCGGTCGACGGGAAGAAGCTCGGAATCAGGACCGGCGATGCCGTCCGCCTGACCTCGACCACCGGCTCCATCGTGACCAAGGCCAAGCTGTGGGAAGGTGTCCGTCCCGGCACGATCGCCAAGTGCTACGGCCAGGGCCACTGGGCGTACGGCCGCGTGGCCGCCAGGGACTACGCCAAGGCCCAGCCCCGCGGCGGCAACAACAACGAACTTCTGGTGGACGATTATGACCGCCTGAGCGGCTCTACCGCCCGCAACGGCGGCTTCACCGGCGTCAAGATCGAGAAGGCATAGGAAAGGGGGGAATGGCTATATGCCCAACCAATACGGAATGGTCATCGATCTTCAGAAATGCGTCGGCTGCGGCGCCTGCGCCCTGGCCTGCAAGACCGAGAACAATACCCAGGCCCGGGCCAACGGCCAGACCTACAACTGGGCCGACTTCATCTACCGCGAGGAGGGAAAATTTCCCAATGTTTCCTTCGCGGCCATCCCGGTGCTCTGCAACCATTGCAGCGATGCACCCTGCGTCAAGGCGTGCCCGGTGGAGCCCAAGGCGATGTTCAAGACCGCCGACGGCATCACCATGCACAACGACGCGCGCTGCATCGGCTGCCGCCGCTGCCAGAAGGCCTGCCCCTACAGCGCCATGGACGTGGACAAGGAGAAGGCGGCCTATTCGGTGATCAGCGCCAACGATCCCAAGGAAGCGCCGCATGCCGCATACCGCGACGCCACGGAGATGATCAAGGGGTGTACCGCCTCCGGCGCCGAGGTCGCCCGAGCGGCGGGAGCGAGTCCGCCCTATCAGAACAAGTACAGTCACCCAGACTATATGGACATCCGCAAAAAGGGGATCGTGGAGAAGTGCATCTTCTGCGAGCACAGGGTCAAGCAGGGGGAACAACCCAACTGCGTGGTCGCCTGCCCGGCAAAGGCCCGCATCTTCGGCGACATCAACGATGCCGCTGGCGAACCGGCCCAGTTGCTCAAGAAGCACAAGCCGATGCGCCTGCAGGAGGAGAAGATGACCAGACCGAACGTCGCCTACATCCGCTCCTTCCGCCCGGCAAGCGTGTCCTGAAGGTTTCCATCCGTTGCCGACCGTAGCGGGGGTGGGACGAACGTCCCACCCCCGTTTCCCTGAACGATCTCCATGACACGGGATCCATCGCGCGTGGCTTTACGGGAAGACGCCTACCGTCTCCTGGCGGCCTGCTTCTACCCGCCTTCCCCGGAACTGTTCGAGGAGCGGTGTCTTCCCGCGCTCGCGGAGCTGCTGGAGGGTCTCGCGCCCGAAGCGGCACGGCATGCGCGGGACGCGGCACACGCAGGCGAGCAGGCGTCGCCGGAATCCCTTGCCGTGGAGCATGCCCGCCTGTTCATCGGCCCGTTTCAGCTCGTGGCGCCGCCTTACGGCTCCATGTATCTTGACGACGCGAAAACCGTGATGGGCGAATCGACCGGGGAGGTGTCCGCGTTCTACGGGTCGTGCGGCCTGCACCTCGCGGACGACTTCCACGAAATGCCCGACCATATCGCCGTCGAGCTGGAATTCCTCTCCTTTCTGGCGCACAGGCAGCGGGAATCGGTCGCGGCCGGAGATCACAGCGAGGCGAACCGCTTCGCCGGGCTTCAAATATCCTTCCTTGACCGGTTTCTGCTTCCCTGGCTTTCGCCGTTCACGCGGTCCATCCTGGAGGGAACGGAAAGCCCTTTCTATCAGGCGATTGCACGATGTACCGCAACCTATGTGACCGGCGACCGGGACTTCCTCGAACGCTCGTCCGGCGCCTCGCGGGATACGGCGAACCCGCATACGACGTGAGCGACCGGGAAGAGACGGGTTCTCCCCGCCTGACCGTCTCCCGCTGTCTCCGGGCCCGATTCCATGAAAGCCGCTGCGTTCGTTGTCTTGACGAATGCCTTCACGGCGCCATCCGGTTGGACGGAGTCGTCCGGATCGACGGGGAGCGGTGCCGCGACTGCATGGCATGCACGGCCGCCTGCCCGTCGGGCGCGCTGGAAGTTGCGCACGACTTCCAGCGGATTGTGGAGCGGCGCCCGCCGACCGACGCGCTGATCCTCGGATGCACGCGCCATCCCCCCGATCCCGGAATCCGCGTCCCCTGCCTGGGGATGCTCTCGGAAGAGCACCTCGTGTACCTCTTCGCCTCGTGCCCGGATCCGATTTCCCTGGTCACCGCCTCGTGCGCCGAATGCGAAAACGTGTCCGCCGTCGAGCGGATGAAGGATCGCCTTTTGCGTCTCGAGCGCCTCACCTTTTTGCCCTTTGTCGACCGCGTTCGTTTCGTCACGGTGCGGCCGGACCCCGTGGAACGCCTTTACGATCGCCGTTCCTTCTTTACGGCCCTTAAGAGAAAGGTCGTGTCGCAGGCGGCCGGAAGGGTTGCATCGGGCCCCGATTCCGATCCGGACCGCGCGCGCACCGGCGTCGACTACTCCTCCAAGAGGATTCCGCAGCGATGCAGGCTGCTGGCGGCGGCACTCGCCCGGGTCACGGCCGACCAGGCGCGGATAATCGGTGACGTTCTCCACTTCCGCATGGAGCTCTCTGAGTCGTGTGACGGATGTTTCGCCTGCGTGGCGGCCTGTCCGACGGGCGCCCTCGAATCGTCGTCCCCGGGACCGCGGCTCAACGAAGCGGCCTGTACGGGGTGCGATCTCTGCAGCGAATTCTGCCTGAATGACGCGATACAGATCCACCCGAAAGGCGAGGCTGCCAACGGGCTCGGGTAGGGCGACTACCGCCTCAGGAGTCAGTCGCTATCCTCGGGATTCTCTTCGCCGCGGAGGCGGGGATGATCAACCGCTTTCGAAGAGGACCTTCGAGCGGCGGCGGAGTTCGTCCCGGACGGCCCGGAACGCATTGGGGCGGGTTTCCTCCGTGCCGGTGACGCCCGCCGGGTCGGGGAGTCCCCAGTGGACCCGGTGTGCCTTCCCGAGGAAGACGGGGCAGACCTCCTCGGCGCAGGGGGTGATCACGGCGTCGACGGACCCGGCGTCGATGGAATCCAGCCCCTTGGATCGATGACCGGAGATGTCGATGCCGATCTCCTTGAGGACCTGGATCGCCTGCGGGCGGACGGACGCGGGGGACGATCCGGCGGAAGAGACCTTCACCCCTTGAGGGGCGAGAGACCGGGCGATCCCCTCGGCCATCTGACTGCGGGCCGAGTTCGCGACGCAAAGGAACAAAATGTGCCGCGGCTGCATCGCACGCAGTTCCGCAGCCTCGGTCCTCCAGTCCCCGGAACGCGCACTCATCGCTTTGCCGCCGGACGCCTCCGGGCGGGGAGGGTCATATTTCGCTCGCAGATCGCAATGGGGCCGATCGTCCGGGCGAGGTCAGCCCGTTCCCGGTCTTTCACGATGACGGGATCGTCGTTGAGCCAGCCCCGGAGGTTCCGCAGCATTCGGCCGGCATAGGGAGAATCGCTACCGCGATCGAGCGAGTAGTGGACCCACTTCCGTTCCCGCCGGTCCTTGATGAGCCCGGCCGCCCGGAGCAGGAAGAGGTGCTTCGACACGGTGGACTGCCCGAGGGACAGGATCGCGATGACTTGGCAGACGCACATTTCCCCGCCTTCGAGGATCTTGAGGATCCGGACCCGCGTGGGATCCGCGGCGGCCTTCAACACGGACTCGTAATCGCGCAGTCCCATCTGTCTTCCTCCATATCGTCATTTAACGATTTGACAGGCCGTACCGGCGAAGCGATAATGCAATTCGTACATCTTACAGGAGGCATGGCATAATGCCCGGAAGTATCACAAGAAAACTATCGTTTCTCGACCGCTACCTTACCGTCTGGATCTTCGCCGCGATGACCGTCGGCGTCGGCACCGGCTACTTTCTCCCGGGGGTCGAGAATTTCATCAATTCCTTCCAGGTCGGAACCACCAATATCCCGATCGCCGTCGGGCTCATCCTGATGATGTACCCCCCGTTCGCCAAGGTGAAATACGAAGAGATGGGGGACGTGTTCAGGGATAAAAAAGTGATCGGTCTTTCCCTCCTCCAGAACTGGGTGATCGGCCCGGTGCTCATGTTCGTCCTCGCCATCGTCTTCCTTCCCGGCCATCCCCAATACATGGTCGGCCTGATCATGATCGGTCTGGCCCGCTGCATCGCCATGGTCATCGTCTGGAACGAGCTTGCCAAGGGGGACACCGAATATGCGGCGGGGCTCGTTGCCTTCAACAGC
>Ga0265292_1002397_pt1 | contig 13063 bp, 12 predicted proteins | sample Munlanlewell296A_FD_189080 | JGI IMG/M metagenome (GOLD analysis project Ga0265292, IMG submission 189080) | Leachate microbial communities from a municipal landfill in Southern Ontario, Canada - Leachate well 296A | ecosystem: Engineered > Solid waste > Landfill > Unclassified | place: Canada...
GGAATAGTGGATCTGCAGCAGGTGCTTAATGATTCCAAGAAGGGGAAAGAGGCAATAAAAATGCTTGAAAGCGAATTTGACCTTAAGAAGAAAGATATGGATGAAAAAGAAAAAGAGCTTCAGTCATTACAGGATGAAATGGTAAAACGCGCAGCCTTCTGGAGCGACAAGGTAAAGGCTGAAAAGGAAGATGAGTTCAACAAGAAGTTGAAGAACTGGAAGAGGCTGCAGGTTGATATCAAGGATGAGTTTGAAAGAAAAAACAAATCCTATACTGATAAGATTCTTGCTGATATTATAGATCTTGTAAAACAGGTGGGAAAAAGAGACGGTTACAACATTATACTTGAGAAACAAAATGCCATTTATTCGTCAGATGTGGTAGATTTAACACCGCGTGTTATTGAGCTTTATGATAGCGTGAGTTCATCAACATCAACTTCGGCCGGTTCGGCTTCTGCAGGAACAGGCAACTCTGCACCTGCAAAATAAAAATTGGAGGTCTTGATTGTGAAAACCCTCAGGGAGCTTGCTGATTTTTTAGGCGGAAAGATAATAGGTAATCCTGATACCCAGATAAAAGGGGTGTCAGGTATAGAAAATGCAAAGGAGGGGGACATTACTTTCATTGCAAGCCCGAAATACATTGATGCAGCGAAAAATACCAATGCGTCCGCAATTATTGCACCTGAAGATATTCCAGGATGTAATGCTGCCAAGCTGGTTGTGAAAAATCCATATCTTGGTTTTGCAAGGACTGTCGAACTTTTTCTTGTCAGAAAAAGAGAGCCGCATGGTGTTGATGATAAGGCAAACATCGGAAACAACGTGACGCTGGGGAAAGACATATCAATATTTGCTTACGCTGTGATTGACAATGATGTGAAAGTGGGTGACAGGGTTACAATATATCCCGGAGTTTTTGTCGGAAGGGGCTCTGTCATAGGTAACGATACAATTATTTACGCGAATAATGCAATACGGGAAGAAACGTCAATAGGGCAGAGAGTAATAATACATTCCAATTGTTCAATCGGAGGCGATGGTTTCGGGTTTGTTCAGGAAAAAGGAAAACATCTAAAAATACCGCAGGTAGGTAATGTAGTTATAGAAGATGATGTTGAGGTAGGCGCAAATGTCTGTATAGACAGGGCAACTCTCGGTACGACTATCGTAAGAAAAGGGACCAAGATAGATAACCATGTCCAGATTGCCCACAATGTTGATATAGGTGAGAACTGCATTCTTGTCTCGCAGGTCGGTATCTCCGGAAGCTGTAAGATAGGGAACAATGTCGTCCTTGCAGGACAAGTAGGAATTGCAGACCATATAAGGATTGGGGACAATGTTATCGTAGGCGCGAAATCAGGCGTAGGACGCAATGTACCTGCAAATTCCCTGATAAGCGGTGCTCCGGCCTATGAACACAGCAAGTGGAGGAGGACGCAGGCTTGTCTCCCAAAACTTTCTGATGCTTTTAAAACAATCAGGAGTCTGGAGAAGCGGATAAAACATCTGGAAAAGAAATTAGATTCAAAATAACTTAAAAGTTTTAATGGTGGAGAATGATATGCTTTTCGGAATAGACAGAATCCTTCAGCTTTTGCCACATAGATACCCGTTTCTCATGGTTGACAAGGTGCTTGAGTTCGAGAAGGAGAAAAGAATTGTGGGTATCAAGAACGTGACTGCCAATGAGCCCTATTTCATGGGACACTTCGGAGAGTATCCGGTGATGCCCGGAGTTATGATAGTAGAGGCGCTTGCCCAGCTTGGATGTATCCTCCTCCTTGAAAGCACAGGAGAGCTTCAGAAACTTGTGTATTTCAGGAGTATTGAAAATGTGAAGTTCAGGAAAAAGGTACGCCCCGGTGATGTTATGAAAATGGAAGTCATAGTCACAAAGAGGAAAGGCCCTCTCTGGAAGGTCGATGCCAAGGCATTTGTCGATGATGAAATAGTAACTGAGGGGGTACTGCACGCATTCGCCTCAGATGAGACAGTCGCCGAACTAAAGGGAAAAAACAAGTAAAATGATCCATAAAACAGCTATAATCGAAGAAGGTGCAGTAATAGGAAACAATGTAACTATTGGTCCCTATTCGATAGTAGGAAAAGATGCAGTTATCGGAGACGGGACAGTTCTGTCGTCAAATGTATTGATTGAAGGGTGGACTACATTAGGTAAAGGCTGCCAGATAGGCTCAGGTGCAAAAGTTGGCGGTCCGCCGCAGGATTTCAAATACAAGGGAGAAAAATCATTCGTTGTTATAGGTGACGGCACAATAATAAGAGAATATGTGACAGTCCACAGGTCATCCAAGGAAGGCGGCACTACAAGGGTAGGGAGCGGCTCTATGCTTATGGCATATTCCCATATAGCCCATGACTGTTCGATCGGGAATAATGTTGTCATAACAAATTACGCAGGGCTCTCAGGACATGTTACAGTAGAGGACAGGGCTATAATATCAGGTTTTGTAGGAATACATCAGTTTTGCCGCATCGGTAAGCTTGCGCTTGTAAGGGGATTTTCCGGCATTTCAAAGGATGTCGCGCCTTTCACTATTGTTTGGGGAATAACCACAGTGCCTTATGGTCTCAATCTTGTGGGGCTCAAGAGGAGTGGTGTATCAACAGCAGGGATAAAGGAACTGAAAAATGTTTACCGTATCTTTTTCCAGGCCGGTCTTACCAATGAAGAGGCATTATCAAAGATAGAGAAAGAAGTTGAACAGACGGAAGAAGTGAAACACTTTGTGGAATTTGTAAAAAGTTCCAAGCGCGGTGTATGCAAAAAAGAAAAAGAAGAAGGAGACGTATTTTGAACAAGCTAAGGGCAGGTGTAATAGGTACAGGGCACATGGGGCATTACCATGTTAATGTTTATGCTGAACAGCTTACCAATGTAGAACTCGTTGGGATCGCAGATTCCGACCAGAAGAAAGTGTCGGAACTGGCGGAGAAGTACGGTATTGCAGGCCACACTGATTACCGGGAACTTCTGAAAAACATAGATGTTGTAAGCATCGCAGTGCCTACAGCGGCACATTATCAGGTTGCCAGGGACTGCCTCGAAGCAGGGGTTCACATACTCCTTGAAAAACCCTTTACAACGACTCTTGATCAGGCAAAAGAGCTTCTCGATATTGCCGGCAGGAAAAATCTGATTCTTCAGGTTGGTCATGTTGAACGTTTTAACGGGGCTGTGCAGGAGCTTAAAAAGATAGTGAAAGATCCCTATCTTATCGAAAGCCGTAGGATTGGCCCATTTATCTCCCGCGTTAAGAATGACAATGTTATTATGGATCTCATGATCCATGATATTGATATAATCCTTAATATCATTGGAGACATGCCTTCCAGCTTCAGCGCTTATGGGAAAGCCATATGCTCCGGAAAAACTGATGTTGCTTGTGTCCAGCTTCAATTTGACAACGGCTGCATAGCATCTGCCATTTCAAGCCGTGTATCTGAAAACAAGATGAGGACCCTTGCCATAACGCAGAAAGACGCATATATATTCCTTGATTATACAGATCAGGATATACACATTCACAGACGGGCTGAATCAGGTTATCTTGTAAGCAGGCAGGAAATAAGATACAAACAGGAATCCTTTATAGAGCGTATATTCGTTTATAAAGACAACCCGTTGAAGCTTCAGATAAAGCATCTTATAGACTGCATAACCGACAGGGAAAAACGTCTTGTTTCCGAAGATGATGAACTGAGATCTCTTGAGCTTGCTCTAAAGATAATAGATGCGTTAAAGTAAATCGTGCCGCGCATGTCTGTCTCCAAAAAAAAATCTGTACTGATGATTGTTGGAGATCCCTCCGCTGACATGTATGGTGCCGGCGTAATACGCGAACTTAAATCCCTGCACCCTGAAATCAACATCATAGGCACAGGCGGCGACCTGATGAAGGAAGCAGGACTTGACCTCATGTATAACGTGAGGGATATGTCTGTAATAGGCTTCTTTGAGGCTTTTTCCAAAGGAGCATTGATACGACAGATACGAAAAAGCATTTTAAAAGTAATAGAGGAAAATAATATAAGCGCCGCCCTTCTCGTGGATTATCCCGGTTTTAATCTTTATCTGGCTTCGATTTTAAAGAGCAAAAATATACCTGTTATCTATTATATCAGCCCGCAGGTCTGGGCGTGGAGAAGCGGAAGGATAAAGAAGATAAAAGAGCGTGTGGACAGGATGCTGGTCATTCTCCCCTTTGAAGAAGAACTTTACCGCAATTCCGGAGTGAATGTCAGTTTCGTCGGTCATCCGCTCCTTGAGATCATAGATGAAGATTTAAAAAAATCAGAGAATATCATTCCATGGAAAAAATCCGGCGGCCCTGTTGTTGCCCTTATGCCGGGAAGCCGCAAAAAAGAGATACATTTCCTTCTTGCTGACATGCTGAAGGCAGCGGAAATAATCTCGGCACAGATTCCCGGTGTATCATTCGTTCTCCCTGTGGCACAGGGGCTTGATATAAAGAGCATTGAGGCATCGCTTCCGCGGAACATTGACATAAGGCTCACCGATGGAAGAGCAAGAGAAGTCCTTAGAAACAGTGACTTTGCAGTTATATGCTCAGGTACTGCTACATTAGAGGCTGCGATTATAGGAACTCCTTTTATAATAATTTACCGTCTTTCAAAATTAACTGAATTTATAGGCAGAAGGTTTTTAAAAATTCATAATTGGGGACTGGTAAATATCGTTGCAGGAAAGGAAATAATCCCTGAGTTAGAGCAGGAAGAGGTAAATCCGGTCAACATAGCTTCATTTGTTGTGGAGGCACTCAAATCTCCTGATAAACTTGCTGAAATGCGAAATCACCTTTCTAAAATAAGAAACATGCTGGGCGAAAGAGTCGCGTCGGCAAGGGTTGCGGCTGTGATTTCTGAGTATATATGAGGAACATGATTACACATAATAATTGGCTTGCCAGTCCAGCTCTGGCACTGAACAGCAGGTGCCTGCTGCTGGAACTGCCAAGCCAAACAATTTGATCAGAATGAACATAAAAGAAAAAATCAGTTTCAAAGACCGAGCCCTTCTTTTTCTACTGAGAACGATAGGTGTTCCGGCTGTAAGGTTTATCTGCCGGTCGTGCAGGATGGAAGTGGAGGGGATGGAATATGTGAAAGAGATGATGTCCCGCAGGGAATCATATCTATGCGCATTATGGCATCAGAGGATATTTTTCAGCATGGCTTTGTTCAGGGATACAGGCGGGCGCCCAATGGTTAGCTTAAGCCGCGACGGAGAATATATCACGACAGTGCTTAAAGGTCTTGGCTATGACCCGGTAAGAGGCTCTACATCAAGACGCAGTTATGAGGCATTTAAAGAACTTCTCGATGAGACAAATGAAGGGACTCAACTTGGTATCACACCTGACGGTCCCAAAGGCCCGCCGCGGGAAGTAAAAGACGGCATTCTCTATCTTGCAAAATATTCAGGCAGACCAATCGTTCCTGTTTCTGGTAGTGCATCGAGTTTCTGGATGTTCAATAGCTGGGACAGGTTTATAGTCCCAAAACCCTTTAGCAGGATATCAATCAAATTCAGCCCGCCAATTTATGTAAACAGAGAGGCAGATGAAAAGGAGATTGAAATCAAGAGAGCTGAGCTTCAAAACTTTCTTAACAGCCTTTCAGACGAAGTTGACCGGAAAACTGGCCACACTCCGCTGCCAATATCACGTATTAAAAATTAAATCGTAATATAAGTTTAAAATAGATTCATGTGAATGCAGGCTCTCCCACTTGCCCTTTCCCTATTTTCTGATAAGGTACTCAGAAAAAAACTTTCTTGAGGGGGTTATTAGTTGGGGGAAATCAAGCAGCCTGAGAGGGCGAAACTTTTCTGCGCCATTATGTATGCTGAAAGTGCTGATATTGCGTCTGTAATCAGCGACCTTGAAAATGCATTCGGAAAAGTTGAGACGCGCGGTGAAAAGTATCCATTTACCTACACTGATTATTACACTCCGGAATTCGGCGGGAATCTGTATAAGGAAATGGTGGTGTTCGGATCTACTGTGGAGCAGGAGAAGCTCGCTGAAATAAAGCGTTTTACAAACTCTGTTGAAGAAAAATATCTTGCAGAAAATGGCAAAAGGAGTATCAATATCGATCCGGGATTTGTGCTTCCATCCAAGCTAATCCTCGCTTCTACAAAGGATTTCAGCCACAGGATTTATGTCGGTGAAGGGATATATGCGGAAATTACGTTCATGTTCAGCAGGAAAGGTGTTAGATTCCTTGATTGGACTTATCCTGATTACCGGAGCAGTGAGGTCTCAGGTTTTTTTATTAAAGTGAGAGAGAAATATATGAGTGAGATGAAATCCGGGGGTAAACCGGAATGAGAGACATTGAATGGATTTTCGCCGAGGAGAATCATGAGCTTTCCGGGGAAATAAGCAGGAAGTTTGGGATTTCGCCAATAACGGCCCAATTGCTTATCAATCGCGGTTGTGATGATTTTGACAAGGCTATGAAGTTTATGAATGAAGACGAGAGTTCTTTCTTTGCGCCTACTCTGATGCGCGACATGAAAAAGGCGGTAAAACGCACAATAGATGCGTGCAGGAACGGTGAAAAGATTCTCGTATTCGGTGATTATGATGTTGACGGCACAAGTTCGGTCGTTATGCTAATCAAGACTTTGAGGGCGATCGGCTGCAAGTGCAATTATTATATACCAAGAAGGCTGAAGGAAGGTTACGGGCTTAATTGCGATGTCGTGAGAACTGCCGCACGTGACGGATATACACTTCTTATCACTGCTGACTGCGGGACAAGCAATTTAGAAGAAATAAGACTTGCCGGTGAATGCGGGATTGAAGTCATAGTCCTTGACCACCACCTTCCATCGGAGCAGATGCCTGATGCTTTTGCGATAGTAAATCCCAAGCGCCCTGACTGTACTTATCCATTCAAAGACCTTTCAGCTTCGGGAATAGTCTATAAGTTCTGTTCGGAGATTCTCGCAGGAGACCATTTCCCTGAGCTGATGGAAGAGCTGCTAGGTCTTGCCGCAATGGGTACTGTTGCTGATATTGCACCTCTCTGCGGAGAGAACCGGGCAATAGTAAAAAAAGGACTCCAGATTCTTAACAGGACATCAAACCCGGGACTTAATGCGCTTCTTGAAAGAAGGGAGCTTCTTCATAAAAAGATAATGCCCTGGCATATTTCATTTGTTCTGGCGCCTGTAATAAACGCAGAGGGAAGGGTCCACAAATATTCAGAGGACGAACCTGACGGAATTTCAGAGGTCGTTGAGCTTTTCGTCTCGAATGATAAAAAATCTCTGGACAGATATGTGGCAATGCTTTGCGAAGATAATGACAAGAGGCAGGAGATTGAAAAAAGTATAGTAGCTGAAGCAAAAAATATGATCGAAAGAAGGGCAGTTTCTAAAGACATGCCGGGTTACGTTTTTTATAATGCTCAATGGCATCCCGGAGTGATTGGAGTTGTTGCGTCAAAACTTTCCGAAGAATTAAGAAAACCTGTTTTCATCATAGGCGAAGGGGGAAGGGGTTCAGCAAGGTCTTCTATCAGTTTTGATATTTACTCAGCAGTTAAAAACTGCAGCCAGATGATGCTTTCATTCGGCGGACACAGACATGCGGCCGGATTCAGAATGGAACCTTCATTAGTTGAAGAATTCACAGATGAGATAAACAAATACTGCGCCTCAGTCCTGAAGGAAGATGATTTCATCAAAAAAGAATATGTGGATATTAATGTTGAGCTTTCACAGTTGGGGCCGGACATTGTCAATGAAATAGACATGCTCGAACCATTTGGCTATGGGAATCCTCAGCCTGTTTTCTGCTCTTCTCCGGTTTATTCAGGCAATTCTCCCCGTATCGTAGGAACAGACCACCTTAAAGCGGTTTTTAACCAGGGGAATACCGAGATACAGGCTATAGCTTTTAAAATGGCGAACAAAAAAAGCCTTCTAGAGAGTAATGTTCCTCTTTCAATAATATATACTCCTCAATTCAATGAATGGGACGGAGAGAAAAGAATACAGCTTAAAATAAAGGATATTAAAGCTTTGTAAAAAGTAATAATTGCGCTTGCAATTAATGATGCTCTATAGTATTAAAAAAAGACATTAATTAAAAAAACTGCTGAGGACCGCATAATATAGAGAAAAAACAGTCATTTTTTGACTTTAACAAGAAGTTATATTTAATGATTCAGCTGCTACCGGGCTGAAAATATTGACCGCAGTAAAAAGCCTGGTGAAGTATGAAGTTTACAAATGATAAGAGTGGGCAATACCCGCTCTTTTCTTTTTTAGCTATATGGAAGAGGCGTTGTAAATAATGCTGGCTAAAAAGCTGGAAGAAATTCTCTTGCCTGTTTTAAACAGCGAGAATCTGGAATTAGTTGAGATTAAAGTAGGCGGGACTGAAAGACGCCCTGTGATAAAGGTGTTCATAGATAAAATGGGCGGCGTGGCAATAAAAGACTGTGAGAACGTAAGCCGGCAGTTTTCAACTCTCCTTGATGTTGAAGGATTTGAGATAGATGGAGAGGAGATCAAAGATTATGTACTTGAGGTTTCATCGCCTGGTCTTGACAGGCCTCTAAAGAGTGAGAAGGATTTTTTAAAAGCACTGGGGAAGAATGTGACTGTTACTGCTAAGAATGTGGATGGAAAAACAAAAACATTTTCGGGCAAGATTATAAGTGCTTCAGAAAACTCTTTTGCTATTGAGAAAAGAGGCTGTAAGGAATTGGAAGAAGTCCCATACAGCAGTCTTGTTAAGGCTGTGTTTGAGGTAAGGTTCTAAATATGAGAAGCCAGATATTTCAGATAATTGACCAGATAGCGAGGGAAAAGGGAGTTGAACGGGAGGCTATGTTCTCTGCCATTGAATCAGCGGTAGAGTATGTAGCAAGGAAAAAATACCCTGAAACCACCATTATCAAAGTAAGGTTTAATTCAAAAGATGAGCATTTTGAGCTTTTTGCTCTTAAAAAAGCCGTCGCAGAAGTTACTGATAAGGAAACAGAGATTTTGCTTGATGATGCACATTCTATATCTCCTGAATGCAATGAGGGAGATACTGTTGAAATCAAGCTTGAGACAATAGATCTGGGAAGAATAGGCGTCCAGACAGTAAAACAGGTGATAAGCCAGAAGCTTAAAGATGTTGAGCGTGATCAGGCTTTCAGCGAGTTCCTTAAATTAAAAGGGGACATCATAACAGGAACAGTGGACAGGATTGAAAAGGGAAATTTAATAGTTGACCTTATTAAAGCTGACGGAATTATTTTTTATCGCGACCAGATACCCAAAGAGAAATTCCGCAAGGGTGACAGGATAACTGCATATGTTGCCGAAGTTAACAAGTCTCCTAAAGGTTTGCAGATAATTCTCTCAAGGACCAGCTCTGAGCTGCTCATGAAACTTTTTAAAAGCCAGGTCCCGGAAATAGAGGATGATATAGTAATAATCGAAGGTGCATCAAGAGACCCAGGCTGGAGGGGAAAGATCGCTGTAAGAAGCCTGGAAAAAGATGTTGATCCGGTTGGTGCATGTGTGGGAGTTAGAGGAAGCCGTGTTCAGGCAGTGGTCAGAGAACTTAGCGGTGAGAGAGTTGACATTGTGCGATGGTCTGCGGAGCCAAAGGAATTTATCAAGAATGCCATCATGCCTGCCCAGATAATATCTGTGAAGGTTGATAAACCTTCGAAAAAAGCGACTGTAATAGTCGAAGATGATCAGCTCTATCTTGCCATAGGGAAAAAGGGACAAAACGTCAAGCTTGCATCTATGCTTACCGGATATCATATAGATATCTTTTCAAGAACTGAGGCTGAAAGCGGGAAGGATGCATCAATATCGAAACACATGGCTGTGGAACAGTTGTCGTCAATACCCGGGATAAACACAGAACTTGTTGAAGCTCTTGTTGAAAAGGGTTATAAGAATGTTCGGGCTGTGAGCGAAGCCGATGCGGCTGAGCTTGCTCTTATACATAATATTGGAATTGAAAAAGCAACGCATCTGATTGAGTCAGCTATGCGTATGCTTAAAAACGGGGAGTCTTGATGTCAAATGGAGAAAGAGTGCATGTCCTGGCTAAAAAGCTTGGCATGTCGAGCACTGACCTTGTTAACAAGCTGAACAAAGAAGGAATAACGGTTAAAAGCCATATGAACCTCCTCGACGAGGAGACGAGCCAGCTTGTGCTTGCCATGTTTGGCGGTGCAGAGGCTGATGGTGCAAAGGTTTCATCAAAAACTGCAAAATCCCATAAAACTCAAAAGACTGAAAAGGCGCCATCTCCAAAAAAAGAAACTGCGAAAAAAGCTGAACCCAAAAAAACTGAAGCAAAGAAGGCTGAGGTAAAATCTGAAAAAGTGGCAGTAAAACCTGCTAAATCCCAGGCAAAACCTGAGAAAGCAACAAAGAAACCTGAGGCATTGCCGGAAAAAGAATCTTTAGAGCCGAAGCCTGCTAAAGCACCGGAGCCAGTCAAGACTGCAAAGGTTGAAAAAGAACGTGAAATTGACGTTGTTCCTGAACCAGCAATAAAGCATGTTGAAGCCCCGGTAGAGACGGAAATAGAAATAACAGAGGGAATAACGGTTAAAGAGCTCGCAGTAAAGTTTTCCAAAGAACCAAATGAGATAATTAAAAAGCTGATAAGCCTCGGGGTTATGGCTACCATAAACCAGCTCGTTGATTTTGAAATCGTGAAAAAGCTGGCGGATCTGTTCAACCTCAAAGTAAAACTTACAGAAATAGAAGTATCTGTTGAAACGATAGAAGCTGAAGATCCTGCTAAGCTGAAAAAAAGACCTCCTGTAGTAACAATAATGGGGCATGTAGATCACGGGAAGACTTCACTTCTTGATGCTATCAGGGAAACAAATATAATAGCCAAGGAGGCAGGCGGGATAACACAGCATATAGGCGCTTACCATGTAGAGCTTGACAAGGGTACAGTGGTTTTCCTTGATACTCCGGGCCATCATGCTTTCACGGCAATGCGGGCACGCGGAGCAAGTGTTACAGATATAGTTGTTCTTGTCGTTGCGGCAGATGATGGAGCTATGCCTCAGACAATAGAGGCTATTGACCATGCAAAGGTTGCAAAGGTCCCAATAATAGTGGCTGTGAACAAGATAGACAAACCAAATGCTGATCCGCAGAGAGTCCGTCAGGCTCTTGCAGACCATGCTCTGATACCGGAAGAATGGGGCGGCAATACGGTTTACGTTGACATATCTGCAAAAAGAAAGACCGGAATAAATGATCTTCTTGAGCTTATACTCCTTCAGGCAGAGCTGCTTGAATTAAAAGCAAATCCGGACAAGAAAGCGTTAGGTGCAGTCGTTGAAGCAAAGCTTGATAAGAACAAGGGACCTCTGGCTACAGTATTGATTCAGAGCGGGACTCTGAAGGTTGGAGATGCTTTTGTCGCAGGAGTGCATAGCGGGAAGGTGAGGGCGCTTTTCAGTGATCAGGGGAAAAAAGTAATTGAAGCGACACCATCAATGCCTGTTATGGTACTGGGTTTTTCAGGAGTACCGGAAGCAGGGGATTCCTTTGTTGTAGTGGAAGATGAAAGAAAAGCCAAACATACTGCCCTGATAAGGATGCAGAAACGCAGGGATGAGTCTATGGTAGGTCCCAAGAAGATTTCTCTTGAAGAACTTTCTGAGCAGATAAAGAGAGGAATAGTAAAGGAACTTAATATAATCTTAAAAACAGATGTGCAGGGTTCTGCTCAGGCACTTGAAGACTCAATCACGAAGCTCGCTACAAGCGATGTAAAAGTAAAGATAATCCATACAGCTACCGGAGGAGTTACTGAAAGCGATGTTATCCTCGCTTCAGCGGCAAATTCTATAATAATAGGATTTAATGTAAGGCCTGAGCCTAAAGCCACTGCTCTTGCAGAACGTGAACGCGTTGATATGCGCTTCTATACCATAATTTATGACGTGATTAATGATATAAAGGCTGCAATGGAAGGGCTGCTTGAGCCTACGATACGCGAAAAACAGATTGGAAGGGCTGAGATCCGTGAGGTATTCAATATAACCAAAGTTGGCGCAGTAGCAGGTTGTTATGTCCTTGAAGGAAAGCTAACAAGAACTGCCAGCGTCCGTCTTGTAAGAGACAATGTTATAGTCTATAAGGGTAAATTGGCCTCACTTAAGAGATTTAAAGATGATGTAAGAGAGGTTCTTGCAGGTTATGAATGCGGAACAGGGATTGAGAATTTCAATGATATAAAGGCATCAGATATAATAGAAGCATTCATAGAAGAAAAGGTTGAGAGAAAACTTTAAAATTACAATTAGATTATAAATGACAGTAGGTGTCTTAAAGATTGTTTTAGTAATACCAGGCAGCCGTTCATTAAAGGACAAGAGACAGGTTGTAAAAAGTATCAAGGACAGAGTAAGGAATAAATTTAATGTTTCGGTAGCAGAGGTTGGAGGCCAGGATTTATGGCAGAGATGCGAACTTGGATTTGCCGCAGTGAGCAGTGATAAACAGCTTATAGAGAGCATGCTTCAGCAGATCATAAACCTTATTGAATTATCTGGATCAGCCCTCATATCAGACAGCTCGATTGAGTTTTTTTAAATATTTATTTTAACGGCATTCAAATTATTCCATCTCAAGCGGTAGAAAGGGCTGGGTTTCACTTAAAATGAGCTCAAGAAGAACAGGCAGGTTAAACGTTCTATTCCGGGAAGAAATAGCAACCATTATCCTGAGAGAGGTAAAGGATCCCAGGATAGGTTTCGTGACTATCACTTCAGTAGATGTAAGCGCTGATCTTTCTCTGGCAAAAATATATTTTAGCGCGATTACAGAGGAATCTAACCGGGAGAACATTGTCAAAGGACTGCAAAGTGCAGCTCCATTCATTAGATCAAGCCTTAAGAAGAAGCTAAGCCTCAAGAGGATTCCTATGCTTGAGTTTATATATGATACATCCCTTGAATATGGCGACAGGATTGATAAAATTTTAAAAAACCTGAAAGATGAAGA
>Ga0265292_1002398_pt1 | contig 13059 bp, 9 predicted proteins | sample Munlanlewell296A_FD_189080 | JGI IMG/M metagenome (GOLD analysis project Ga0265292, IMG submission 189080) | Leachate microbial communities from a municipal landfill in Southern Ontario, Canada - Leachate well 296A | ecosystem: Engineered > Solid waste > Landfill > Unclassified | place: Canada...
AATAAAAGTAGTCTATTGACGATTCTTACACTAACTAAATTATAACCCCGCAGATCACTGATCTTGCGGGGTTTCAACTTTAATATTTTGATTGTTCAATATACTGTTTAAACAGAAGAATTTTCTTTTCATCCTTTATGTTGAAGAGAAAGGGACGCACATCATTCACCATCTCAGCCATATCGATGTTTTTTAACTTTTCCATTAATATTGCATCTAATTCTGCCCTATTTGAAATTGCAAGTTTCTGATTTAAATATTTATAATCAGGTATTATGTTTCTCCCAAGAAGGAATACTACGTCAAAAAAGTCCCTTCCTTTATTTTTCTTTCTGTTGATTATGGCGTATAATTTTTGTGCCAATAATATGTCGGCTGGTGTAGCTATTATTTTTGTAAAAACATCAAACTTATTAATCAGTACTGCTTCAGGCTGAAAATTGAAGTGTTGAGCCTCTGAATGCAGTCGGATCATGATTTTTTCCTCCCCATGCCCGGATAACCCATAATCGGGAAGTAATTTGGGAAACCTCAGATAGCAGTGAAAAGCACCTTTACTTACATTTCTTATTTCCACATCATATCCATTTAATTTTAATTTATTTTTGATAATTGTGGAAATAGCAGCAAAATCATTTTCAGTAAGGTTAAAATTATCGAAATCCAGATCCTCTGAAAACCGTTCACTACCATACAATATCCTAAGGGCTGTTCCACCGATAAAAGCAAGTTGTGTAGCATACTTACTGTCGAAGACTATTTCAAGGATTTTATATTGAAGATACTCACGTAACATGAATCGCCCGAACCCTTTCAGATTCGTGGGATAATAATTCTTAATCTGTTCCAGGCTAAGCATTTAAATAAGTGTTAAATAAATCAATTCTCTTATTTAATATTTTTGAATTGTATTCTTTCAGGTAGCTGTTCAGTTTAGTAAAATCGATGATCTCACTGGCTACCTCAGAGTTAATTCTTAACGATTCAACAGATTCAATATCAGGAAATTTTAAAAAATAAAAATAATCGAGTATCAATTTTTCCGGTTCAGCCATTTTTATTATCAGATTTCCCATTTTTATCAGCCTGTAACCGAAAAATAATGACGTCTTTAAATTCCTAAAGTCAAAATTACCTAAAGGAGTTTTATATTGCATAGTTTTTTGTGTTGATATAGCAGTTATCAGATAAACTGCTTCCGGGATTAGATTATAATATGACATTGCAGATGCCATTGATATATATGATGGTCTGTGAATCCTGTTGGAAATATAATACAGGAAAGCTTCATTAACGGGGTAATCATCGAAACAATAAATGCCCTGCCTGATTTTCTTAATATACCCTTTTGCCTGCCATTCCACCAGTCGTCTTCTATGAAAAACCGGATCAATTTTCAGGATATCAGGGTACGTGAAAACCGGAAAATCCCTCAGCGTTGATTTAAAATCAAGAAATCTCATTTTATTTCTATTTGTTGTCAAATATAACAACATTTAGAAACATAAACAAATTTTTGAAAATTATTTTTTTGAACACAATTTAAAAAACCTGATAATTGAAACTTAGCAGGAGTCAGAGCAGAAGAACCGTCCGCGGATTGGATTCAAACTGAATTACTTATTACTTTTAAAGAGCTTTTTAAAGAATGATTTCACTCCCCGCTTATTTTTCTCTTTTTTTGCCGAATCCTGAGTATCATCATCCTTCTTAGCGTTTCTGTTAAACAACCTATTTAAAAACCCTTTAATTCCATTTTGAAAAAAGGGTTCACATTGCAAAAAGGAATAAACGTCGTTGGGGAACGCGAATGGAGTGAAGTATCTTTTTTTTAATTCAGAATCCTTTTCAATTTCTCTAATAACATTCGCAACAATAGGCAATGCCAACGACGATCCTGATCCATTGTCGCTGTAAAAGTGAACATCCGGTGTGCGGGCACCCACCCATGTGCCAATAACCAAATCAGGTGTATAAGCAATAAACCATGCATCAGAATAGGTTTGAGCAGTACCTGTTTTTCCGGCAAGCTCTGCTCGTATTCCATAATGGCTGCGAATTTTAGCTCCCGTCCCCTGATTTATTACTTCTTGTAAAATGGCCGTTATCATCTGACTGGTTTCGGTACTGAAGACTTTTGCCGGTTCTGTAGATTCTCTAATATACAAGGTATTCCCATCGGTATCGGTGATTTTATTAATCATAACCAGTTCATTCATTTGGCCCTGATTGGCGAAAGACCCGTAAGCCCTGACAATCTCGTAAAGAGATAAATCGAGTGTGCCTAAAGCATTTGACGGTGCATCATCAGTAAAATGAGGAAAGTTTAACTTATTGCAGGTATTGATGAGGTTTTCTCTTCCCACCTTAAAGTATAAATCAACCGTTGGAAGGTTCATGGAGTAGGCCAGAGCATACCACAGAGCAACAGTGCTGTCGGGGGTTGATGCATGGTTAGAGTTTTGAGGCTCCCAATCCTCGTATCCAGGATATTTATTTTCTTTATTTTCGAGATACGAACAAGGCGTAATACCTGTTTCAAGCGCAGTAGCATATAAAACAGGTTTAAAGGCTGAAGCAATTTGCCGGTGCGACAGAACCATATCAAAAGGAAGAGTTCTGAAATGATTGCCTCCTATCCAGGTAATTACTGCTCCGTTTTTGGGATTAGTGATAAGCACTGAAGCATTCAACATTTTATAATAATGCCATAAGCTGTCGAATTTGCTGATGTTTTTTGTTTGGATACCTTCCCAATCAAACAGCTTAACTTCCCTTTTCAGCGTGTCTTTATCATAAGCCTGGGCATCCTGCTTTTGTTTTTTGTACCATTGTTTTTTAATCCTGCTGCTTTCAAGTTCCTTATCGAGTAGTTTTTGCATAACCACCAAATGATTTTTTACAGCTTCGGAGCTTAGCTCCTGAACCTGCATATTCAGGGTTGTATATATTTTCAGCCCATCTTTTTCAAGGTTATAACCCTTGCCGGTTTTGGTTTTGATAGAATCCAACAACTCCAAGGTTTTTTTCTTTACCTGGTACACAAAATAGCCTGCGGGAGCTTTTAAATTCAAGTTTTCATAGTTAAGTTTCAGGGGTAATTTTCGCAGACTGTCTTCTGATTCAGCGGTTAGATAATGCTCCTTTTCCATTAAATTTAAAACCAGGTTTCGGCGTGCAAGTGAATTTTCAGGATTGAGTTGGGGATTGAAATAAGTATTTGCTTTTAACATACCTACCAAAACAGCCGATTCTTCAATCTTTAATTCACTTGCCGGCTTGTTAAAATATCTATGGGCTGCAGATTCCACCCCATAAACATCTTCTCCAAATGGTACGGAGTTGAGATACAACAATAAGAGCTCTTCTTTGGTATAAACATCTTCAATACGCGAGGCAATAATGATTTCTTTTATTTTATTAACCGGAAGACTTAAAAACCCGAAATCATTGCGGCGATAAAGATTTTTAACCAGTTGTTGCGTCAGGGTACTTCCTCCCCCTCCGCTATTGTCGCCAAGCAGAATGCTTTTCAATAAAACACGTAAATAACTTCGGTTGTCATACCCTTTGTGATTGAAAAAACGCTTATCTTCCGTTGCAATCAGAGCTCTTTTAAGATGAATAGGGACTTGTTCCCAGTTGATGTTGGTACGGTTCTGTACAAAGTATTTCCCAATTAAAATGCTATCAGAAGAAAATACCAGCGAAGCCTCTTCGTTGCTTATTGCGGACAATGCATTTTTATCGGGTAAAAGGCCAAAAAAACCAAAATATATCAAAAAAAATAGTGAGACGATTAATAAGATTACCGAGGATATAAATACAAATACATATTTAAAAATTATACTTAGAAGTTTCCATTTTTTTAACTGCATATATTCAACTATAAGATAATTGCAAAGTTACACTATTAACAAAAACTATTTAAAAGAAAATAAATTGAGTGATTATTTTATCCTGGTTTGGTTTAAGAATTCAGGAAAAACCTGAATAGAAAATCCTTTTTACCTTTTTAAACACGCACCGCTTTCCACAAGGCTTGTAAACCTGTTAAAACAAACCAAAATCACCAAAATCCCTCAGTCGAGGGACCTGGTGAGTGGAATTAGCACTGTTGGTTTTCAGGGGTTCTTGAGATTTTATAGTTGAGGTCAACCATCTCAGAAGAACAGATAAGAAAATATATCATGACTCGACGATCCTTATAAGTTTATTTGAATTGGGATCAACTTAAGTAATAACATATCTACAATTTTATAATTACAATGAATTAAAAATAATTATAATAACTTATGTATTTATCTGATTATGTGTTTGTTACAAAATCTGTCAACAACTCCGTCACCCTCTAAAATCAAAAACCCCATAGTTCGTTGATCTTACGGGGTTTACGATTTAAAGAAGTGGTGCCACCAGCCCCCAAAGAGTCTTTAGGTAGTTTTAATGATAGCCCGATAAGATGGCCGTTTGCGATTTCATTTTATGTGACCTTTAACATAACATAATTATTTTGGGGGATTGCCTTTAGTTTTTCCCGGGTTTGTGCTATAGGGATGATGTGGATTATTTGGATTCTTGTACCATCCCTTATGTCTTCCGTTGTCTTTTTTAACAAGTACGACGCAGGATGTCGCGCCAAACAATAGTACCAGGCACAATAATAGTGTGGCAATTGTTTTAAATGTTTTCATTTTTTTTGATTTAATATTAATCCGTTTCGTTTATTCATTGTTCTCTGTTTCAGCTTTTCTATTTGCCTTGAAGGTTACTCTTTTATTTAAGTTATAAAAGTACACTTCCCCATTACAAAATAGTTGGATAAAAGTACTCCTGGGCTTTTTATCTCTTGTAATCAAAGTTACACCTTGTTTAGACTGATTGCAATTTTATTTATTTCAAATAGAATAAAAAAAAGACCCGGATTATGCTTTCCGGGTTCTTTATACAATTATTACAATCCAGCTTATTTCTTTGTTAGAGCAAAGTTCTGGATCGTTCTGTTTCCTTCAATCACCTTTATTTCTGTATAACTAACTGTATCATAGTTCTCTTTGGTAGCAAAGATTGAATAGGTTCCAGCAGGTACACCGATAAAGGCATAGTTTCCTGATATATCTGTAAAGGCAGTTGATATAATGGTATCCTGTTTAACCCATATTTTTGCATCTGCAATCTTCACTTTAGAGGTATCTGTTACTATTCCTTCAATCCTGCCCGCTGTAGAGTTGTTGGTTGCTCTTATGCATGGCTTGAAAATAAATCCGTTCACACCGGAAGAGTGATTCATGTTACCCCTCATTACAAATGATCTGGAAAGATCAAAGTCTAATAGCAATTCAGAAGTCAAACCTCCGTCAACACTTAAAGCCGGATTGATAAATATTTTTAAACCGGTTTGTTTTCCGCTTGGTACTTTTACATTATATGAGACCGGCTGATCTTTAATTTTAAGACTTGCCTCGTCTACATAAAGTCGTATAAGGTCATATTTCCCCTGAGGAATTTCCAGGTTTAATAATTCTTCGGTAACTCCATTTCTCAGTTTCAGAATGTCAAGAGTTATAGGATTTTCTGAGAGTACAATAAAGGCATCGCTCTCATTTTCTCCTGCTTTCCTGATTTCGATTTTGGTAATAGTTACAGTGGCAGATTCGACATAGCTTATGTTGAATGGATCATCAGTGATTTTTACTACCAGTTTCCCAGAACTGTCATTTGTCTTGGTGCAGGCAGATATAATAATTGCTGCTGCAAAAAATGTGAATAATAGCTTTTTCATAAAATTCTATTTTAATGGTTAAAATAATTTCTGCCCAAAAATAGAACCCGAACATGAATATCTCATGAACTTTTAGGAAAACTAAAAGAAAAGCTGGTGCCTTTTTGAATAATTGAGTTAACTGTTATATCAATTCCGTGAAAATCGGCAATTGATTTTGATATAGCCAGCCCTATACCTGTACCGTTCCCGTTGGTTTCAAGCTTTGTCCTGAAGCGTGAAAAGAGCGTACCCATCTGGGCTTCCGTCATTCCTCTTCCGGTATCTGATATGGTAACAACAAAATTATTATTACGATAAAAACTTTTTACAAGAACATCACCGCCTGATAGTGTGTTTTTAGCAGCATTATTCACAACATTGTAAAACATTGAAAAGATCAGTGACCTGTTGGCTTTTTTAAACTGAAAATCCTGTGCAAGCTCTTCCTTCAATAATATCCCGGCATCTTCAGCAATTGGATTGATCTCACTGATAATTTCAAGTAAAACCTCTTTCACCGAAAACGATTCTTCACGTAAATACTGTAGGCTTTCTATGCGGGCAATAAGCAATAATGAATTTACCAGGCTCTGAAGACGATGGAGGGTTTTAAGTGATTCTTCGATTTTGGTTGAAATTTCAGGATCAATGTCCTTCTGGATGAGAAGGTTTTCCAGTTTGCTTCTTATAACTGAAACAGGTGTCAGCAGCTCATGTGAGATATTGACCGTTATTTCTTTCTCTTTCTGAAAAAGCTCATCTATATGTGCCATCAGGTCTCTTAGGGCATGGCCGAGGTGGTGGAAATCGGAAGTTGTCGTTCTGACAGGCGTTTTATCGAAGATAGATGGATTGGATATTCCTTTAAGTTTGTTTGTAATTATATCAAGCGGCCGCAACAATAAACGGGTATATTGAAGATCGGTAAGGAACGTAATCAGAATTATGAAGACCAAAAATACCAGCATGACTTTTTTAATGCTCTTTTCGGTATGAAGTATACTGGAAAGGCTTTTACCTACCTCCAGCAGATACATATCTCCATCAACCTTAAAGGAGTAATTAAGAACACGGTATGCAATCTCTTCGCCCTCGATCAATCTTTTGGTAACTTCTATGTAATTCACATCTTCCTCAAGATCAATCCTCTCAATACTAATAAATTCCTCTTTAAGGATATTGTAACTTCCGAAGACGTTTCCGGTATCAGAAGTTATAAACGGTTCTATTCCTACCTGAGAAATGAGAGTTATAACCTGTTCCCTCTTTTGTATCAGGTCATTATCTACCTGAATTAAGTTTATCCTTTCAATGAGATAGGGCATGAATATAAGAAACAATACAGTGAAAACCAGCTTTGACAGCAGATTGAATAATGCGAGTTTTATTCTGAGTTTGATCATATCTGTTACTTATTGTTCCAGGCTTACCCTGTAACCAATGCCTCTTACCGTCTCCAACCATGGAGTAGGAGCATGTCCATTCAGTTTCTTCCTGACATTCTTAATATGAACATCAATAAAATTGCTATCGTACTGGTCGTCAAGAATATTTCCCCATATATGTTCATAGAGCTGATTACGGGTAAGTACTTTGTTCCTGTTTATTATAAGGTACTGCAGCAGATCATATTCTTTTCTGGTGATAATAACCTCTTTCCCTTTACAGGTGATCTTCCTTGACTGTAATTCTATAACGAAATCCCCGGCATTCAGATTCTGATTCAAAATATTGAATTTTCTTCTTGCTACAGCCTGGATGCGCGAAAAGAGTTCCATCAATGCAAATGGTTTGGCAAGGTAGTCATCAGCTCCAAGATCTAACCCCTTTATTTTATCCTCCACAGCTCCGCGTGCAGTGATGATAATAAAAGCCGCATCACTACCCTGATTTCGTGCCTCAGTGATCAGATCCAGACCGTTATAATCGGGTAAACCAAGATCGAGCAGGACAAAATCGTAAAGGTTTATCGCGATTTTTTCAGAAGCCTCCAAACCTGTGAAGGCCAGTTCACAAAGAAACCCTTCCGATTTGAGAAAAGAGGCAATTTCATTTGCCAGGCTTCTTTCGTCTTCGACTATCAGCACATTCATCTGTGTAAGTTTAAAAGATTTTGAAATAAGCACTCAGGAAGAAAGAAAATCCTTTTGGGGCAGGGTAATCGGGATTTGTGAAAGCCGGAAGAATATAACTTGCCTCAGCCTCGATGCTGAGGTTGCTGTAACTGAATGTAACCGGTAGTGAAAATTCGAAATCCATTAATCCAAATTTAGAAGAGTAGGAATCAGTTGTGCTATTAGGATTTTTATTAAAGTGCCGGAAAGGGGGAGAGGCTCCAAACTTCGTGACTCCGGTTATAGTTTCAATTTTAACCAGTTCACCAAACAGAATATCAATATTTGGATCAAAAGAGATCCGGGCTTTCCCTTTAAATAACTCCGGGGTCTCGAAATACCTTGAGTTTCTTACCTGAAGGTATCCCCGGTTGTCCTCTGAAATTAACCCACTAAATGACAATTTAGTGTAAATTAATTTCCAGTCAAAACCAGTCGTAAAATTAATAAATGCGAAATCACTGAAAAGTGTCTCCTGCAGCGACTCTGAAGTCTTGTAACCGGCAATATTTGCCGAGATATCAAACCAGGAACTGAAGGAATGGCTATAACTGCAGGAAAGACTGTAAAATGCCACATAAGGATTTACTCCCTTCAGATGTGATGCTGAGGCAGAGGCATACAAACTGCTCTTGTAACCATATGTTAACGCTGTGGAATAGAACGGCTGATCATGTGAGATTGTTGATCCGAGATAGATCATATTGCTGCCTGAACCGACTCCTGCATATAATGAATGGATGTTTGAAGACGAATCAGTTCCTGCGTCATGGTACTTACCGGATTTAGACAATGTATCTGCCTGGCTAAAAGCCATAAAGGGCAATACCAATGTTAGTAATGCGGACGTTAATATACGAATATATTTATGGGAAAAGTTCATCCTCATTAATATGGATTTACCTCCGACCAGGTCTTACTGCTCCTCCGGGCCTACCCACACCTTGTGGAATACGTGATCCTGCTGGTCTTACAATGTCAGGTGGTCTTGCACCTCTTGCCTTACTCATATCAGGGCGTGCTCCATTTATCTGTTTTATTGCCTGTGATCCTCCGTTATTTTCAACTTTCCCTGCCTGCTTATTATTAAATTCTTCTATGTTCTGCTCATTTGCATTACCGGTAGATTCTGTCTTTTTCAGCTTCACCATAAGAGAATCTTTCTGCAGAGATCCGACCTGAGCCAGACATGTGTGATCTGCAAAAATAAAAAGTACAATAACAAAAAATATATTCCCTGATATTTTCATGGTTTCATTATATATTTTATTCATAATAAGTCATTTATGGAGGCAATAATTCCTTAGCCATTTTAGCCTGAATCAAAGATTTCCTCAGGTTAAAAAGCAAAGTTAGGGAATTAATGTGAAGAACAGATGAAAAGATAACATACATCAGGTAATTTATCCGGCAGATAATTGATAACCACCTCAAACAGTTAGAGCGGGCAAAGCAGCAGGAGTCAGAGCAGAAGAACCGTCCGAGGATTGGATTCAAACCTCCGAAAGAAAAATAATCCTGCCCATCTTATTTTTATCCGGCATTTTTGAGATGGGATAATTCAAAAAGTCTCAAAAACCTTTAATTTCATCTTCAAATCCATCAACAAAATTTAGCTTAATATTTTGGCTCATTGATTTTCAATGTTTTGCAATAAAAGGCTCAAGTGCTATAAACCCCAAATATTCCTAAAGTAGTTTTTATGACAGTCCGATAAAATTGCTGTTTAGGATTTCATATTATTGACCCTTTACCACATTAATTATTTTTTGGAATTACCTTTAGATTTTCCCGGGTTTGTTGACTTGGGATTGTGAGGGTTATTTGGATTCTTGAACCATCCTTTATGATTTCCGTTGTCTCTTTTAACAAAAACAACGCACGATGTCGCACCAGACAAAAGCCCAATACACAATACTATAGCGACGATTTTTCTAAGTGTTCTCATTTTAGGTAGGGTTATCTCAATCTGTTCCGATTATTCAATGTTTTATGTCTCAACTTTTCTGTTTGCCATAATGTTGGGTCTTTTATTTAAGTAATAAAAGTTCACTTTGCCATCATTAAATAGCTGGAAAAAAGTATCAGCAGCATTTCAACTCGCGGAAACAAAGGTACATATAATATAACCTGAAGTCAATTTTATTTTAATCGTGCAGTTGCTCAGACTATTTTGTATGTAAATTGAAATCTAACCGGTCAAAGGTAGTAGAGATGCCGGGCTTTTGAAGTTCGAATAAACCTGATTGCCATGCGTATTTACCTGTTTACGTGTACGTTATAAAATCCATCACCGATTCCGTCACCCCTTAAAATTCAAAACCTCGCAGATTGTTGATCTTGCAGGGTTTACGATTTAAAGAATTGACGCCACCGGCCCCATGAAAATTTAAGGTTACAAAATGCAACCTTTAAGTGAAAATCAAATTAAAGAAATTCCATCCTGTAAATTATGGAGGTCGCAAATTACGATCTTAAAAAGGGTTAATATCAGCCAGTTATAAATTGGAGGTCACAATTTGCGTCCTCCAATAATAAATATTATTTTTAAGCTTTTAAAGTGCTAAAATGAAAAAGAATGTGGAAGTACAGGCAATGCTGCCAGATGAAGTGATCATGAGGAAGATTTACCTAATTAGGGGAAAGAAGGTAATGTTAGACCGTGATCTGGCTGTCTTATATGAAGCAGATACTAAACAGTTAAAAAGAGCGATAAGAAGGAATATAGAGCGTTTCCCTGATGATTTTATGTTTGAACTAACAAAAGAAGAACTTGCAAGTTGGAGGTACCAATTTGGCACCTCCAATAGTGAGAAAATGGGACTCAGGGTTCCACCGTTTGCATTTACAGAGCATGGAGTTATCATGCTGGCCAGTGTATTAAACAGTAATAGAGCAATCCGGGTTAATATTCAGATCGTAAGAATCTTTATCCGTATGCGTGAAATGCTTGAGACCCATAAAGTGATCCTTGAGAAACTCGATCTCCTGGAAAGGAAAGACATTGAACAGGATGACAAGATCATGTTAATCTTTGAATACCTCAAACAGTTAGAGCGGGCAAAGCAGCAGGAATCAGAGCAGAAGAACCGTCCGAGGATTGGATTCAAACCTCCGAAAGAAAAATAATCCTGCCCATCTTATTTTTTATCCGGCATTTTTGAGATGGGATAATTCAAAAAGTCTCAAAAACCTTTAATTTCATCTTCAAATCCATCAACAAAATTTAGCTTAATATTTTGGCTCATTGATTTTCAATGTTTTGCAATAAAAGGTTCAGGTGCTATATAAACTAAATCCAAAATTCAATTCAATATTATTAATTTCAAAATAGCTGGTTTTTTGAAACTTTCTGTTTTAATGTTATCTAATCTTTAACGAAAAGAAAAAGAAAAACTGAAAAAGTTCCAAATCAATTTTAATGTTTAACTTTAATATGAATTGTGAACGGTGAAGGTCAGATAAAAGCATTGTATCAATATGTATTTCAACGTATTAATGGAAAGATGCTACTGTGACTGACGGGGCATTGGCATAATATATTACAGGCAGTGCCATGAGTACGGGCTTACTTTTCTGCTAAACAGGCAGGAAGTGAAGCAGATTATTGAAACGCCGGCAAAAACCATTCACTACAGTTATTGAATCACTTATTTCTGCCGACTTCTTTCTTTCTTCTTTGTAGCAAAGAAGTGTTTTGTTGCGTAAACAGAACCTATTTGGACAGTAAACGCAACTAATTTTCAATTTTGTAACGTTTATTTGCTGTTTTTGGACAGTAAACTCAACTAAAAACAAATATGAAAGCAAGCAAAATAGTTCATAAAAATGAAACCAGGATTAAAATTGATTTTCCTTATAATCAGGAAATGGCAACTAAACTAAGGCAGATTCCGGATGCAAGATGGAGTAAAACACTTAATGCCTGGCATATACCATATAGCAAAGCGGCATTTGAACTTTTGATAAACCTATTTCCTGAAATAGAATATCCGCAAGAAGTTTCATTTATTGAAACAGCCACAAATAAAAGTTTTCCTGTTAGTTTGAAAAGTTACGTTACACATGATTACAAAAAACCGGCAGGAGTTTCTATTATGGTTTTGGGTCGAAAAATAGCAATTAAATTACCTAAAAATGAGACAGATACTCGCTTTATACTAGGTTTGAGATATAGCCGCTGGGATGGTAAACAGTATTGCTGGATTGTACCCAATTATCCGGGAAACCTGGATCTGATAAAGGATTATTTTGAGGAACGAATTACAGAACTGATTGTTCATGACGAAATTGAAACAACCACAAAAGATAATATTCAAAGAAAAATTGGCCCAAACGATCTGCTGATTATTAAGACTACAACCGGAAGACTGAAAGTAATTTTTGGGTTTAACAAAGAATTGATAGGTGCAATAAAAAAAATCCCTTATAGCAGCTGGAACGCACAAAATAAATGGTGGAGTATTCCTTTTGCCAATAAATTTTTAGAAGAAATAAAAGCTATTGCGAATGTCCAAAAGCTTCGTTTAATATACGAGGAAGAAGAAAACGATAATATTAAAAAAGCCCGGATTTCACCTTTCGACATTCCCAATTATCGTTCTTGTCCTGATGAATACATCTTAAAATTAAAAGAGTTGAGATACAGCGGGAAAACAATAAAAACGTATAAGGGATTATTTGAAGAATTTATCAATTATTATCATAAGGTGGAAATAAACAGAATAGACGAATCAATGATTACAGCCTTTTTGAGATATTTGGTAATGGAAAGGAAAGTATCAATATCGTATCAAAACCAAGCCATTAATGCTGTTAAGTTCTTTTACGAAAGGGTCTTAGGAGGTCAACGTAAAGTATATTTGGTAGATAGACCCCGGGAGGAAAAAAGGTTACCAATTGTTTTGAACGAAAAAGAAATAGGAGACCTGCTGAGAGTAACAGAAAATATAAAGCATAAGGCTATTTTGATGTTGGCATATTCAGCAGGGCTACGATTGAGTGAACTGATAAAAGTAAAGTTAACCGATATTGACTCAGGCAGAATGCAAATTCGAATTGAACAAGCTAAAGGGAAAAAAGACAGATATACTCTATTATCAGTGAGGTTATTAGAGGTATTAAGGGAATATTTAACTGCTTACAAACCTAAAGAATGGCTTTTTGAAGGAGCTACCGGAG
>Ga0265292_1002399_pt1 | contig 13058 bp, 7 predicted proteins | sample Munlanlewell296A_FD_189080 | JGI IMG/M metagenome (GOLD analysis project Ga0265292, IMG submission 189080) | Leachate microbial communities from a municipal landfill in Southern Ontario, Canada - Leachate well 296A | ecosystem: Engineered > Solid waste > Landfill > Unclassified | place: Canada...
TTTCCCTGTTGAAAAAGTAAACAAAACTTTCCGCAATAACCGCCGCATCGGCCTCGGCATCATGGGCTTCGCAGACATGCTTTACCAGATGCGTATCCCTTACAATTCAAAGGAAGGTTTCGCCACCGGCCGCAAAGTTATGAAACTGGTCAACGACGCCGCTCACGCCTATTCTGAAAAACTGGCTACAGAAAAAGCCATCTTCCCAAACTGGGAAATTTCCATCTTTGGACCAAAAGGCCAAAACCGCAAACACAGAAACTCCGCTCTCACAACCATCGCCCCGACCGGCTCCATCTCCATGATCGTGGACTGCAGTTCCGGCGTTGAACCTTTCTTTGCTCTCGCCTATTACAAAGAAGTCATGGGTGGCCAAAAACTGATGTATCTGAATCCATATCTCGAAGCTGAACTCAAAAAACTCAACCTCAATACCGAAGAAATCCGTGAAGAAATCCAAAAGACAGGCTCCGTCCAACACATCGCCGAAATCCCAGCCGAAACACGCCGCGTCTATGTCACAGCCATGGATATCTCGGCCGAGGCCCACATCGAAATGCAGGCCGCCTTTCAGGAACACGTCGACAACAGCATTTCCAAAACCATCAACTTCCCAAATTCCGCCACCAGAGAAGACGTCCGAAATGGCTATATCATGGCTTGGGAATCAGGCCTCAAAGGCTGCACCGTCTACCGTGACGGCAGCCGTCAGGAACAGGTTTTGAATTTGCACAAGGAAACTCCAAAGAAAGAAGTCGTCAAACAACCCGTCTCCGTAGGCGCGCAGACTACCGCCTTCGAAGAAATTTTACCTCCCCCTGTCTCCGCCGCCGCCAAAATCGAACGCGAACACATGACTCTAAACAAAAAGGAAATCATCGCCAGCAAAAAATGCCCCGAATGCGGCTCCTCCATCCAAGTCGCCGAAGGCTGCATGCTCTGCCTGAGCTGCGGATTTTCGGTGTGTAGCGTATGAGGGGGGCAGGCGCTACAGATTTTCGCCAAATTGGCCAATTCTTACTCGAACCAACGCTACTTCGTTTTCAACTACTTTTTTCCCCTCAAGTGGAACACGGATAAAATCATCATCATCGCCAATGAACAATTCACCATCAACTTCCTTGAGTTCCCACTCGGCACGATCAGGATCAACAGGATAATCGCCTCCCCTTGCTACTGCCCTAACAGCCGCAACCACCCTATCAACCTCGGATTGCCTAACCTCAGGTGAGACACTAAGACGTGACACTGCTTCCATTGCAAGAACATCCAACGCCCCCTTTAACAATGTTTTTGAGCCCTCCATTTTGGTGGGATTAATAAATATTCTATAGCTAATATAACAGCAATGACGCCCCCTGTCAACATCCGCTTGACCTAATTCACAATTCCATCCTTATTCCGTCCCGGGACGGAATCTAACATCGATCAAAAATCCCGCCTGCCCGTGCAGGCTTCCACCACCAAAATGATGGCAGAAATCACGAAATCCCTTTCCCAAGCCCAAAACCCACAATATTTCCCCGAAGAAAAACTTGACTTCTCACCTCTTCCATTGTAAATTATGCGCTTGCTACACCTAAAAACCCTAACTCATGGCCGACGCAGCACCGGAGTTGGACGAATTGGAATCAACTCCACAAAATCCCGACCAAGATGACAACCCAGACAAGCCACAACTTTCCGAAAAGGAGGAAATCATGGCAAACCGCGACAAGCTTTCCGATCGCGACTTTCACCGTGTCGAGAGGAAGGAAACAACCCCAAAAAAAATCGTTCAGGAGCAGCTACTTCTCCGCAAACAAGCCGAAGAAAATCTCGGCAAATTTCTGCGTGACCAGCAAATCGATGAAAAGGATTTTAAAGAATATCGCGACAAATTCGAGCAGACAAAGGACGTGCAGGACCTCCAAAAAATGGTCGACGACATGCCGAGCCTTCCCCGCGAAGTCGAACGCCGCCGCGAAGAGGAGGCAAAGGATACCAAGGCCAAAGAGCGCGTTCTAAAGCCCGACGACAAGCGCCTCATGGACATCGAAAAAAAGATTTTCGCAGACATCGACAAAAACGAGCACCTCATCGGTACAAAACAGATCGCCGGATTTAAAAAGTGGTTCGAGCAAGAACGTCAAAAAAAGCCCACTCTGGCAAATATGGAAGACCTCCAAAGCCGCTTCAACGGTGACAAAAACGATCGTGGCGGACTGGCCCCACGCCAAAAAGTTTTCACCGAACTCGAAGAACTCTTTCAAGAATACGGCCTCGGTTCGCCTCTAAAATCCGAGTACATCAAAGCTGAAGGTCTGACCGAACGCGAAACCGTTCTAAAAAACGCGAAAACACTCAAAGGTCAGTTTGATCAATACAAAGGCAACAATCTCCACACGCCGCGTGTCATCAAGAACGCCATGCAAAAGGGACTGATGGCCAAACCTCTCGAACAGCAACTCATGCTCGCCAAACTCGACACCCTCACCCGCGACGAGATGAAGGCCCTTTCTTTTGAGAATAAACAGGTAAACGTCAACGGAGTCACTATCAAAATGATGAGCAAAGCCTCTTGGGATTTTATTTGGAATGATCAACGCGGCCGCGACATCGACGATCAGTTCCGCCAGAACCCGTCCATGCGTCTAGAAAAACTGATGGACAATGAAGTGGGTCTGGCCAAAGAACTGGCCGAAATTTACAAGGATCATCCCGAGCTTTTCAAAGACGCCATCGGCGAATTCCAACATCTCAAATTCGAAGACAAACAGAAGGCTCTGATAGACCACAAGAAACTTGTCGAACACGCCGAAGGCGCAGAAGACCTCGAAAAGAAACTCCTCGTCAAAAACGCCCACACCGCCATCGATCGCGCCGGCCAAAGCAAAATTTTCAGCAAAAAAACAGTGGCCCGCTACAAGAAATTCTTTGAAAACGAACAGCTCTATTCCGATCCAAAAACAGGCCGCGTCGACCTCAAAAAATTGCGCAAATTCTATGACGCTTTGATCAGCCCGACTCCGGATCCCGGAGCCAGAAACATCGCCGCTTATGAACAAAAACGCGATCAATTCAAAGACAAGCTCGACCGCTTCGCAGAGATTTCTCCGAACATCAAAAAGGAAGATATCGCAAGCCGCCAAGCCAAATTCGACGCCGAAGGCTGGAACCGCCGTGACGAGATTTCAAAAAAATTCGACGACGAATTAGCCAAGGCAGAACGGGAATTCAAAAAGAAAAAAGCTGAAGAGCGCGAACTTCACATCACCGACAAAGAAAAATCTGAAGCAAAAAGCGAAAACATGAAACGCAGCGAACTGATTTTGACCGTCAGCGAAGCCATCAAAGAGGAGACGCCGGAATCCGTAGGCCACGGACTGAAAACTTTGCGCCTATTTATGGTCAACAATCCGGAATACGACACCGATCAATTTTTGATCGATCTGGAAAATGAATTAGTCGCCCTCAAACGCAAAGTCGGAATCAAAGCGCCGGTTGCAAAGAGTGTCCTCAAGGACTTTGAAACTGAAGCCAAAGACCTCATCGACAACGATTACGAAACCAAACGAAAGATGGAGGAACTCCAGCGCGAGACTTTTGCCACGAATCTGGCCCGCCAGAGCACACAGCGTCTCCAACGCGAATACGCCGCAGACAAATCAGAAAAGGAAGCCATCGCTCACACCGCCGCCGGTTCGGAGGAAAGACAAGTCACCGAACAATTTTTGGAACGCGCAAAAACCGAATCAGTCGGTGAACACAAGCAAACCACTCTCGACGCCGCGGGCAAAGCCGCCGATATCGTTTATGTCCGCTTCGATGAGCATGGTGAAAAGGAAGAGGACATTCTCCGTCTCAAGAAAAAACTGCGCGGCGAAAGCTTGAATTATTTCAACCGCAAAGGTTCCACCCAAGTGAAATTGAAACACAAAGAACGAGAGCTGACTTACAAGGAAGCCCAAATCAAGAACAAGGAGGACATCGCAAAGATGGAGGAAGCCATCGCCGAAAAAGCCGAAGACCGCGTCGCTGAAAAGAGCGGCAAGTCCGGAGGCGCCGAGATCTTCGATCTAAACGCACGCGTTGCCGCCCGTCGCAAAGCCAAAGACCTCGTCAAAGAAAAGATCAAAGCCGAAGAAGTCGCCCGCACCCTACGCCAGCAGGTCGCAAATTAAAAAAATTATTTTCATCAACAGAAAAGCAAAAACGCCGAATATTTTTCCTGCTGTGATACTGAAAATCCCAACCACCACCGCCACAAATCCAAACAACATCACCAGCGGAATCAGCGGTAAAATCAGCACATTTGCCAAAGGCGAGATCAAGCTCACCCGCCCAAACGCCCAGATGATCACCGGCAAACAAGCAATCTGCGCCGACAAAGTCATCACCAGACTCTGGCGAATCTGAAAAAATTCCGGCAAGAACCGAAAGTACTTTTCAATCAATGGCGAAATAAAAATCAACCCGCCGGTGGCAAGCACAGACAACAAAAATCCCACGTCGTAGATAACAAGTGGATTCCAAAACAGCATCGCATAAGCCGAAATCACCAAAGCGCGACTCGCCAAATACTGTCGCCCATACCACACAGCCAGCAAAGCGATCACACCCATCACCCCCGCCCTCACGCTCGCCGCACTCGCCCCCACAAAAATCACAAACCCCACTATAAACAAAACCGTCACCACCACTCTCCTCCTCCTCCCCAAAAACCCAAAAATCCCCGCTACAAAAGCCACGATAATCGCCACATTGTATCCCGACACCGCCAAAATATGCGTGATCCCCAGCGCCGCAAACTTCTCCTTCCACTCTTTGGAAATCCCCTCCCTCGCTCCAAACAGCACCCCCGCCAAAAAACTCCCTTCCGGCTCCGGAAACACCAGCCCGATCACAACAACCAGCTTCCCCTTCATCCCAAACAACAAGCTCTTCACAAAACTCACCTCACATCTACCTGCCTTCAAAAAACTGCTTCCCCTCATCGTCACATCAATCCCCCTGCCCATCAAATACCGCCGATACCCGCCCTCAATCTCACCCAGTCCCTTCATCACTCCCGTCACCTCCACCTCATCCCCAAACTCATAAACCGGATATTTTTTGTAATCCACAAACACCTTCCCAAACTCCTCCGTCTCCACCACATATTTCACCCCCTCTTCACCATTTTCCGGCTCCTCCACGATACAGCCTTTCAAATTCACGACTCCGCCAGAAACTTCCAGACTCTCCTCATTCACCATCAAAAACCGCAGCACCAAAACCAAAACTCCCATCATCGTCAAAACAATTTTCCGTCTCTCAATCTTCATTCCCCGAACCTAGCACACACTTCTTAAATTTTCTTAAAGTTTTTGGGAAAAGCCATGAAGCTTCCAAAAACAGTCATTTTTCGCTAGAGTACAACCAACAAACACTGTTTCCGTGCGAACAAATGAACAACTATAATCTATATAAAAAATTCTAACTAATCACGAATGAAAAAACTAATAATCCTTGTTTCCATAATGGTAAGTTTAAGTATGAATGCAGCTTACGCGGATACCACAATGCAATGTGGTGAATGGAGCGAATGTACAAATAGTAGCCAAACTCAAATCTGCCAAGCCTTAGATGGGCCACAAGCTGGCATGACATTTACAAAAACTCAATCTTGCACAGTTGCAATCTGCACTTCATGGACATATACAGACTGGAGCCCTTGCTCAGAAAGCAGACAACAAATAAGATCTGTATTAACTTCATCGCCAACAAGTTGCGTAGGAGGCAGTCCAGTTTTAACCCAATTTTGTGCCTATACACCACCAGAAAGCCAAGATGCTCAGGGTTCATTTGAACTGATCATTCCGACAGGAAGAGAGCAGGGTGTGCTACACAACGACAAAATCAAAATTGATTATTATGGCTCTGATATAATCACCGATGTTTACCTGAATTCAACAAAAGTTACTCTAGGAGTAGATCAATTTACTATTGTTTCTTACGGCCCGCCATTAATTAATCATCAAGTTGTCTCATTTTATCCGCCGGTTAATTCAATAAGCGGTGCTTTAATTGTTCACACCGCCAACGACAAAACTAAAAATGTAGGGTATTTAAAAATTCTAGAAGATACGCCATCCACTGCTACGACTACAACCACAACACAAACGGAAACTGAAAATTCACCAGTGATTATCACTGCAAACGACACCGATGGAGATGGTGTCCCAAACGCTTCGGACTATTATCCAAACACTAAAAGCCAAGTAATAGTTAAAAATTACTCCTTCAACTATAAAATGCTCGGCGACAATCACGGGCAGGAAGTAAATTTTACAATAGAAATCCCAAAAGATTTGTATCTGTTTTATCAAAATCAAAACCATACTTTCAGCGACAGCTACCAAAATATCACCAGTTTTATCACCGAAGACGATATTGTGATTAAAAGCATAATTGATCAGGTCAACACTTTATATGAAGAACAAGGCCTGAATCCAATTGCCCTGATGTATCAATTATCGGGTGAAATTATTTGGACAGATGATGTATTCAGCATTAAGGGATGGGATGAATATCCAAAATACCCGATTGAAACCTTGGTCGACGGACAGGGAGACTGCGAGGACACCGTATTTTTGTTGGCGGCTTTATTCAAAGCTTTCGGTATTGAGCCAGTGCTCGTTAGATTCGATAATCACTTGGGTTTAGCAACTGTGGTTGATCAGGAAATTCTTGATCTTGTGATCTACAAGTACGGTAAAGACTTTATGGCAGACGCTAACAGCCAATTAACCAAGGCAAAATTAATCTACTTTGAAACAACGGATAGTACAAATTGGGATTTTGCCTTCATGCCAGAAGAGCTACGAAACAAAAGCTACGCAATTCATGCGATAGACGAATATGAAAGAACAACTGGAACTTTACAGCAAGAGGCAAAGACATTTTCTGACGTTCCAACAACTCACCAAAACGCCGTTGCAATCAAATATCTGAAAGCCAACGATATAATAGGCGGCTACCCTGACGGAACGTTCAAGCCAGAAAACCCTGTTAATAGAGCGGAGTTAATGAAGATATTAGTTGAGGGAAAAATTGGCAAACCAGATGAAAATCAGTATAAAAATTGTTTCCCTGACGTAGCAACGCAGTGGTTTGCACCATACGTCTGTTACGCTAAAACCGCAGGTTGGGTACAAGGCTATCCTGACGGAAAATTCAAACCTGAACAAACTGTTAACAAAGTGGAAGCTTTGAAAATGTTAATCAATTCTCAAGGCATAGTTACCATAGAAACAATTACTTCCAAGCCCTTCAGCGACGTAAACACAACCGACTGGTTTGCAAAATATGTGGCCAAAGCCAAAAGCATGAATATCTTAGAAGAAACAGGTAGCACATTCGGCCCAAGTGGAGGGATAAAAAGAGCAGGAATAAGCGAAAATTTATATAGAATCCTAATACAATAAAACAAGTGAGCATAATCCCGACAAAATATGTTTTACTAACAGGGGCAGGATTCTCAAAAAATTTTGGAGGATGGACAGGTAATGAGCTAAGAAAAGTAATCATTACGAATCTTCACAAACCAGAACTCCAACAGATTTTTATTGAAGACGAGGATTATGAGAACGCTTACACCAATGCAATTGAAAATAGTGAATTAAACGCAGATGATAAAACAACGATATCGAAGGCCGTAAAACAAAGTTACGCAGGGCTTTGCAACAACATGAGAGCGAGATGGTCTGAGGAAAGAGGCAGGCCAGGGCATATGTTCGCAAATTTCATCCGACCATTCTTAAATTTCAAGGGAAATGAGCGACCATTCTTCTTTACTCTTAATCAAGACCTATTTTTAGAAGATAAAAAAGGTTGGTTCTCACCAAAAGCACCAAAGTTAGAAGTCGGTAAACACAATTTTGAGGATTTAGAATTTGAACAAATCACAGCTACAATCAGCCCCGAAATAAAAATCGAGGATATTGAGAAGGATGTAAACAACCATGCCGGTCCAGCCTATATAAAACTTCATGGTTCTTATGGTTGGTACTCATCTAACGGTCAACACAGGTTGGTAATTGGTAATAACAAAACGCAACAAATTAAAGACGAGCCACTGCTTGATTGGTATTTTCAAATCTTCAAACAGATTATGGGAGCACAAAAAAATATTCTCGTTATCGGCTATAGCTTCAAAGATAAACACATAAACGATGCACTATTTGAGAATACCGAAAAACACAACGGTAAAATTTTAATCATAAATCCGAGCATACCCGAAAACATCGGATCTCGAAAAAACGTAATTTTTTATCCGAGGACTCTATTAGAAATTATTCAAGATAATCAGCAATGGATTGAAATACAAAGGCAATTGTTTAATTAGGAGTTTTTGCGGGCAAAATCAACCAAATACAGCGTCTAGCTCTCCTTTCTTCGCCCCTCCCATTCCCCCTTCCCCCTCCCCACAAAAAACGCTAAACTACCGAGGCTTAACTCAAAAAATGAAAATCAAAAAGGCCCTCATCTTAGCCTCACTTTTCAGCGTCATCTGGCCACAAATTGCCTTTGCCGCCTTTAGCGACGTCCCCGCTTCCAATCCGGACTACGCCGCTATCAACTATCTGCAGGAAACCGGCATCCTCATGGGATATTCCGACGGCACTTTCCGCCCCGATCAGCCTGTCAATCGCGCCGAATTCCTAAAAATCATCCTCGAAGGCTCCCAAATCGACACAACCACAGCCACAACTTCTCTCCCTTTCACCGACATCGACCAAAACGCCTGGTACACGCCTTACGTCCGCACCGCCTTCAGCCTCGGCGTCATCGAGGGCTACTCCGACGGCACTTTCCGCCCCGCCCAGACTATAAACAAAGCCGAGACTCTAAAGATTCTCGCCAAAGTTCAAAACTGGCCCGTCAAAACCTTCATCACCGTCCAGCCTTTTGACGACGTCTACAAAACCGCTTGGTTCACGCCTTATGTCGACTACGCCAAAGAGCAAAATTATCTCGCCGAAACCGGAACTCTCTTCCTTCCGGAAAATCTGATGACCCGCGCAAACATCAGCACCGTCATCTACCGCACTTTCGACGATGTCTCCATCCCTGTCCAGGACGAAACGCCCACACCTCCTTCTGACAATTCCGATTACGAAGAAATTTCCGCCTCTTATTTTGACGGAATCTCACTCGATGAATCTCTCCCAAGCATTTTTTACAAGAACGAAATCTATCAAATCGCCGGCCGCGTCACCTCCCAATCTTTCGACTCCATGACCGTGATTTTAAAAAACAACAGCACCCAGCAAACCTCTTATTTCAGGGCAAATCTCGACGGACAAAATTTCACAATTCAGATCCCCTTCGGCGCCTCCGGTGATTTTTCTCTTGGAATTATCGCGGGCGAAACCGGCCAGAGTCGCATCGCCGATATCACTGTCGAAAGTAGTCTTCCACAGATTCCCGATTCCACTTCCACTCTCACAAAAATCTCATCTTCCATCAAATACGCTGACGACCAAACTTATCTCCAGCTTTCCGATTCTCCAAAAACCATCAAAAAAATCACCTTCACTCAAAACAGTAGAACTGTAAATTATCTTTCTCGCCAAAACATTGATCAAATTCAAATTCAATACCCTGATTTCAAAAATTTCTCCGAAGGAAAAGTTTCCTACACTCTCTCCGCCGCAACTCTCTCTACCACAAAACCGCTCGCTCTATCCTCCTCTTTTGAGAATATGGACAGCGACGATTTCCAAGCCGTCGAACACAGTTTCGATGAGATTCTTGATTCGGAAATTTCGGCAAATCCGCCTGATACCGTAGCCGAAAATCGGGACATCTCTTTCACCGGAAAAGTCCTCACCGACAGCGACTTGACCGCTCTGGTCATCACTCCGGATGGCAATGTCGAAGAAGTCGATCTCGAAACAAGCTCGCCAACCGGCACTTACAACGGAGCCCCGATTATCAAAAGCGGCGGCAATTTTACCTTCAGCTACGACCCGCCGGAAACCGGCCGCTACATCGTAGAAATCAACAGTCAGGAAGGCACCCCGACTCTCAACCATCCTGTCTATATCGGCGACAAATTCCCATTGATTCCGGATTATTTCGACCTCAACGAACGCGCTCTCTTTAGCGGGACTCTAAACATCAACGATGCCCGAAACGAATTTCTGAATTATATCAATCAAGGCCGCACCGAGGCCGGACTTTCCACGCTCGCTCTCGACACTGACTTAAACAATATCGCGCAGGAGCACGCCACAGATATGGCTTCAAACAACTATTTTGCCCACGATGATTTAAACGGTGCCTCGCCCGAAGATCGTCGCCTTGCCGCCGACATCCCAACTCCCGTTTATGAAAACATCGCCAAAGATGTATCAGTTCCCTTTGCCCACTACGGTCTGATGCGCAGTGCCTCACATCGCCAAAATATCCTGACTCCCGAATGGACCCGCGTGGGTCTCGGAATATCAGCCAAAAACGGCTACCTCTATCTCGATCAGGAATTTTCCTACAACCCCCTCACCGCCTCCGATCTCACCAATTTCAAAAACGACCTCTTCACCGAAATCAATCAAGCCCGCACCGCCGATGGAAAACCCGCACTGTCCAAAAGCGACTCCGCCGACTCCGCCAGCAAAGACCTGAACGATAAGTCCATCAATACGGGCCTGTCTATCACAAATGGCGACCTCACAAATGCCTTAAGCACATACGACATAACCGGCAGTTCACTCGGCCTTTTTCGAAATCATCCGCTCTGGAGCAAGATCGTCGACTCCATCATCACAGACACAGACATTCTCTCAACCTGGCAAAATATCGGCATTGACGTGGCCCTCGACAACATGGATTATCTACAAGTAATGATAATTTTAAATTCAAACTAAAAAAATAATAAAATATAAATGGATTTCAAGATCAACAAAATAGATCCGCCACAGCGCGGCTACACGCGACACATCACAATCAGCGCCTCGCTGATCCTTTCCGTGGCCATCATCCTCCTGCTCCTTTCCGGTATCGCCAAAGCTCTTTCCTCCATCGACTTCAGCGTATTTTTATCCCTTGCCGGAGCCAATTTACAGACCGACAGCTACGGCCACACCAACTTTCTCCTCCTCGGCACCGGCGGTGAAAATCACGACGGCGGCGACCTCACCGACACCATCATCGTCGCCAGCCTCGACCAAAAAAGCAAATTGGTGACACTGGTTTCCATTCCGCGCGACCTCTATCTCGACGACAAAAAAATCGGCGGCTCACGTATCAACATGGTTTATTACAACGCCAAAAATTATTTCGGCAGTTCGGCTAAAGGCCTCGAATATCTCAAAAGCAAAGTTGAAACCACGCTTGGCATACCGATCCACTACTGGATCAAAATCGATTTTGCCGGATTCAAAGATTTGGTGGACGCCTTGGGCGGCATCGATGTCGACGTCAAAGAAGCCATCGTCGACCCATTTTACCCCAAGGGTGAAACGGTTTTTTACGAGACCTTTTCGATCTCCACCGGCCCGCACCATCTGGACGGGGACACCGCTTTGAAATACGCCCGCAGCCGCGAAACCACTTCCGACTTCAGCCGCTCCGACCGCCAACAGCAGATCATTTACGCCATCAAAGAACAGGCCCTCAAGGCGAATGTAATTTTGAGCAGAGATAAAATCGAAAATCTTTTCAACGCCGTCAAAAATAATGTCGAAACAAATTTGCAAATCAAAGAGATGCTTACCATCGGACTTTCCGCCAAAAATTTTTCCAGCGACCAGATCGTCCAAAGATTGGTTCACGATGACCCAAGCCGTTGCGGCGGATTTTTGTATACCCCGGATCGGGAGTTATACGAAGGCGCTTTCGTTTTGATTCCGGCGGGCACACCCGACCAAATGCAAAAATATTTCGATCTGAATTTCAATTTCCCGGAGGTCGCACATAGCGAAACCAAAATCCATGTTTTAAACAGCACACCACGCGGAGGCGTAGCCGCGGAAACAAAACAGATTCTCCGTCGCATGTGCTTCGACATCAACCGCTTCGGCAACGGCCGCTCCAAAGACATTCAAAAAACGACTTATTTTTACAAGGAATCCGAAAACAAAACACGTCCGATCGCCCTCGACTTTTTGAAAAAGATAATTCCGGGAGTGGAAAGCACGGAAATTCCTGAAGAATATCTGGAATATATCGACGACACGGACATCATTCTCGAGCTCGGCACCGACTATGTAAACTCACCAAATTACCTCGAAGACGAATTTTACTATCTGCCAGTGATTCCAAAAGAAGAAGAAACCGCTGCAACAAGCGACACAACAACAGCCGAAACACCCCCTTCTCCGGAAAACGTAGATTGATTATACTTTACCCATGCTCACAACCCTGCTTAGCCTTTATATCATCTCCGTCATCGAACCGAATGTCACGCCGCGTTCACCAAACGTGATTCCATCAGTCAGCGCCATCGTCAAAACAGCGAGTTTCGATTTTGAAAGTCTGGCCAAAGAAAAGACCATCCCGATCAAAGACCCGACCATGATTTCACCAATCATCGGCGCTACCTCTTCCATCGCCGTTGACATGGATACGGGAGCCATTCTTTACGAAAAAAATTCCCACGAGCGGCGTCCCATCGCCAGTCTCACAAAACTCATGACAATCACAATTGTCTTGGAAGAAAACGCTCTGGATGATGTGGTTGAGATCAGCCGCGACGCCGCCACCACCGAAGGCTCGATTATGTTTTTGAAGACCGGCGAGCAAATCACAGTCAAAGATTTGTTACTTGGCGCTTTAGTTCATTCCGCAAACGATGCGGCCGAAGCTCTGGCACAGTACAATGCCGGCTCCATCGAAGCTTTTGTCGAAAAAATGAATAAAAAAGCCCTCCAGCTCGGCCTTCTCAACACGCATTTTTCAAATCCGGTCGGTCTCGATACGGCGGATAATTATTCCTCCGCTTACGATCTGGCCAAACTCTCCCGCTACATGTATCAAAAACAATTTGTCCAAAACGCCGCTCTCCTGAAAGAAGTAAAAGTCACATCCGTTGA
>Ga0265292_1002400_pt1 | contig 13054 bp, 9 predicted proteins | sample Munlanlewell296A_FD_189080 | JGI IMG/M metagenome (GOLD analysis project Ga0265292, IMG submission 189080) | Leachate microbial communities from a municipal landfill in Southern Ontario, Canada - Leachate well 296A | ecosystem: Engineered > Solid waste > Landfill > Unclassified | place: Canada...
GGCAGGCATCATCAGTTTTATGGGACGGGGAAATCTTCGGTTGATCAACGAGCCGTACGGTGTGGAAAATTTTATTCAGACAGATGCTGCAGTCAATCCCGGCAATAGCGGCGGAGCCTTGGTGAATATTTTCGGACAGGTGATCGGAATAAACACCGCGATCGCAACTACAAACCAGCGGTATCAAGGATATTCCTTTGCCATCCCGATCAATTTGGCAAAGAGCGTTGCCATGGATCTTATCCAGCATGGAAAGGTGGAACGAGGGTATATCGGCGTTTCAATTTCGCAGGTGGATGAGACTTTGGCAAAAGCAAACGGTTTGGAAAAACCGGAAGGTGTTTTTGTCCAGGAGGTGATCGGCGATGCGGCAAAAGCGGCCGGAGTGAAAGCGGGAGATATTATTTTAACAATCGACGGAAGGCCGATGAAAGCACCGAATGAATTGCAGGCATATATTGCTTCAAAACACCCTGGCGATAAGGTGAAATTATTGATTTGGCGCGACGAGAAGAAGAGTGAAAAAATAATTACGCTAAAACCGCGCAACGAAAACGGAAATCTTGCTGCGAATAATGAAGAGAATTACGATCAGCGCGACGCGGAAGAAACATCGGCACGTTCGGTGGAATTTAATCAATTGGGTTTCTCCGTGAAAAAAGCGGATAGTCGAACGATGAAAGAGCGGGATGTAAGCAGTTCCGTTGTTGTGACTGGCGTAAAACCTTATAGTGAAGCATTTAATAGAATGCTGCGGGACGGGGATATTATCATGGAAGCAGATAGGAAACCTATTACGACCGTTATGGATTTTGAAAAGATCGTCAAAGCAAAAAAACAGGGAGATGCGCTACTGCTGAGAGTGAAAGGTGCACAAAGCGGATTACGGTTTGTGGCTTTAAATATTCCATAACACATTAATCCGGAGAATACCGTCAGGACCTCATTGACTGAAATATCAATGAGGTCTTTTTATTTTATTTCGTATATTCTAAAAGAAAACTCGAAACTACTCAGTAATGGTAACAATCAATATACTATCGTCGTCGTTTTGAACGAGTTCTACTGTTGTAGAGCAGAACGAAGTGAAGAATCCAATACGAAGAGTAACACATGTGATGATGTGTAATACAGATTCTTCGCTGTCTGCCCAACTGTGCCGGTCAAGCGGGCGTTCAGAATGACCAATATTTTTGCCTAAGTAAAATTTACGCTGAGAAGTTACGAAAACTCTTCCTGTTTTATTTGATGCCTATGAATTTTCCATTTACAGCGGAACACCGCATGCTGCGCAAAATGGCGCGAGACTTTTCGAATGCCGAAATACGTCCGTTGGCATCGGCAATAGACCGAAACGAAGAGATTCCTTCGGTTCTGTTAAAGAAGATCGCCGAAGTGGGATTATTCGGTACAGCGATTCCGGAAGAGTACGGAGGGGGAGGATTTGGCAAAGTTGGATTTTGCATCGCACAGGAAGAAGTTGCGCGTGTCTGCGGTTCCACTGCAGCCACGATCGGTGCACATCAATCCATCGGTGCGCAGGCCATTCTTGTCGGTGGATCGGAAGAATTGAAAAAGAAATATCTGCCGAGACTGGCGTCTGGTGAACTGATTGCTGCATTTGCATTAACCGAAGCGGACGCTGGCTCCGATTCGTTTAACCTTTCCACTCGCGCTGAGAAAAAAGGGAACACCTGGATTCTGAACGGTGAAAAAGTATGGATTACGAACGGGTCACTGGCCGAAATTTTTTCCGTGTTTGCACGAACGGAAAAAGGAATTACCGGTTTTGTAGTAGAAAAAAAGTTCGGTGGCGTCAGTGTCGGGAAAAATGAAAAGAAACTTGGAATCAAAGGCAGTGTAACAAATACGCTGGCATTCGATAATGTGGAGGTTCCGGAAGAAAATATTATCGGTATAGATGGACGAGGATTTTTAGTGGCGATGGAAACATTAAACTCCGGACGGCTGGGTCTTGGCGCCGCCTGTTTCGGCGCCGCAAAAGAGATGCTGGAAATGTCTGTTGCCTATTCTAAACATCGCAAACAATTCGGCGAACCGATCTCAAAGTTTCAAGCAATTCAGTTTATGTTGTCAGACATGGCTGTCAGAATTTATGCGATGGAAAACATGGTCTACAAAGCGGCATTTAAGCATGATCTGCATGAGGATATTACACTCGATGCTGCGATCGTAAAACTTTATTGCTCCGAAGCAGTTTCCGTGATTGCGGACAATGCATTGCAGATCCACGGCGGTATGGGATTCTCAGCCGAACTTCCGCTGGAACGTTTCTACCGGGATGCAAGAATCCTGAAGATTTTCGAAGGGACGAACGAAATACAAAAATTGATTATCAGCAGACAGATACTGAAACAGAATGGAAAGTGGAATAGCTAATAGCAAATAAGCAAAATCTCAAATTGAGAAATCCAGTAACAAGAATCTAGCATCGTTTCAAATACATCAGACGGTAAAAACACAATGCTTATCCTCGGCAAAAACGCGCTTTTCTAAGTTGGCGCGTCGAAGGATGGTCACTAAAACACACTAGTACTTATTAGAAGTATCACTAGCTTCACATAAAATTACTCAGAGCCAATATGATACGATATTTTACAGCAGGTGAGTCGCACGGACAGGCGCTCATCGGAATTGTTGAAGGAATTCCTGCAGGGCTTTCTATTTCGGCAGAATATATTAATCATCATCTCTGGCGTAGACAACAGGGATACGGTCGCGGCGGTAGAATGAGAATCGAAACCGATACGGTCGAAATTCTTTCCGGTGTCCGATTCGGGAAAACACTCGGATCGCCGATTGCGTTGATGATCAGAAATAAAGATTGGCAGAATTGGACAGAGAGAATGTCCGTTGAGGGAAGCGGTAAGGGAATCGAGAAGATCACCGTACCGCGACCCGGCCATGCCGATTATGTCGGTTCTGTGAAATACGCATTTGATGATATCAGGAATGTGATCGACAGGGCAAGCGCCCGCGAAACTGCAATGCGTGTGGCGTGTTGTTCTATCGCCAGAAAGTTTTTGTCTGAGGTTGGAATCCATATCGGCAGCCACGTAATGTCTATCGGCAACGCGGAGAATAAAGATGCTGTGAAATTGAACAAAATGGTACGATCATTAATCCATCATGAAAATGCATGGAGCATTGCTATTGCTGCCGATCGTTCCGAAGTGCGCATGCTGGAAAAAACTGCAAACGCTAAAGCAATCGCAGCAATAAAATCATGCAAGAAAAAAGGGGACACGTTGGGCGGAATTTTTGAAGTAATCGTTTCCGGTATTCCGATCGGTCTTGGTAGTTACGTCCAATACGACAGGAAATTGGACGGACAGCTCGCACAAGCAGTAATGTCGATTCACGCAGTAAAAGGTGTTGAAATCGGAGATGGATTTGAAAATGCACGACGATTTGGATCGGAAGTGCACGATGAACTGCTGGCGACCAATCATCGGGCTCTTCGGCCGACAAACAGAGCCGGGGGATTGGAAGGGGGCGTCACGAACGGTGAAAATATCGTTATCCGCGGCGCCATGAAGCCAATTGCAACGCTGGCAAATCCGTTACGGTCAGTCGATATCAAATCCCATGAAACGGTCCGCTCCCGTTATGAGCGTTCGGATGTCTGTGCCGTTCCTGCCTGTGCTGTTATTGGTGAATCTGTTGTCGCACCGGTTATTGCAAATGCTTATTTGGAGAAATTTGGCGGGGATTCAATGAAAGAGATTCAAAAACGTCGAAAATAGTTCAGAATTATTCCATACCCGGTCTGCTCGTTAAAAAACAGCCGGGGATATGTTCGCCCTCAAGTTTTCCCCAATTAATATCAATTTAAATACCTCGTTCGGATTGATATTCACTCCAGCCGTTGTTATATTTCTATTACATTAGCAGGCACCATGAAAGGTTTTTCTCGAAAATAACAGGTAAAGATATTACCATATCATCGGTTACGTTATACTAAAAGCCCTTTCAGAAAAAATCGAAAGTTGCTAGAGGAGGATTGTCGCCTTCAGTTCATTATTTCAGTCCAAAAGTATCCATGGGCGCTTAAACAGCAAAGTGCTCGTACTGAATCAGAATTATGAGCCGCTGAGTGTTTGCAATGTAAAGAAAGCGATTATGCTTCTTTTTTTGCGAAAGGCCGATTTGATCGAAACGAGCAATGGAAAAGTGATCCGATCTGTTTCACTATCGATGCCGTTTCCAAGCGTTGTGCGGTTGTCTGCATTCGTCCGCGTTCCCTATAAAAAGATCATTCTGTCGCGGAAAAATATTCTGCGCCGCGACGGGCACCGCTGTCAATATTGCGGTAGAGGTGATGTCCCTCTGACGTTGGATCATGTGCAGCCGAAATCCCGCGGCGGTGAGGATGCTTGGGAAAATCTTGTTGCAGCATGTGTGAAATGCAATAATAAAAAAGGGGACAGCACCCCGGAAGAATGTGGAATGTTGTTGATGCGACCTCCGATGAAACCGAATCACGTTACTTTTATTCGGCATTTCGTCGGGAATATGGATGACCGTTGGAAACCGTACTTATTCATGCACTAAAAAGTGAAAAGTTGTTGTAAAAGTACCTCTTTTTCTTTTTGACAGTTTTTACTTGTTCACCTTTAATTTTTAACTATTTTTAGTAATTCTATTTTGAGCAAACAGAAGAAACGAATCCTCTCGGGCATGCGCCCCACTGGTAAACTGCATATCGGCCATCTTGTCGGTGCACTGGAAAACTGGGTGGCACTGCAATCCGAATTTGACAATTATCATCTCATTGCGGACTATCATGCGCTGACCACCAATCTTGATACGAGCGATCTGTATCAGAATTCAATTGATATGATCATCGACTGGCTTGCTGCGGGAATCGATCCGCAGAAAAGTCCGGTTTTTCGTCAATCACAAATCAAAGAACATACAGAACTGCACCTGGTTTTTTCTATGCTGATCACTACCTCTCGATTGGAACGGAATCCTACACTGAAGGATCAGATCCGGGATCTGAATATGGAATCGGTTATTTATGGTCATCTTGGATACCCGGTGTTGCAATCGGCAGATATTTTATTGTATAAAGGGGATGTGGTTCCTGTGGGTGAAGATCAGGTGCCGCACATTGAAATTACTCGTGAGATTGCTCGGCGATTTAATACGCAGTGGGGACAGGTATTTCCCGAACCAGAGCCGAAACTGACGAAGTTCGCCCGACTGGCGGGACTCGACGGCAATCAAAAAATGAGCAAGTCAATCGGGAATACAATTCTGCTCTCTGATTCTCCGGAAGAGATCCAAAAGAAAATGCGGACAGCAGTGACCGATACACTCAAAGTACGAAAGAACGATCCCGGCAGACCGGATGTCTGTGTGGTCTTTTCATACCATAAGAAATTTAATTCGCCAGAAGTGCCGGAGATACGAAGTGGCTGCGAATCCGGTGCGCTTGGTTGTGTGGATTGTAAAAAAAATTGTTCTACAAAAATTGCCGATACACTTGCTCCATTTCGCGAAAAACGGGCATACTTTGAGAGCAGACCGAACGAAGTAATAGAAATTTTGAATCATGGTGAATCCCGGGCGCAACACGTGGCTCGTGAAACGATGAAAGAAGTTCGTGCAACAATGAAGATCGGATAATGAGAAATCAGTTCACATGCCGAACGGCATGTGCGCAAAACTATGGACAAAGCGTACAGAGTTAAATTATCAGACTTTGAAGGTCCTCTCGATCTCCTGCTCTTTTTCATTAAGCGGGATGAACTGGATATCTATGATATTCCTATCGCGAAGATCACGAAAGAATTTCTAGAGTATCTGCAGTATCTCACGGAATTGAACCTGGACATCGCCGGAGAATTCATCGTGACAGCGGCGGAACTGATGCAGATTAAAGCTCAGATGCTGCTGCCACGTCCGGAAGGGGAAAACGAAGAGGAATTTGATCCGCGTGCGGAATTGGTGCGCCGGCTTCTGGAATACAAGCGGTGGAAGGAAATGGCGGAGGAACTAGAGCGGAGACAGATTCAACACCGGAAGATTGCATATCGCGGTAACTTTGAGAATGATCCAAAAATTATTGATGAAACGGATGGCGACGATATCATACGCGATGTAACGCTGTTCGATCTCATCGCTGCTTTCCAGTTTGCCGTAAATAAGATGCCGCGCAAACATGTGCACGAAATTAACAAACTGAACGTTTCGTTGGACGAACAAATGTTATATATCGTCGGACTGTTCAAGGAGAAAAAAGAGATCTCCTTTTTTGAAATTGTCATGTCGATGACGGAGAAAATTCGTATCGTTGTGACATTTATCGCGGTATTGGAATTGATGAAACAACAGATCATTGCGATCAATCAATTTAATCCCTATGCAGACATTACCATTGTGAAAGTAAGTGAAGAGGCAGTGATTGCGCCGCCTGATTCGACGTATTGAACGAAACTAACGTTCGAAGTGAATAACATCGGAGAAGACGTTTATGAGTGAAGCACAACCGGAGGTCAAGACGGAAATCGTGCCGGAAGCAACAGCCGACGCGGTCGTCGTTTCGACTGAACTGAAGAACATCATCGAAGCGCTTATCTTTGCCAGTGATGAGCCGATGACAACTCGGTTCATCCGTTCCATTATGGATGATGTCAATAAAGACCTTCCTCCGTCCGGACATTTCGTTGTGAACGCCGAAATTATTCGCAAAGCGGTCGGTGATCTCAACCGCGGGTATGGCAAGATGGGGAGCGGATTCCGTATCATTGAAATTGCCGGTGGGTTCACCTATGCAACTCAGGATAATTTTTCTTCCTGGGTCGGGAAGCTGGCGAAAGAAAAAGCACGACGGCGTCTTTCACCAACTGCCGTTGAAACGCTTGCCATTATTGCGTACAAACAGCCGATCGCCAAGGGCGAAGTGGAATTTATCCGCGGGGTGAATGTTGATTACATTATAAACGCACTGCTAGAGAAAGACCTCATTCATATTACCGGACGTGCGAACACCCCTGGTCGTCCACTGTTATACGGCACAACACAAAAATTCCTGGAACATTTTGGATTAAACGATCTTTCCGATCTGCCGAAACCGAGAGAGATTTCGGAACTGATTAATGAAACAGAGTTGGAAGTAGACCGGAGACTGTTGGCGGAACAGCAGGAACTGGAGTTCAAGGAAGATCTGGAAAAGAAACTGGAAGGGAACGAAGGTTCCAAGAATAAACCGCAGAAAGCGTCAAAGAGTAAAGCAGAGGAAAATATTAAAGAGGAAAACCGTCGTAGCGCACAACAGGGCGAGACGGCGGGAGGCGCACCAGTACAGACGGATGATAAAGCAGCAGACGGTCAACGTACTGCAGAAGGAGAGACACCATCAGAAAGCAATTTGACAACAGACGAAGCGACGGCGGAAACCGGCGTAAACATTCCGGAGATTCTGCCAGTTCATCAACCGGAAAATTTAGTGGAAAACGAACAGGAGTATTCGGAGACCGGCGTACTGGAAAACCCGGAAGTTCCTCAGGAGCCTTCGGAGGAAAACCTCGCACTTCGTACGGAACAACCGGAGCAGGCGGTGAGAGAAGACGAACTGGTAAAACAGACGATCGACGTTCAGGTGGCTTCGATAACAGACGTCCCGGAACATCCGCAGAACGCCGAACAGGATCATTTGACGAAAGACGATCTGGAAGTTTCGGTGATCGAAGAACGGGAAACGGTAACGACAGACACTCAGAAAATTCCGGTGATCGAAGAACGGGAAGAGTTTACGACCATCGCTCCGGAAAACCTGGTGAACGAAGAGCAGGATCGTTTGGAGATAAACGCGAAGGAAGTTTTCGAGACCGTACCGACAGAACAGATAGAAACAGAACCGGCAGCACCGGTGCCTCCGCTGGAAGGAAAACTCAATCCCGTTTCGATGGAAGAAGCGGCGGTTCATTCGGAAAGCTCGATCGGAGACGAACAGTCCGTCCTGGGCGATCTACAGAAAAACCCGCAGGAATCAGAAACAGGGTGGAGCAAGTGGAAGAACAAAGTGAAAACGTTCTTCCAGAAACTCTTCGCTTAAACCGGTTCCTTGCTATGGTCGGTGTGGCATCGCGCCGAGCTGCGGAAACGATGATCGCTAATGGTGAAGTGGTATTGAACGGTGCGGTGGTGACGGAACTCGGCACCAAAGTAAATCCGCAAAATGATGTCGTAAAGGTAAATGGACAAACGTATTCGCTTGCGCAGAAATTGGTATACATCCTTCTTAATAAACCGAAAGATTTTATCACCACTGCGAGCGATGAAAAAGGACGCCGGACTGTTCTGGATCTAGTGAATGCGAAGGAACGGATTTATCCGGTAGGAAGATTGGACCGCCAAACGACTGGTGTGTTACTGTTGACCAACGATGGCATGCTGGCGAATAAATTGATGCATCCTTCCAGCGAAGTGATAAAAACATATCACGTCTCCATCGATAAAGGACTCGATACTGTTCATGCGGAAAAACTGGCAAATGGCGTGTACCTTGAAGATGGAAAAACTGCGCCGGCTGAACTGGAAATTATTCCCGGCACAAAAAGCCGTGAAGTGGTAATCCATATTCACGAAGGGAAGAACCGTCAAGTACGCAGAATGTTCGAATCGTTCGGGTACGAGGTGGATAGGCTGCATCGTGTGGAATATGCGGGACTAAATGTGCAGGGATTACAGCGCGGCATGTGGAGATATTTAACCGACAGGGAAGTGAAAAGTTTGAAAAAATTAGTCGCGTCAGGATCGGAAATTTCTATTAAACCATAACAGTTATTTTTATGATGAATTTTGAACGCAGTTCGGGAATATTATTGCATCCAACTTCACTTCCCGGTCCGTTTGGATCCGGTGACCTTGGGGCATCATCGTACCATTTTGTAGATTGGCTCATTATTGCAGGACAACGTCTCTGGCAAATGCTTCCTCTCGGTCCTGTCGGGATGGGCGATTCACCGTATATGTGCCTTTCGGCGTTTGCCGGAGAACCAATGCTGATCGATCTGAAAGAACTCTCCGATCGTGGATGGCTGGCACAGAGTGAATTGGAAAAAGCTCCTACATTCAATAAATATAAAGTGCATTTCGGTGATTGTAAAACATTCCGTATGAATCTGCTCCGGACTGCCGCGCACAATTTTTTTGTGAAGAATGGGAAAACCGAATTCGAAGAATTCACGTCCTTTTGTAAAAAACAAAAATCATGGCTTGAGGATTACGCTCTGTTCATGGCCTTAATTCAAAAATACCATGGAGCAGAATGGAGCACCTGGGATCCCGATTTAGTAAAACGGGTTCCGGCAGCAATGAAAAAAATCCGCATCGAATTGGAAGAAGAAGTTCGGTTTTGGGAATTCACGCAATGGTGTTTCTTCCGTCAATGGTTTGCGTTAAAAAAATATGCCAACGAACGCGGTGTGAAGATCGTTGGAGACATTCCGATTTTTATTGCATACCAAAGCGCCGATGTCTGGGCGAATCCTCATCTGTTCCATCTAGATAAACAGATGAAACCAAAAGTTGTTGCCGGTGTACCGCCGGATTATTTTTCTGTCACTGGTCAGCGATGGGGAAATCCGCTGTATGACTGGAAGGCGATGCATGAAGAGAAATATGCGTGGTTTATCGAACGAATCAGAACGACGCTCGAACTTGTCGATATCGTACGCATAGATCACTTCCGCGGATTTGCCGGATACTGGGAGATACCCGCAACAGAAGCAACTGCGGTAAAGGGACAATGGGTGAAAGGTCCTGGTGCAAAATTGTTCGATGCTATTGAAAAAAAACTCGGTAAGATGCCGATTATTGCCGAAGATCTCGGGGAGATAACTCCGGACGTTGTGGAATTACGCGACCGATATAACTTCCCCGGAATGCGCATCCTGCAATTTGCATTTGCTGCGGATACCAAGAATAATTTTCTCCCGCATAATTACACTTCCAATACCGTCGTCTATTCTGGCACGCATGATAATGATACGACCATCGGTTGGTTTCAATCGGCGACTGAGCGCGAACGTGAATTCGTGAAACGATATGTCGGAACACCTGGCGACGAAATTCACTGGGATCTGATTCGCGTCGCAGCTCAATCCGTTGCGGTAATGGCCGTGTTTCCGTTTCAGGATATTCTGGGATTGGGAACAGAAGCCCGCATGAATATGCCCGGACACGCATTGGGGAATTGGGCATGGAGGTTTACATGGGAACAGGTCCAATCCTGGCATGCACAAAAGATCTATGAAATCGCCGCGTTGACGAATCGGACAGCAGACGACCGATTATCGCTGCCGGCGTATCCTACGGGGAAAGCGCAGCCCTAAACATCGTCTATGAATTGTTGCTTATGAAAAATATTTGGATAGTCGGCGTATTTCTTTTGATGTTCTGCGGTTGTTCAACGCAACCATCAACAATGTACGATCTGGACGAACCGATCGGCAAACTCGGCTATGAGATCGCACAGAAATTCAACGATTCACTCTTTGAAAACGCTCATTGGGGTGTACTGATTCGCTCATTAAAAACAGGTGAGACCGTCTATGCACGGAATGAAAAAAAAATGTTCATGCCGGCATCGAACATGAAACTTTTCACTTCATCTACAGCAATTGTTGCTCTCACTCCGGAATACAGGTATGTCACCCGATTGATGACGAAGGGAACGATTAAGGATAGTGTGTTGATAGGGGATCTTTGCATTGTCGGCAGTGGCGATCCGACAATCTCTGGCCGTTTTGACAGCGGGAAAGTGACTAGTGCGTTTGAGCAATGGGCGGACACTCTTCGAAACCGTGGAATTAAACGCGTGAGCGGCAATATTATCGGCGACGACAACTGCTTTGATGACGAATATTACGGTGCCGGCTGGTCTGCCGATTACGAAACGGATTATTATGCCGCTCAGATCAGTGGACTTTCGTTTAATGATAATTGTGTCGATTTCACAGTGGTTCCTTCGGCAATAATTGGAGAAATCTGTTCAGTATCGGTCTCTCCGAACACGAGCTATATTACACTTATCAATCAAACTGTCACTGCTGCTGAGACGGATTCTGTAAACGAGATCTGGTTTGAACGGAAACGCGGAACGAATAATGTATTTATCCATGGAACAATGTCTCGCGGAAAAAAACCGTGGATTGAATCCGTGACGGTGGAAAACCCGACGGTGTATACGGCAGCAGTATTAAAGGAAGTGTTACAATTAAAGAATATCGCTGTTTCGGGAATTGCGGTTGATGGTGATGATTTTCAAGATACCATCCGGTATGACGACGCAACGGAACTCGCCTCATTTATTTCGCCTCCGTATTCCGAGATTATCAGAGTTATCAATAAACCGAGTCAGAATTTTTACACGGAACAAGTATTTCGGACTATGGGAAAAGAAAAATCCGGTGTCGGTTCAATGCGTACCGGTCGTAATGCAGCGTATCCTGTCTTGTCGCAATGGGGTGTGGATACTGTTCGACTTCGGTATGCCGACGGCTCTGGCTTGTCCAGACAGGATTTGATTACTCCAACCGATATCGTCTCGATACTGGCGGGAATGTCAAAGGAGGCATCATTCTCAACGTTCTACGAATCGTTACCCATTGCCGGAGTTGACGGAACGATTCGACGTCGGATGAAAGGAACGAAAGCGGAAGGAAATGTTCATGCAAAAACGGGTTCCATCGGTTATGTTCGAAGCCTGTCCGGGTATGTCACAAGCAGTGATAGTGAAATGTTTACCTTCTCAATGATCGCCAATCATTATACCGTTCCGACTCCCTTTGCAGAAAAGATACAAGACGAAGTATGTGTAATGTTGTCGGAATTCAGCAGAACAAAAAAATAAACTCAATTACTTGAAAGTATCTCAAAAATAATATTATGACATTCTAAACGGAATCCTCTCAAGCGAAATGATGGATGAAGTGAACCTGCCTACACCAACGGTGTCGGTAGCCAGTGAATCCAGTTCAAACAGCGTTGGTACTAGAAGATTCGCCGCCTGACAGACTTTAGTCGGGCAGGTTTAACCTGCCTAAAACACAGATCTCAGAATGACAATAAAAAATTATTTTTTGAAATAGCTTATAATTTATACTATCGAATTTTTGGAATGTGCTACTATGGATGAACAATTAAACAAAGATTATCACGAAGAACTTAACACGTTAATGATTCGCCGCCGTGAGGAATTGGATCATCTGCGTACTGCCGGTGTGAATCCGTATCCGTACGGATATGAACGGAATGCTGGTTCAAAAGAGATACTGGAAAATTTTAAAGATGAAATGCCGCAATGGATTGTTTCCGTTGCCGGCAGAATTATGTCGATTCGCAGGATGGGGAAAGCCTCATTCTGCCATATTCAGGATATGAGCGGGAAGATTCAAGCGTATCTGAGGAAAGACGATCTGGAAGCGACATACGATAATTTTAAGTTGCTCGATATCGGTGATTTTATTGGTATTGAAGGGTATGTGTTTCGGACAAAGATGGGAGAAGTATCTATACATGCTCAAAAATTCGTGCTGCTCTCAAAATCTCTTCGTCCGCTGCCGGTGGTAAAAGAAAAAACGGATGAACAAGGGAATAAGGTAACGTTCGATCCGTTTTCGGATAAAGAATTGCGCTACCGGCAACGGTACGTCGATCTCATTGTCAATCCGTCAGTGAAAGATACCTTCATCAAACGTTCAATGATTCTTCGACAAATGCGAAAGTTTTTGGACGATAAAAATTTTCTGGAAGTCGAAACACCCGCGTTGCAGTCGATGTATGGTGGGGCGAGCGCCCGGCCGTTTGAGACACACCATAATGCACTTGATATTCCGTTATTTCTCCGGATCGCGGATGAGTTGTACCTAAAGCGGTTGATTGTCGGCGGTTTCGACGGAGTATATGAAATTGCAAAAGATTTCCGAAATGAGGGAATGGATCGCACTCACAATCCAGAATTTACGATGATGGAATTATATGTGGCGTATAAGGATTACCTCTGGATGATGGAATTGGT
>Ga0265292_1002401_pt1 | contig 13048 bp, 15 predicted proteins | sample Munlanlewell296A_FD_189080 | JGI IMG/M metagenome (GOLD analysis project Ga0265292, IMG submission 189080) | Leachate microbial communities from a municipal landfill in Southern Ontario, Canada - Leachate well 296A | ecosystem: Engineered > Solid waste > Landfill > Unclassified | place: Canada...
GCGACGGCGTCATTACTTTCAGCTCGCACATGTTCTTTGATCAGGGACTTAAAAAGAGCTTCTTTTTTAATATAGGAAATCCAAACCTGATGCTGACCAATACTGATATAGATTCGCGGGAAGGCTCTATAAGCAAACGAGAATTCGTATACGCCACTATTGCTGATTCTGACATAGATTTCGATTTTGATGAAGGATTATGCGAATACGGTTTTAAATGAAAAAGATAATAAAAAAAATTTTAAGAGAATCTTTCAGCTCGCTTGTCTTCTACTCCGGGATTTATTTATTGCGGCTTTATTTCAGCAAAAAGAAAATAACCATATTAAATTACCATGACATCACATCTTCGGATTTTGAACGCCATGTAAAATATCTGACAAAGCGCTTCAATATAATCACACTAAGGCAATGCATTGACAATCTTAAATCTGAAAGCATCGAGAAACATGGCCTGGCCATTACGTTCGATGACGGGTATCAGTCTTTTTATCACGACATATTTCCTATTTTAAAAAAGTATTCTGTTCCCGCTGCGGTCTTTTTAACCACAGATCATATAGATTCCAGAGAGATTTTCTGGTTTGATGCGCTTAAAATTCATTTTCATGAAAATGGTCCAAAGCTATTTGAAGACATATTAGGCATTAAGGAAAATAGTTTCGATTCCATAATCAGCTACATCAACAGATTAGATGAAAATGAAAAGACCAGGAAAATCGAAGCGATGTTAAAAGAGATAAAGATAGAGAGCTCCGGCAAATCGCGGGACTATGAGATCTTAACATGGAGCCAGATAAATGAGATGAAAGGAAACCTTGTCTCTTTTGGAGCGCATACAGTGACACATCCAACCTTAAGCAGGATCCCGGCAGAGAATGCTGAAGCAGAGATTCTACAATCAAAAAAAATATTGGAAGAACGTCTTGCCATGCCTATTGAATTCTTCGCCTACCCTTTTGGCAGCGAATCAGACTTTAATGACAAAACAGCAGAGCTTGTCAGGAAAGCAGGGTTTATCTCAGCCCTTACTACTGTTAACGGAGATTGCAACACCGGGGACGACCTCTTTCGATTAAACAGAAAGGTGGTTGATGGAGGATTCACCATTCCCAGCCTTGCAGCCAAGATTGCAGGGCTATGGATCCCCTTGACCCGGAAGGGTTTATGATGTTCCGCTATTGTTCCTGGGAATACTGACTATACTATTAAAGCTATTTCTTGTTAAAAGCATTTAAAAAATCTTCTCTTGAAATCGCTGCTTGATTGCAGATTGTTCTTAGCGTAGAAGATTTTATCTTTGGATGATTAGGCATTGTTAAGGGGGTCTTGGTTCCATCTGAATTCTGACGTATCATAGAAATATGTTCTTTTTCACGAACAATAATGAAACCTAATGCCTCCAAAGCTTTAATTACCTGCCTTTTGGGAGCATCTATAGGAAACTTTGTCATCAGATAGGAATGCCTGTTTCAGCTATAAAAGCTTCAAGAACCGGTGGGTCTACATCAAGGACATCTGGGCCAAAACTTTCGATATGAAAACGGATTGCAGATTTTATGTCATTAAGCGCTTCATCGTAAGTATCACCTTGTCCGACAATAACACCCTTCATTCCTAAAGGATAAGCAATGTAACCATCAGGATGTTTTTCTACAATAATCTTTAACTGCTTCATATTTTCAAACCCTCCGATAGTTTTATTTCTAAGCTTTATAATAAAAAATAATTCTTCCTTTATCAATTCTTATATTATATTTTCATCAACTTACTACCAGAATGGTTTCTGAATCAATTTGGTTCAGGTTATCATTTGCCTGTTTTTACTTCAGTCGTTCGCAGGATATGCTGTTGGTTATTTTCGTCTATATAATACAGTTCATATTGATAGCGATTATTCTTCTTAACCTTCTTATCTGTAAATTCATAGGTTGAACCATTTGTATTACTTCCAGCTGGTTTTATCTTCTTGCTTAGAAGTGTCTTGCCTGTAGCGGTTTGATTTTTGTTTGTGGAGCCAGCATTAGCTTTAAATAATTTTTTAACAACCAGAAAATTCTTTACCTGTTCTTCGCGCAAAGTATCCCATTTTATTTTTACAGACTTTTTGTTGGCTGAAGTCTTAAATCCCAGTAGCTCAGCCTGAGCAGTCTCGCCAAGATCTAAATTGACTTTAGAAAGACCAGAAAGTGATTCGACAGTACAGTAAGCTTGAAAAGGTGAACCATAACATTCTACATGAAGACCTGTATTCAAAATATAATCTTTATATATATTTGTAATGCGAGGGCTTCCCCATGAAACACTTAAAACTTTAATATCTGCTGTTGATGAAATATCCAGAAAATAAAGCATAGTTGCATTTGAAGTATAATAACCAGTACTAAAATAGTTATTTGATTGAACCATTAATGCAACATTGTCACTTAAAAAATCAATTGAGTTACTAGAACCGTTAGTATTGTCTGGAAAATCAGTATTTTCATTAATCTTTTTAATTTTAGATGGATCAGAAACATCAAGAGCAACTAACACAGGACTATGAATGTTCTTTGTGCCGGCTAGATAGGCATAACCATTTTTAATTTGTAGATCAACAAGGTATAGTGAGTCGTCAAAATCATATTCCCCAAGAAAATTTATATGAGTTCCATTGTTAATTTTAAAAACTGAAAGAACATACGGATAATTTTCAACCTTCTTAGCCCATAACACATACATCCTGTCTCCGATTAGCCTAAAAACTGTGATACTAGCCATCGCATCATCAACTGTCTTGCTAGCAACTTCAACCGGTTCAGCAGGATCGCTTATGTCATAGACATTTATTTTTTCTCCATCTGATTTATAGAAATATTTTCCACCAATTGCAGAGGTAGCATGTATATCATTATGGTCATCCGTAACTTTAATTAATGAACTATCCCAGCTATTAATTTCAGTAAGCGCAGGAAGAGAGGAAAGATTGAATATCCTCATATTGAATGGAGAATAGTTATATAAAAGAAATAGATAGTCTCCATATACACTCATATAATCAGGCTCGCCGTAATCCGATGATTCAAATATTTTTTCGCCCTGCTGTCCACTATTAAGCTTGTAAATTGTAAGTTTTACATTCTCAGGCCAGGGAGATTCAATCATTTCTCCTTCCCATGCAATCAAATAATCTTCATAAAAGCCAGATTCTGAAACCCATGAATTGTCAGTCGAGGGGTAAAGAAAATCTGAAAGAAGGCTGTTGTCATAATATGCTGTGCTATATACTGCTGCTCCATCCTTTAAATCTGACTTAGGACCTAATTCAATATTGCCGGCATAACAAAGGGAGGAAATTGAACAGACTAAAACAATGAGTAATATTTTTTTAATCATGTTTTTAAATATTGAAGTGAAGTTTTTAATTGCTTTATCTTTATTTAACTCTATTGCCGCTTTTTAAGACTGTCAACCCAAAAGTGAAATTATCATACAACAAAACTATTTTTTGCCTAACAAGCCATTAGACTTTGCGGCAACTTTCTCAAGCACTGCTCTTCAATCAACAATAATTAACAATTGATTAACTTCCATTCCTGAAATATAAAAGCCTTTCAAAATTCTCTGGTTTTTTTCTCTATATGATAAACAAAATACTTTTATATTTTGGCATATTGGTAATAAGGGCAATTGGATTGCTTCCTTACAGGTTGATGTATTGTCTTTTCTCATTCATTTCGAGTATCACCTATCTTCTTGCTTCAAAGCACCGGCAAATAGCGATCAAGAATATAAAAGATTGCTTCCCGGACTCAATGCCAGAAGAAAAAGCAGGACAGATTGCTAAAGAGTGTTTTAAAAACCTCGCGCTCATGTTCCTTGACCTATGCAGGATGCCGCTCATAACAATAGATAATTTCAGAAAGTATATTCATTTTGAGGGACTGGAAAATATCCATGAGGCTGAAAAGCGCGGGAAAGGAATTCTTGTCTGTACAGGGCATTTCGGAAGCTGGGAGCTGCTGCCTCATGCATGGTCATTATATCATGGGCGTCCCGCCCATGTAGTAGTCCGCCCCCTTGACAGCAAGGTTGCTGACAAGGTCTTGTCTTATTTCAGGACATTTACAGGCAACAGGCTTATTGCCAAGAAAAAGGCCCTCATGCCAATCATGAAAGCCCTTGCCAAGAATGACGTAGTGGGAACTCTCCATGACCAGAATGTGAAAAAGCGTGAAGGGATATTCGTTGATTTTTTCGGCATGAAGGCTTGCACGACTTTTGCCCCTGCACTCATAGGCTTAAGAACCGGCTGCACCGTTATACCGGCTTACATAGTGAGAGAAGGAATAAACAGCTATAGAATCATCTTTGAAAAAGAAGTCACCGCTCCACGGGGAATGGAAAAAGAAGAAGCGATATTTTATATTACACAAACCATTACAAAGAGCCTTGAAAACATGATAAGGAAATATCCTGAGCAGTGGTTTTGGGTACACAGGCGCTGGAAAACAAAGCATCATTAAAATACTTAAAAAAATAATTAAAATGAAAACAATCAAGATGATTGATAAAAACAAAATAAAAAACATCTACATCAGGGAATCCAACTGGGTCGGAGATGCGGTGATGACCCTCCCTTCCCTTCGCGCAATCCGCAGGCATTTTAAAAATGCAAAAATAACAATAGGTGCAAAAAGCACCATAACATTGCTTCTTGGTTCAAGCGGCTTTGCAGATGATTTTGTCCAGATTCCACATCCTGTAGAAAATGGGAAGAAGCTTAAAAAATGGAAAACTGTTTTTGCGGAAAGAAAAAGGAAATATGACTATGGGATCCTTTTTACAAACTCATTTGAATCTGCTTTCGAGCTTAAACTAATGGGAATACCGGTGCGCGCAGGATATGACACCGACGGAAGAGGATTCCTCCTGAACGAGACTGTCTCAGCAAGCGACGAAATAAAAAGCCTCCATGAGGTGGATTATTTTATAAATCTCACTCAAAGCCTTGGAATACCTGTGGAGGACAAGACCGTAAACTTAACGCTAAGTGACAATGACATTCAGTTTGCCGATGATTTTTTCAGCTCAAATGGACTTAACGGAAAGCTGGTAATAGTCATTCATCCGGGAACATCCACGTTTCAGCGCTCATGGCACTCTGAGAGGTATTCAACTCTATGCAACAATCTAATAGATAAATACGGTGCATCCGTACTTATAATCGGTGCACCCGAAGACAGCCGCACAGCATCTGACATTGTATCAGGGATAAAGAGTCCCGTAATTGACACGACCGGAAAATTCAACATCTGCCAGTCTTCGGCCCTGATAAAAAAGGCAGGCCTTTTCATAGGCAATGACAGCGGGCCAATGCACATTGCCGCTTCACTTAAGACCCCGGTTGTTATAATATTCGGACCTGGAAATCCTGAAAAGACAAAGCCGTATACGTCTGCCGAGCTTTACATACAGGTAAAAAGGGAATATCCTTGCAGGCCATGCAGGCAAAGATTTTTTGAGGAATGCAAGCCAGCTTCTTCGGGAAGACCTGAGTGCATCGAGTCAATAACTGTGGAAGACGTGATGGAAGCATGCGATACAATGATAAATAAAATGATAAACAGAATGTAAGAAAGAATAAAAGGGAAAACATGAAGACAAAGACCAATAATATCGCGGTGTTCATTGACCGTGACGGGACAGTCACAGTCGAGGGAGGATATATCAATGACCCCAACAGGCTCACCCTTCTGCCGCGAAGCGCAAGAGCTATCAGGCTGCTCAATAAAAACGGGATAAAGGCAATACTTGCAACAAATCAGGCAGGGATTGCACGCGGATATTTCGATGAACCTACGCTGAAAAAGACGCTTGAAAGACTCAATCTTCTTCTCGCCGTTGAAGGGGCATACCTTGATGGGATATATTACTGCCCCCATCATCCTACGGCAGGCAAACCCCCTTTCAGGAAAAAGTGTTCCTGCAGGAAACCTCTGCCTGGAATGCTCACAAAGGCTAAAAAGGATTTCAACCTTGACTTGTCACGCTGTTTCGTAATAGGTGATAAGAGCTCTGACGTATCCCTTGCAAGAGTGGTAAATGCAAAGGCAATAATAGTTAAAACCGGATATGGCGAAGGAGAAATAGAGTTGAATGGCAGCAAGAAAATAAGCGCCGATTTCATAGCCGACGATCTCCTTGATGCAGTTGAATGGATAATTAATGGAATAAAATAATATGATAACAACAAGCAGACTTAAACAGATAGTATCAGGATTCAGCAAAAAGAAAATAGCGGCAGTAGGCGATTTTATCGCAGATGAATACATCTACGGCAACACAAGCCGTGTTTCAAGAGAAGCACCCGTTCTAATACTCAAATTTGACCAGAGGGATGTTTTTCCGGGAGGATGCGGGAATGCCTGTTTCAATCTCCATGCCCTCGGAAGCAGGGCCATCCCATTCGGCGTGATAGGGAAAGACACCCCCGGCAAAAGGCTTTTAAAACTCCTTGAGTCAAATGATATAAATACTGATGGAATGATCGAAGACCTCTCAAGGATGACTACAAGGAAAGCCCGGATACTTGCCGGCAGTCAGCACACTACAAAACAGCAGGTCATCAGGATCGATTATGAGACTGAAAAGGACATAAATGAGAAGGTTGAAAAGAAACTCATCCGCTCATTAGAAAAGATTATCCCCAACATTGATGCACTGCTTGTGTCAGATTACGGGCTCGGGACCATCACAGATGGAGTGAGGGAATTCATAAACTTCGCCGCGGAAAAGAAGAAAATAATAGTTACAGTAGATTCCCGTTTCAGCCTCCATAAATTCACCAATGTGACAGCGCTCACGCCGAACGAGTCCGAGGCATCTGAAGCTTCCGGAACAGAGATCGGGGATGATACAAAGTCCCTTCTCGAAAGCGGCAGCAAACTCATGAAAAAAACAGATGCCGATTCCCTGCTTATCACAAGGGGGAGGAAGGGGATGTCGCTTTTCAAAAAAGACGGAAGCGTCTTCGACATACCGGTTTACGGCACTGATGAGATAGCTGATGTCACAGGGGCTGGAGATACGGTCATAAGCACATTCACCCTTGCCCTTACGTGCGAAGCATCTTTTGAGGAAGCGATGCTTCTCGCAGACCTTGCAGGCGGTATAGTTGTAATGAAGAGAGGAACTGCCACTGTATCAGCAGATGAGCTTATTGAGGCGGTTGACGACACAGACAGAAGACCGGTAATTAGATGTCTAAAGAAAAAATAAAGAAACTTTCAGAGCTTGAGCAGATTGTCTTAGCGATTCGAAAAGACAGCAAAAGACGAAAGACTATCGTGCTTGCCAATGGATGTTTTGATATCCTTCATGTAGGCCATGTGAGATACCTTGAAGGGGCAAAACATGAAGGGGATGTGCTTATCGTCGCACTAAACAGCGATTCTTCATCGAGGGCTTTAAAAGGCGAAGGGCGTCCGACGACTACTCTTTCAGAGAGGATGGAGATAATAGCTGCATTTGAGTGCGTTGACTATGTCACATGTTTTGAGGAGACAAACGTGGTCGGTGTCCTTCTTTCGCTGAAGCCTGATGTTCATGCAAAGGGAACAGACTATACGGTTGATACAGTCCCTGAAAGGGAAACCGTGAAACAATACGGCGGAAGGATCGCCATAGTAGGAGATGAAAAGAACCACTCATCAACGGACATACTGAACACCATGAGGAATTTATAATTTTTTTAATTTAATTTTTTATCCGGAGGTATTTCATGGCAATAGACAAAGAATTGCTCGACATTTTAGCCTGTCCTCAGTGTAAGGGGGATATATACCTCAATAAAACCGGAGACGGGCTTATATGCGACAAATGCAAGCTCATGTACGAGATAAGAGATGATATTCCTATTATGCTTCCCGAAGAAGCAAAGAAGATTGACTAACCATTTTTTACAAACTCTGACAAGTGATTTCGCTTTCTCCAAAACTCAGCGTTACAATCATTACATTTAACGAGGAAAAGAATATAGAAAGATGCCTTGAAAGCGTCAAATGGGCAGATGAAATAGTAGTCGTTGACTCATATAGCACAGACCTTACCGTTGAAATATGCCGCAGATTCACAGACAGAATCTATCTTCATAAATTCGAAGGCCACATAGAGCAGAAAAACATCTCCCTTTCCTGCGCCGCAGGAGAATGGATCCTCGCAGTTGATGCAGATGAAATAATCAGCGACTCATTGCGTGCAGAGATTAAAAAAGTACTTTCTTCGCCTGATTCATTTGACGGTTATAATATAAATCGCGAGAATTACTATCTGGGGAAAAGGATAATGCACAGCGGCTGGAGTCCTGATTACAAGATAAGGCTTTTCAGAAAAGACAAAGGAATATGGAGCGGCGTAAATCCTCATGACAGCATCATGCTAAAAGGAAAATCGGGCAGGCTTGAATCCCCTATCCTCCATTATTCATATCCTGATCTTTCTCGTCATTTTGCGACAATCGATTTCTTTACAAGCATAACTGCCCGTGAATATTTCAAGTCAGGCAGGCGCTGCCTTCTGTCAGACCTTCTGTTGAGGCCCAAGCTGGCATTTTTGAAAAAATATTTTTTAAAATGCGGCTTTCTTGACGGCATAAGAGGCATCATGATTGCCGTGACGACTTTTTTCTATGTCTTTTTAAAGTATGCAAAACTATGGGAGCTTGGGATTGCTAAAAATACTCCACATAAACGCGGAGATGGAACTTCGCGGAGGTGAGCTCCAGACTATTCTTCTCGCAGACAAGCTTGAGAGGAAAGGTCATTCCTCTCTGATACTTTGTCAGCCTGGAAGCGGAACTGAAAAAGAATCAGAAAAAAGAGGGGTCAAATTTGAAACACTTTTAATGCGCTCTGACATGGATTTCCCTGCTGCCCTCAAGATTTCCAAAATTGCCGGAAGCTACAGAGCCGACATAATCCACTCCCACAACCCGAGGGCTCTTGGCATTTCTTTTCTTGCAAGGATTGCCGGATGCCGCATAAAGCATGTCCATACAAGAAGGGTAGATTTCCCGTTGAAAAGCAGATTTTTTTCAAGGCTCAAATACAGCAAATGCCCTGAGATGATAATAGCTGTCTCCGAATCAGTGAAAAAAGTTCTTGTTGACTCCGGAATAAATGGAGAAAAAATCAGAGTAATCCCCGGAGGAATAGACAAAAACAGGTTCCAGCCGGGTAGTTCAGGAATCTCCCTTCGCAGTGAGTTCGGAATACCTGATTCTTCATTCATCATTGGAAGCACCAGCCATTTCTCAGCTCATAAGGGGCACAGATTCTTAATCGAGGCTATGCCTGAAGTAATAAATGCTCATCCTGACACATTTCTATTTCTTGTTGGCAAAGGTAAGCTTGAAGATGATTTAAAACGCTATGCATCATCACTCGGGATAGGAAGTCATGTCATATTCACCGGATTCAGAGATGATATAGAGCAATTCCTGCCGCAGATAGACCTTTTCGTATTCCCCTCTTTCGAAGGAGAAGGCTCTCCCTCTGCATTAAAGGAGGCCATTCTCTCCGGAGTACCAATAATTGCTTCAGACATTACACCGGTAAGGGAAATCATATCTCACAATGTGAACGGCATACTTGTTGAACCTAAGAATTCTTCAGCCATATCTTTTGCGATAAAAAAGCTCATGGCTGATGAGAATATCAGAAAAAAACTTGTTAAGAATGGGCTGGAGTTATCATGCGGTAGCTTCGGCGAAGAGCTAATGGTAAGCGCAGTAGAAAATCTATACTTCGAGATTTTATGAAAATTGCATTTGTCCAGCCCAAATATTCAAGAATAGGAGGCAGTGAAAGATATCTTTATAATTTAACAAAAGACCTCTTAACATATGGAATGGACATACATATATTTGCCTCACGATTCGAGGAATCCCCACCTCTGGGAATCACATGCCACACTGTGGAAACAATCAATGCTACAAGAACCGCCTTTCTCCTTTCCTTTCTTAGAAACAGTGCGTCTATGATTGAAGATATGAAATTTGACATTATACAGTCTGCCGGAAAAACAATACCGGCTGACATATACAGGCTCGGAGGAGGTTTGCATGACGATTTTTTGCAGCATAAACCTGCCGCCAGTAAATTTGACCGGCTTTCCCCGTTTCACATTGCTGTACGCAGAATAGAGAAGAAAATATTCAGGGAAAAGAAATTCAGTAAAATAATCGCCATATCCAGCAGAGTAAAGTCACTTCTTATGGTTAAATACGAAGTCCCGGGATGTGACATTAAAAAGATATACAACCCCTTAATGATCACTGCATTGAATAACGAGAAGAAAGAAGAGGCGAGAATGTCATTCCGCAGATATAACAGAATTCCGGAAGACAGACTCTGTTTTCTGTTTATTGCCGAGAATTTCAAACTGAAGGGGTTGAAGGAACTTATAGAGGCCTTTTCGCACCTCCCCGAAGAAAAAAGGAAGAAATCATTTGTTATTATTGCCGGAGGAGGAAGAGCAAATTATTACGAGAAGTTGCTTCGTAATATGGGATGCAGAGATTCCTTCCTTTTCGCAGGAAGGATAAAATATGGGATTGAAGATATCTATGCGGCAGCAGATGTTCTTGTACACCCAACTTATTACGATCCTTTTTCCAATGTCTGCCTTGAGGCAATGGCATCCGGGCTTCCTGTAATTACTACAAAGATAAACGGATTCTCTGAAATTATAGAAAGCGGAAATGAAGGTTTTATTGTAAACTCTGCCCGCGACACAGGAGAAATCAGTTCAGCAATGTCATTGCTTTTTAACAAAGATAAAAAAGCTGAGTTATCTTGCGCCGCTGCTCAACGTGCAAAAGAATTTACTATGGAAAAACATATAAAAAGTCTGATACCTATATATGAAGATACAGTCCGGAAGAAAGATAAACTAAAAAGGGTAAAGGTAAAACGCCGGCATACGTTATGATACCAATACTGACTTATCACTCTGTACGCCATAAGGATGTTATCACTCCAGATGCATTCGCTGACCAAATGTACTTCCTTTCAAAAGGCGGATATCGTTTTTTATCCGCAGATGAACTCTACCTGGGACTTCTGGATTCGAATCTTCCTTCCAAAAGCATAATGATAACTTTCGATGACGGCTATTTTGACCTATACAACAGCGTATTTCCGATCTTAAAAAAATACGACATTAAAGCGACTGTATTTGTCATAACTTCAAGGATAAGAACAGGTGAAAACGAGTCAATCACGTCACGCGAATCGCATATCAGATATTTGCTCTACAGTGAGAAAAAAAGCGGATTTCTGTCTCCGGATAACATATTGGAGATGCAAAGCTCAGGTCTTGTGGATTTTCAATCTCACTCCCACAATCATGTCATGCACTTTGGCTCAGACAAAATACATTCTTTTTACAACCCTGAAAAACGCCATCACTGGAGTATTCATTATGCATGCGAAGGAAAGGTAAAACTAGGTACACCTCTTTATCGCCTCTCCCCATCCCTTGCATCTCCACGGTACATCCCCGATATCAGATTGTCCGGCGAGATTGTCAGATATACCGCTACTTTGCCAAATAAATTTTTTTATGAAAAAGAATGGAAAAAAACTGAAAAAATGCTTGATTTAAAAATGGACTTCCTTCTGAGCTCAGAAAAATTTGAGGAAGGAAAGTTCGAAACAGATGAAGATGCATATAAAAGAGCATTGGACGACCTCTCTCTCTCAAGGAATGCTATCAGGGAGATTACATCCAAGGATATGAAATATCTTGCCTGGCCATGGGGGATATATTCTCCGTTCGGATACAAGGCATCTGCCGACGCAGGATTCAAGCTTACATTCAGCCTGGACAGGAAAGGACTCCTCGAAAAAAATGAGATTACGAGATTTACAGTGAAAAAAAGAGATGTTGAATGGCTTGAAAAGAAACTGGCAAGTTTATCCGGCGGATTTATGCCCAAAATGCTCTCACTTATAAAAAAGAAAAAAGAAAAGAGACTCTGGAACCCGCAAAGATAAAATTATTTTTACTTAATCTACACAATATTAACATTTTCTATCTTGACGTACAGGATTGTGTTGATTATCTCATTACTCATCATCAGTTAATAATCATTATTTGGAGGAATTCAAATGGAAGCTAAATGCGTTACATGCAGCAAGGATATCCCGATCCATGAAGCAATGGAGCTAAACGAAAAGTATTTCTGCTCTTCCACATGCCTCGGCAAATACAGAGAGCAGATAGGAGAGAGGCAGTTCGACAAAGAGAGCCTCGCCACTTTTGAGAAAAAACAAGCGACCGGGTGGATACCTGAAAGGGCTTTAAAATACATTCATATGTGCCAGAGCTGCAATAAAAAACTGCGGGAAACATGCAAGAGCCTTGAGGCAATATCCGGTGTCAATCGTTTCAAGATTGCAGAGTCAGAAGGAATGCCGTGGTGCTGCCATGCCCGTTTCAATATCAGTTCTTCCATGGCAGACGGCACAGTGCCCCTTTCATCTGTCATAAAAGTGCAGAAGCTTGCAGAAGAGCTGGCAAAGAGTCCGGAAAAGGTAAAGACAATGGTAAAGCATGATACGCTTAAAAAGAAGCTTCTTAAGGAAGACGGTCTTCATGGCATAACAACAGTGCTCTATGACCTTGCTTTCGGAGAATTGGCAAAGAACACCGATTATAAGAATCCGGGCGGAACACCTCCTAAAGTCGAGGGAGAGCACATGTTCCATTATGCAGCATGCCTTGAATGCGACCCGATATTCGGCGCTGAATGCGAAGAGCAGGCCATTGAAAAAGAGATTAACGAGTGCGTTGAGAAAGTAGAGTCAATGACCAAATCCCTCTGGTGCAAGCATGCGCTTCATTCAATGTCTGCTCTTAATCTGAATAAAAACGTAGATGACAAAAGGCTTCAGGGCTTGATCAGATTCGCTGAGAAAGTCGCAGAAGAAAAAGGACATCCCGGAGTCACTACCAGCGACATGTTCATAGCAATGGGAAGGGCTGTCGCGTAAAAAACCAGAGT
>Ga0265292_1002402_pt1 | contig 13040 bp, 11 predicted proteins | sample Munlanlewell296A_FD_189080 | JGI IMG/M metagenome (GOLD analysis project Ga0265292, IMG submission 189080) | Leachate microbial communities from a municipal landfill in Southern Ontario, Canada - Leachate well 296A | ecosystem: Engineered > Solid waste > Landfill > Unclassified | place: Canada...
AACGGACCGCGCAACCTCGCCAAGAGCGTCACGGTTGAGTAGGCGTGAACGGGCCCCAGCTTCTGGATCTGACGGCGCTGATCCTGTTCTTGCGGGCCGGGTTCTTCCTGGTGTTCGCGCTGCGCCCTGGGCTGGGGGGCTTCTTCTCCAGCGCCATCGGCGCGGCGTACTTGCTCGCCTTTCTCCTGGCGCCGGTGGTTTTCGGCTTGGGGCTTCGCGGGCGCAAGCTCTGGGCCTATTGGGGGGCGGTCGTCATCTTCGGCCTGGGGCTTCTCGCTTTCGTGTTCACCACCCCCTTGCTCGGCCACTTCCTCACCGATCTGGTTCCCGGCGGGCGCGCCTTGGCGGTACTGTTCGGGCCGAACGTCATCGGCGCGGTGTTCGATGCGGTGTTTCTCTACCTGCTGGTGAGGCCCGACACGCGGGCCTCGGCCAGGCGGAGGTTCCTGTGGTGATTCCCTCCCTCGCCGTCGCGGTCGAGAGGCCCACGGAGGGCTTGTCTCTCATCGTGCGGAGGTTGCCCTGGTGATCCCGATTCTGAGCGTGGCGACGATGGAGGCTGTCGACCGCTCGGCCATCGAGGCCGGCTCGCCCGTGCGCGTGCTCATGGAGCGGGCCGGGGCCGCGGTTGCGCGCTCGACGTTGAAGTTGGCCGGCGGCGGCTACGGCAACACCGCCGTGCTGCTGGTGGGAAAGGGGCACAACGGCGGCGATGCGCTTGCGGCGGGGCGACGCCTGCGTGAGGCGGGCATGGGCGTGACCGCCTTGCTGCTGGCCGATCCGGAAAGATTCGACGACGCCAACCGCTTCCACCTGCGCGCCTTCCTGCGATCCGGCGGTCGCGCGCTTCGATGGCCGGCGGGGCGCGAGCGCATCGAGCATGCGGATGTGTTGGTGGACGGGCTGTTCGGCATCGGCCTGGTGCGTGCGCCCAAAGGCGAGTACCTGAAAGCGATCGTCGAGGCGAACATGGCCGGATGTCCGGTGGTGGCCGTGGACATCCCCTCAGGAGTGATGGGAGACACCGGCGCGATGCCCTCGGAGGCCATCGCCGCCGACGTGACGGTTAGCTTCACCGCCGCCAAGCCCGGCCACTACCTGTATCCGGGTGCCGGGTTGCGGGGGGACCTGGAGGTCGTGGACATCGGCATCCCCTTGCCGGCGATGGTCGGCCTCGGGGCGACGGAGGCATCTGATGTGGCCGCGCTGCTGCCGGCGCTTGATCCCGAGGGACACAAGCGCGCGCGGGGTGTCGTGTTGGTCGTGGCCGGCTCGCGCGGCATGACCGGCGCGGCGGCGCTGGTGGCCAGAGGAGCGCTTCGGGCCGGCGCCGGCCTGGTCACGGTGGCGACCCCGGTCTCGGCGCAAGCCGTGGTTGCGGGCATCGTTCCCGAGGCGACCTCGATCGGGCTGGCCGAGACCCCTCGCGGCACACTGGCCATGGAGGCGCTGGAGCGGTTGTTGCCGTTGATCGAGCGCTTCGACGTTCTGGCCGTGGGACCGGGCCTCGGCACCGATCCCGAGACGCGCGAGGCCGTGAAGAGCTTGGTGGGCCTGTCCTCCAAGCCGCTGGTGCTGGACGCCGACGGCTGCAACGCACTGGCCGGCTCGGCCGACATGCTGGCCATGCGCCTGGCTCCCACCGTGGTGACCCCCCATCCCGGTGAGTTCTCACGGATGGCGGGAGTAGACAAGGCAGTGTTGGTGGCCGGCAAGGCGCGGCTGGCGCTGGAGGCCGCCGCGGCCTGGCGCTCGGTCGTGGTGCTCAAGGGTGCGCACACGGTGGTGGCCAACCCGGATGGCCGGGCGGTGTTCAACCCGACGGGAGGTCCGGAGCTTGCCACGGGCGGAAGCGGGGACGTGTTGACCGGCGGACTGGCCGCGCTGATGGCACGCGGGCTCGATCCGTTCGACGCCGCGCGCGCGGCCGTCTTCTTGCATGGGCTGGCCGGAGACCTCAGCGGGATCGAGACCGGCGAGGGAACGTTGGCCGGCGAGATCGCCGAGGCCTGGCCGCGCGCGGCGGCGACGCTCTACGGGTTGAGACTGCGGGAGAAGCGGCGATGAGCGCACCCACGCGGAGCACGGAACTCGCGCACCCCGGCAATCCCCCCGTGCGCGAAGGCGCGAGGCAGCGATGAGCGGATCCACCGGGAGCGGACTGGGCAGCGGCAACTACCGGCCGGTGTGGGTGGAGGTGGACCTCGGCGCCATTCGCCACAACGTTCGAGAGATCCGCCGCGTGCTTGCCCCCGACGTCGGCCTGCTCGCCGTCGTCAAGGCGAGCGCCTACGGGCACGGGGACGCCCAGGTTTCTCACGTGGCCCTGGAGGAAGGCGCTTCCTGGCTGGGTGTGGCCCTTGTCGAGGAAGGCGTGCGCCTGCGCGAGGCCGGCGTCACCGCTCCCATCCTTCTGCTCAGCGAGCCCCCGGCCGACGCCGCGGAGGTCGTGCTCGCTCGCTCCCTGACGGCCACCGTCTACACCGCCGAGGGGATCCGCTCGCTGGCGAAGGCGGCCGGGGATCTTGGTGTGTGCCCCGAGGTCCACATCAAGGTCGACACCGGTATGCACCGAGTGGGCGGCAGCCCAGAGCAGGCCTTGGCGCTGGCCGGTCTGGTTCTCGAAGAGGGAATGGTGATCGGCGGTATCTGGAGCCACCTTGCCGTCGCCGACGAGCCGGGAAATCCGTTCTCCGAGGTGCAGCGTCGCCGCTTCGACGTGGTCTGCTCGGAGATGGAGGCACTGGGCATAAGGCCCCGGCTGCGCCATCTCGCCAACTCGGGCGCGACGTTGCTGGGCAAGGAGTACCACTACGACCTGGTGCGCTGCGGGCTGGCGATCTACGGCTACGCGCCCTCCGCGGAACTGGCTCCCGCCGTGGATCTCCGCCCGGCGATGACATTGAAGGCCAGGGTGAGCCTGGTCAAGGAAGTCGGCGCGGGCGAGGGCGTCAGCTACGGTCTGCGCTACCGGCCGGAGGGACGCTCGCTGCTTGCCACCGTCCCGATCGGTTACGCGGACGGGTTGCCTCGAGGGCTGTCGGGCCGTGGCGTGGTGCTGGTCGGAGGCAAGCGCCGTCCGATCGCCGGCACGATCACCATGGACCAGGTGGTCCTGGACTGCGGCCAGGACCGGGTGGAGATCGGCGATGAGGTGGTTCTGCTGGGCGAGCAAGCGGGCGAGCGGATAACGGCCGTCGACTGGGCGGAGGCTCTGGGCACCATCGCCTACGAGGTCCTGGCCGGGGTGCGTTCCCGGATACCTCGCGTCTACGTGGAAGGGGCATAGAGCGTGGCTCTGGGAATACCCGGCCTTCGAATCGGCCACTGGCAGGACCTGGCCGCGCTGACCGGCGTGACGGTGGTGCTGCCACCGCCGGGAACGCTGGCCAGCGTTTGCGTTCGCGGCGGGGCGCCGGGCACGCACGAGACCGATGCCCTGGCGCCGCACAACCTCGTCAACGAGGTGCACGCCGTGGTGCTGACCGGCGGGTCGGCCTTCGGGCTGGCGGCCGCGTTCGGGGTGCAGTCCTGGCTCGAGGAGCGCGGCATCGGCTACCGCAAGTTCGACAACTTCGTGATCCCGATCGTGCCCGCGGCAACGATCTACGACCTCGGCATCGGCGACGGGCATGTCAGGCCCGGTCCCGCCGAAGGCCGTGCCGCCTGCGAGGCGGCCAATGAAGAGGACGGGCCGTGCGGCAACGTCGGTGCCGGAGCGGGCGCGACGGTGGGCAAGGTTGCCGGGCCCGACCACCGCATGAAGGGCGGCATCGGCTGGGCGCTGCGCCGGCAGGGGGAACTCGCGGTGGGGGCCCTGGTGGTCACCAACGCCGCCGGCGACGTTCTCGACGAGCAGGGCCGTACGCTGGCAGGGACCCGGGTCCCCGGCGGGCTCTCGGCGATGATCGGCCACTTCGATCAAGAGGCCATCGGCAACACCACCAACGCGGTGATCGTGACCAACGCAAGGCTGGACAAGTACGGTTGCCACCGGGTGGCGGTGCAGGCTCACGACGGTTTCGCGCGCGCCATCCGCCCGGTGCACACCCTGCGTGATGGGGATGCGGCCTTCGCGCTGGCCAGCCCCGCGGTTGAGGCCGACGTGGACATGGTCTGCATCGTCGCCGAGATGGCGGTCGAGGCCGCGATCCGCACGGCCGTGCGCTCGGCTGCCTCGGTTCCGGGAGCACCCGGTCTGGCGGACTGATCGGCCCCCCCCTCAACGGGTGTTGCGATTCCTGGAATGGGGGTATCCTGCGCTCGGAGGCGTCCGAGGCGCACCCGGGTTGGGCTGTTCGGCAAGCGGGTGGTCCGTCCCTCGCTCCAATGGGCGTCCACCTTCCCGCACAAGTGACCGGCAGTCGCCGTGCCACGTTTGGTCGTCCCGCCTGGGCTGGAGCGGAAAGGCGAAGCGATGCTCTATCTGTCGAGCTACTTGGGCCGGCCGGTCCTGGATGCCGGTAGCCGCAGGGTGGGCACAGTTCGCGATCTCACGGCGCGGCTGAACGGTCCCTACCCCGCGGTCATGGCGCTCCGCGTGCGCACCGGACGCCATTCGCACATCGACCTGTCCTGGAACGACGTTCGCAGCTTCGAGACCTCCCAGATCATTCTCGCCGCCAACCTCCAGGACCTCGATCCTTATGTCCTGGGAGACCAGGATGTCCTGCTTTCTCGCAACGTGTTGGACAAGCAGATCGTCGACCTCGAGGGGCGCCGGCTCATCCGCGTGCAGGACGTGCAACTCTCGCGGACGGGGACGCAGTTGCGCGTGCTGGGTGTGGACGTCTCGACGTCGGCTCTCCTGCGCCGCCTGCGCCTGCGCCGCCTGGCCGATCGGGTGGCCGCCGGATACCCTCCGCACGCGGTGGCCTGGGAAGACGTGGACCTGGGTTCCTGGCGCGATCCCAATGTGCGCCTGCGCGTCGCGCGCACGGGCCTTCGACGTCTGCACCCGGCCGACCTCGCCGAGATCGCCGCCGCGCTTCCCCCTGGGGAAGGCGCCGGTCTGCTCGCCGGGCTCGAGGACGAGGTGGCCGCCGATACGTTGGAGGAGATGAGCCCCGAGGTCCAGGTTCGGATGTTGGAGGCATTGGGTCCCGAGCGCGCCGTCCAACTGCTCGAGGAGATGAGCCCGGACGACGCGGCCGACCTGTTGCAGGATCTTCCTCGCGAGGAAGCCGAGGCCCTGCTGGCCAGGATGGACCCGAAGGAAGCCGAGGACATCCACGAGTTGCTGGGCTACGAAGAGGAGAGTGCCGGGGGCCTGATGACCACTGAGGTCTTCTCCGTGCTCGCCGACGAGACCGCCCAGGGCCTGATCGAGCGGCTTCGCGCCCGAGCCCCCGACGAGGAGGCGGCCTACTACCTCTACGTGGTGGATGAAGCCGAGAGGCTGGTCGGCGTGATGTCCTTGCGCGACCTGGTGGTGGCGCCGGGAGAGGCGCGGGTGGCCGCCTTCATGCGCGCCGATCCGATCTCCGTGCGCGCCGACGAGGACAAGAAGGAAGTCGTGGAGGCGATCATGAAGTACAACCTCTTGGCCTTGCCCGTCGTCGACGATCAGGAGCGTCTGGTGGGCGTCGTCACGGTCGACGACGTCATCGACCTGGTCGGCCCTCGTAGCTGGCGGCCGGATTCGCGCCGCTTCCTGCGGCGGTAGGCGCGGTGACGCCCACGACCGAGCGTCCCAGCGGGCGGGGATTTCTGCGCAGACGCGCCGGCGTGATGGCGGCCCTGGCCGTGATCGGGCCGGGCCTCATCACTGCTCAGGCCGACAACGACGCCACCGGCATCGCGACTTACTCAATTGCCGGCGCGCGGTACGGATACCGTCTGTTGTGGGTGCTGGTGCCCGTCGGAATCGCGCTGGCCGTCACCCAGGAGATGGGCGCGCGCCTGGGCATCGTGACGGGCAAGGGGCTGGCATCCCTGATCCGCGAGCGTTTCGGTGTGGGGTTTGCGGCGGTCGCCATCGGTCTGCTCCTGATCGGAAACCTCGGCACCACCACCGCCGACTTCGCCGGGATCGCCGCCTCGCTGGAGATCTTCGGCATCTCCAAGTTCGCCTCGGTGCCCGTCGCTGCCGGGATCGTCTTCCTGCTGGTGACCCGCGCTTCCTACCGGCGGGTCGAGAAGGTCTTCCTGGTGCTGTCGGCGTTTTACGTCGCCTACATGATCTCCGGCTTCATGGCCCACCCGAACTGGGCGCACGCCATGCGTTCCACCGTGGTTCCCTCCTTCACGTTGACGGGAGCGTTCGTGCTTACGGTGGTCGCCGTGGTCGGCACCACAGTCACGCCCTGGGGGCAGTTCTTCATCCAGTCCTATGTGGTGGACAAGAACATCGATGCCGAGCAGCTCAACTACGCGCGGGGCGACGTGATCCTGGGGGCGTTCACCACCGACCTGGTCGCCTTCTTCATCATCGTCGCCACCGCCTCGACGATCTTTGCCACCGGCGGCCACATCGTGGACGCCAAAGACGCCGCGATCGCGCTCAAACCACTGGCCGGCCGGTTTGCCTCCACCCTGTTTGGGTTGGGGCTGCTCAACGCCTCGTTCCTGGCGGCGGCCATCCTCCCGCTTTCGACCGCCTACGCGGTGTGCGAGGCATTCGGCCTGGAGATGGGGCTGGACCGGTCGCCGCGCGAGGCGCCGATTTTCTACTCAGTGTTCGCGTTTTCCATCCTCTTCGGCGCGGGGGTGGTGCTGATCCCCAGCGTGCCGCTGGTGAAGATCCTGTTCGCGTCCTCGGCCGTCAACGGCGTGCTGGTCGCGCCGATCCTGGTGTTCCTCTACCGGCTGTGCAACGACGTCGACCTGATGGGTTCCCGCCGCAACGGCAAGTTTGCCAACGCCATGGGCGCTGCCACGATTGGCCTGCTGATTCTGCTGACCGTGCTGCTGCTTGGCGCCGGCATCATCAACCCCACGTAGTCGGCGCGAGGGGTTTCTTCCACGGTCGTTGAGGGGGCGTGCTGCTCGGCGCCGGCATCATCAACCCCACGTAGAGCCAATGCGTCCGGGGGCCCTATCAGGCCTCCCGCTTGCGGGTCTTGAACGGCTCGAACCACAGCGTGGCCACCGCGGCCACGGCCACGGCCACGGCCCAACCACCCGGCGGGAAGGGCGCCAGCTTCAGCACCCTGGCCAATGGGGAGAGGTAGACGAAGGCCGGCAGCGCTGCCAGGGTCCCCGCCACCACCGGCAGAAGCATTCGGTTCTTCCGCAGGCTGGTCCGCCACACGGGCTCGTGAGCGCGTGTGACCAGGACAAGCAGCGCCTGACCGATCAGGAGAGTGGCGAAGGCCAGCGTCCGGGCCTCGACCTCACTCCCCAGTCTGTTCAGGCCCACCAGGTAGGTCATGACCACTGCGAGAGACAGGGTCAGACCGAGCATGAAGGGCAGGATGAGGTCTCTTCCAAACAGCCCGCTTCCCGCGGGTCTTGGGCCGCGGGCCATGATGCGCGGGTGAGCCGGCTCCGCCTCGAAGACCAGCGAGACGGTCGGGTGCACGATCAGCTCGAGCAGCACGATGTGGACGGGCAGCAACAGCAACGGCTTGCCCAGCAACGGAACGACGAGAGCGGCGACCAAGAGCGGTGGGTGGAAAGCGACCAGGTAGGCGAAGGCCTTTCGCAGGTTGTCGAAGATGCGCCGCCCGTTACGCACCGCGGTCACGATCGTGGCGAAGTTATCGTCCAGCAACACCATGGTGGCCGACTCGCGCGCCACTTCCGTGCCGCGCTGACCCATAGCCACCCCGATGTCGGCCTCGCGCAGGGCCGGCGCGTCGTTGATGCCGTCTCCGGTCATGGCGACCACGTGTCCGTAGGCGCGCAGCGCTTGCACCAATCGGTGCTTCTGCTCGGGGCGCGTGCGGGCGAAGACGTTGATCCCGTCCACCAGGGCGGGAAGCGCCTCGTCGTCGGCCGCGTCGATGTCGGCGCCCGTGGCCAGCATGTCCTGTCCCGCGGCGTTGGTGTGAGGAAGCCCGAGCCCTTCGGCCACGGCGTGGGCCGTCTCCGGATGGTCGCCGGTGATCATGATCACGCGTATGCCGGCGGCGCGGCATTCCTCCAGCGCCTCGGCGACTCCGGGACGCAAAGGATCGGAGAAGGCGACCAGACCGCGAAAGGCAAGGGCCGCTTCGTCTTTGGCGCGCTCTCCCGTCGGGACATTCAGCTCGCCCTCAGCGACCGCGATCACCCGCATACCCTGTGCCGCGAGGGCGGAGTTGGTCTCGTGGGCGCGCCGGCGCGTGCTCTCGTCCACCCGGCTGCGCTCGAGGATGCCTTCGATGGAACCCTTGGCGCACACCAGATAGCGCTCGCCCTGCTTCCAGACGTGCGTCAGGTACTTCAGAGTGTGGTCGAAGGGGTAGTCGGAGACGAACGTTCCGCCGTGAAGTCCCTCGACGTCGATACCGCGCTCCTGGGCGAAGCTCGAGATGGCGCGCTCCAGCGGGTCGAAGGGCTTGGGCTCGCAGGCCAGCAGGGCGGACTCCAACAGGGCGCGGGCGTTGGGGTCCAGGGGCCGGTCGGCGCTCAGCGGGCCCTCGGAGCCGGCAAGCCCCACCACCTCGAGCCGGCCCAGGGTCAGGGTGCCGGTCTTGTCAGAGCAGACCACGGTGGTGGAGCCCAGTGTCTCCACGCCCGTGAGTCGTCTGACCAGGGCTCGCTCCTGGGCCAAACGCCGGGCTCCCAGGGCAAGGTAGAGGGTGAACACCATTGGGAACTCTTCGGGGATGGCCGCGATCGCCAGGCTCACCGCCGCGATGACGGCCGCGCCCCAACCGTTACCGCGAGCCAACTCGACGGCGAGCACGATCCCGCAGAAGCCGATCGCCCCGATGCCCAGGCGGCGAACCAGCCTGGAGATGCTGCGCTGCAGGGGAGTCCGGGGCTGTTTGACCTCGGCGACGAGCTTGCCGATGGCGCCGTAGCGGGTGGCCATTCCGGTGACGGTGATGCGCGCGATGCCGCGACCCGACAGCACGGTCGTTCCCGCCAGCACTTCGCGCTCGGCCCCAGAAGGCATCTTGTCTATGGGCTGGGATTCCCCGGTCAGGGCGGACTCGTCGACCATCATTTGCGTTGCGGCCACCAGCTCGCCGTCGGCCGGGACGACGTCTCCTTCGTGGAGCACGACCAGATCGCCGGGCACCAGTTCCTCGGCCTTGATCACCTGATGGAGCCCGTCCCGCCAAACCGTGATCGTGGGGGCGGTCAGCTTCTTCAGTTGCTCCAGGGTGCGCTCGGCACGGGTTTCCAGCACCCAACTGACGCCCACGATCGGCACCAGCGCGGCGAAGGTCACGATCGCGTCGGTGGCGTCTCCGATCAGCAGATAGGTCGGCCCGGCCACGAGCAGCAACAGGGCCATGGGGTCGGAGAGCAGGTGGATGATCCAGTAGAACCAGCCCGCGCGCTTCTTCTCGGGAACCAGCGAATTCCGCCCGTGCCTGGCCAGCAGCGCAGCGGCTTCCCGACTGGTCAGGCCTTCCTCGCCGGGTGGTGGTACGGGGATGTCGGCGGCCGGGGTTGATGCCGCGGCCGGATCAGGTAGGGACATAGTCATCCCGTTCGCCTCCGTGGGCCCGGTCACCGCTTTGACCGAGTTGGCTGGGCCGCGAACCGGCTTCGTTGGCCGGTGGGTGCGGGCCCTGCGGTGCGAACTTCGATTTCTCCCTACGGCCCTGCGGCGCAAGAGGCGTTGCCCGGTGTGGGTTCCGGCCGAACTCGCGCGCAAGGCCAGACGCCATTCTAACGCCGCCGGCGCGCCTTTCACACCGCCCGCATCGGGTCGTCTACAATTCCTCACGGATGACAATCGGGAGGCCTGATGCCGATCTACGAATACCGGTGCGAAACCTGCGGCGAGCGCTTCGAGAAGCTGGTGCCGATGGCCAAAGCCGACGAAGCCGCGTGCCCCTCCGGGGTTTCCGGGCACCAGGTGCGCCGGCTGCTTTCGGTGATCGGCGGGCTGATCGGCTCATCGGCGTCCGCGGGTCCCTTCCCCGGCTGTTCTCCGGACGCGTGCCCGAGTGCCGCGTACGGGGCGGGTGGCTGCGGCGCCGGCGCGTGCGGGGCGTTTGGCTAGAGGGTCGTGAGAAGCGTGTTCCGGTGGACGGAAGCCGGCGGGTGCGGTGCGTTTGGCTAGCAAGTCGGTGGGGGCGCATGCCCCGGTGGACGGAAGCCGGCGTGTGCGCGGGTCGTTGGTCGCGGTGCGTCTGCCTGGGGAGGGGACACGAGACTGGCGCCCGCGACCGATGAACGCCGGTCTGGATCCTGACCGGCGAGGAAGGGAGTTGGGGTAGCGGTGCCCGATGCAGTGCCGGCGGCGGAGCGAGCGAGCCTCTTGGCGCAACTGGCCCGGGAAGCCTCCGGATGCACCAAGTGCGACCTGTCCCAGTCACGAACCCAGGTGGTCTTCGGCGTGGGCAACCCCGACGCCGAGTTGATGTTCGTCGGCGAGGCTCCCGGCTTTCACGAGGATCGCCAGGGCGAGCCTTTCGTGGGCGCAGCCGGCCAACTGCTCACTCGCCTGCTGGAAAGCATCGGTCTGACCCGAGCGCAGGTCTACATCGGCAACGTGCTCAAGTGCCGCCCGCCGGGTAATCGCGACCCGCTGCCTGTTGAGATCGAGGCGTGCCGGCCCTACCTGGTCGAGCAGATCCGATTGGTGGATCCCAGGATCGTCGTGACGTTGGGCAACTTCGCAACCAAGCTGATCTTGGACACCACCGCGGGCATCTCCAAGTTGCGTGGACGGCGCTTCACCTATGAGGGGCGCTTGCTCGTGCCGACCTTCCATCCTGCCGCTGCCTTGCGCGGTGGCGGTGGCGGGCGTTTCGGGATCGACCCGGTGACCGGGCTGGAGGAGGATTTCCGGCTGGTGGGGCAGATCCTTCGCGAGCTGCGCGAGGCGCCGGCCGCCCAAGGGCCGGCTGAAGAGAGCCCGGTTGAGGAGCCTGCGCAACTGGGGTTGTTCTGATGTCCCCACTACCCGCGCAAGGCATCCGGAGCCCCCGCTTCAACGGCCTGCGGACGTCGGGGTCCGTGTGATGTCCCCGTTCCCCACCTACCGCACCCAGATGAAGCGCTCCGCCAGACACGCAGCCCAGGTGTTGTTCTGATGACCGGTTTTCCCGTCTACCGCACCGGCGGCCCCGAAGAAACGAGGGCGCTCGCGGCAGCGATCGCCAAGCTGCTCGAGCCCGGGGATGTCGTGGTGCTTTCGGGGGACCTGGGCGCCGGCAAGACCTGCTTCGTGCAGGGCGCGGCGGCGGCTCTGGGCGTCAAGGCGCGGGTGGTGTCCCCCACCTTCACGCTGGCGCGGGAGTATTCGGGCGACTACCCGATCCTTCACGTGGACGCCTATCGCTTCGAGAACCTCTCCGAGCTGGCCGACCTGGGATACGACGGAATCGGCGATCCCGAGTGGATCTGCTTCATCGAGTGGGGAGACGTCGTGCTGCCCGCCCTTGGTGAGGAGATCCTCGAGGTGGACCTCTTCCACGAGGAAGGCGAGAGGGAGCGCTCCGTGCGCATCAAGGTCTCTGGGCTCTCCTGGCGCACGCGCAAGGGGCAATTGGCCTCGGCCCTGAAGCCCTGGCAAGCCTGAGGGGTCAGGTTTTGGCGGCGCGCCTGCGGGTGCGAGCGGCTGCGACGGCCAGGATGGCGGTCGCCGTGGGCCGGGCCAGTCCCACGGACCGCTTCCACTGGCCGAGTCCTGGGCAAGCCCTTCCGTCCCGGCCCTTCCGTCCCGGCCCTGCGCCAATCCCGCGGGCCAAGTACCGGGCCCACCCTGGAGGCCAAGTACTGGCCAATCCTGGTGCCCAGGAATCCCTATTCAAGGTCTGATTCAAGGTCTGATCTGGATGCGGATCCGCTCTCCGGCGACAGCGGGCTGAGGTGCCGGCCGAGCTCCACGAGCTGGGCGAGGGCCTCCGCGTCCAAGATCCACATCAGCCGGGTCAGTGTGTCCGCGAGGCGCGAGCGCTCTGCCGCTTCCTCCAGCGGGTTTCGCGGGCGCGGGACGGCGGCAAGGGTGCTCCGGAACCCCGCCGGTTGTGGGTCTGCCGTATGCGCGCCGGAACCCGCCGATCGCCGGTCTGTCGCGGGCCCTCTGGAGCACAGGAGCTTTCGGTCCGTCGTGGGCAAAGCGCGATTCGTGGCGGCGGCATCTGGGGACTGTGCCCCGTTTGGATGGTAGGTGAGGTTGCCCGTGGTGGCCAACTCATTGGCACTTGTCAGCAGTTCGTGAGGCTTGGTGCCGAGGGCTTCCGCGATGGCCAGAAGTGCTCGGGACGACGGCCGTTTCCGGCCGTTCTCGATCTGCGAGAGATACGGATACGAAAGACCGACCATCCGGGCGAGGGATCTGCGGGTGTGACCCTGGATCGTCCTAAGTACCCTGATGGCTCGTCCTATGTCCCCGTAGAAGACGGTTTCCTCAGTCATGGCTCGTACGAGCGCCGGGTGACGCCGTGCACTGAGCCAGCCTCAGGCCGGGTCCGGCTGCCCTTCCTGACCGTATCTTGCTCCGGGAGCATTTGCTGCGGGCAAAGGAATCCACACGCGGGGTATCAAAAGGTTGCTGGCAGCAACACGGCGCCGAAGAGACCGATGGAACCCCACGTCCAGGGAATACTCATCCACGAATCCAACTTGACGGACGTCGGATGAATTGCGGGGTGCCGCGCTGCCGGCGTCAGGCTTTGGCGGCGCGCCTGCGGCTGCGAGCGGCGGCGATGGCCAGTACGGTCGTCGCCACGAACAGCGAGCCGTCCGTGATCGCGGATGCCAGATAGGCCGACTGGTCGCTGCGCGCGTAGTTGGTCGCAAAGGCCGCGGATGAGGTGGCCTTGGCAGCCAGCAGCGCGGGGACCAATCCGGGGTTGCGCGGGTTGTTGGCGGCTTCCCAGGCAGCCAACGCGATCGTGGCCATGTAGGCCACGGACATCGAATGCCAGAAGCGCTCGGTGGGGTCGGGGATCGACTTGCCCGGCAAGCGGTTGAGGCTGGCGACG
>Ga0265292_1002403_pt1 | contig 13036 bp, 13 predicted proteins | sample Munlanlewell296A_FD_189080 | JGI IMG/M metagenome (GOLD analysis project Ga0265292, IMG submission 189080) | Leachate microbial communities from a municipal landfill in Southern Ontario, Canada - Leachate well 296A | ecosystem: Engineered > Solid waste > Landfill > Unclassified | place: Canada...
CTGATATTGCGGTGATTTCGCTAGGTGGAGTGGTACGCTCAAAAAACTTACGTATCGCAGGGGACAAATTGAATACAGATATTATTTCTTATATTAGAAGTGAGTTTAAAATATTAATAGGCGAAAAGACTGCAGAAAATATAAAAATTGCTATTGGTGCTGTTATACCAACTGATACACCACTTGAGGCATCGATCAAAGGGCGTGATTTAATATCTGGTCTTCCCCGCGAGGTAGTGGTGACAGACTCTGATATTCGCGAGGCGATTTCACAGTCCATTGATACACTGATTGAATCTACAAAGGAGGTTTTGGAAATTACTCCACCAGAAATTTTGTCAGATATTATGCAACGCGGTATTCATATTGCTGGTGGTGGTGCCTTGATCAAAGGTCTTGCGGAACTTATTTCAGAATATACAAAAATGCCAGTCCATATTGCTGCAGATCCACTGACTGCTGTCTGTCGTGGTACGGGTATTATTTTGGAACACATGGAGGATTACAAAGATGTACTTATTGTAAACGAAGATGAATTACCGCCTAAAAAGTAAACCAATTCATGAATATCGATTGACCATGATCGTCATTGGTTTGTTTTTTGTCGTTCTATCATCCATCGCTTATTTTTTCGGCGGGGCATTACGGTCAGCTACAACAACTGTTGCTCGTCCGGTGTGGCTTGCAAGGGATTACGTTCTTGATCTTGGTGGGTCATGGATTAAACATATAGGACTTACTTCGTCGTTGATCGCTGAAAATAAGGAACTGACTCTACAATTGCAAACACTCACGTTGAAGGAAATTGATTACGACGTTCTTTTAAAAGAGAATCAGGAATTGAAAGAGTTGCTCGGTCGGAGTGATGTTCGTGATCGTGTTTTTGCTCGTGTATTATCTAAGCCACCACGATCGCCTTATGATACTCTGGTGATTGATGCTGGTACGAGTCATGGTGTAAAGCAGGGTGACAAAGCGTACTTGTCTGGTAATGTTATTATCGGCATTGTAACACACGTCACATCAAAAACAGCATTAGTCACACTTTTTTCTCATGGTGAAGGTCTAGGGTATGACCTTGTACTCGAGCGCACTGGCACGTCGTATACGATTATTGGAAAGGGTGGGGGGACTATGATAATCGAAGCACCAAAAGAAGCAGATATAAAGTGGGGAGATACGTTTGTTTATCCTTCACTCTCACCGTCTGTAGTTGGTAGTGTCTATTATATTGATACAAATTCTCAAAGCTCTTTCAAGACAGTTTTTCTTAAATTTCCCGGGAACGTATTTAGCGCAAAATGGATTTTTATAGAAAAATCAACATAACATGTCAAGACAATTTACTATCCGATTTTTTATTTTTATCTTGTTGTATATAGCATTTTTGGTATTGCCATGGTGGCTCTCGCTAGTACTTATTTTATTCGCAGCTGCATATTTTCAACTTTATATTGAGGTCTTATATTTTGGGCTTCTATTTGATACACTGTATGCGAGCGCATATCGTTTTCCATATGTCTGGCTAACTTCTGCGACCTGCTTTTTGATTTTGGTTTTTTTCATAAAGCGAAGAATCAGACTATAAATATAAGGGCCTTATCTATTATATGTTTTCAAACATAAGACGTTATTTTAACAAAAAAATAAAACGATCATACTCTTCGATCGACCCCGATGAGATTTTTCTTGATTCCCAAAACCTCCCAGATTTTAATACGGATCAGTTTGAGGGGCGTATTGAAAAGGTGATTAGTCCATATGTTTTTCGTGCTGTTACTTTTTTCTTGATGGCGGTTGTTATTGTATTCATGGCGAGGATATGGCATTTGCAGGTTGCAGATGGGGCGACACTTCGTGCAAAAAGTGAAAGTAACCGTTTACATAATACAGCAATCTTTGCAGATCGAGGTGTTATATATGATCGCCATGGTATACAACTGGCATGGAACACGATTTCACAAGCCACAACATCAGATTTTTCTTTGCGTATGTACGCTACATCAACTGGACTCTCTCATACTTTGGGGTATATCAAATATCCAACAAAAGATTCATCTGGTTTTTATTATCAGAACAAGTTTGATCCAAAAGATGGTGTTGAAAAAGTGTATAATACAGCGCTCTCTGGCAAGGATGGGATGAAGATTGTGGAGACAGATGTTCGAGGTAATGTAACGTCGGAGAGCGTGGTACAACCACCCCAAGATGGTGCCAATCTAACACTTTCGATCGACGCCCGTGTTCAAAAAAGATTATATGAATCTATGATTGACCTCGCAGGACGTGCGGGGTTTCGTGGTGGAGCAGCAGTAATTATGGATATTGCTACAGGCGAGATTATCGCCAATGCAAATTTTCCTGAATATGATTCACAGACAATGACAGATGGAAAGGATGCGACTAAAATTACTGGGTGGTTACAGAACAAAGAGAATGCTTTTCTCAATCGGACAGTCAATGGTTTATATACACCAGGATCTATCGTCAAGCCATTTATTGCGATGGGAGTTTTGGATCAAAAAGTGATAGATCCGCGAAAACAGATTTTGAGTACTGGCTCTATTTCTATACCAAATCCATATGATCCAAAAAAATCATCAATCTTTAATGACTGGAAGGCCCATGGATATGTTGACCTCCGCAAGGCACTAGCGGTCTCTTCTAACGTGTATTTTTATGAAGTTGGCGGTGGATACAAAGATCAAAAAGGTATTGGTATCGCAAATATAGAAAAATATGTGAGGATGTTCGGATTGGGTACAACAACTGGCATTGTATTTCCAGGAGAGAAAAAAGGTGTAATTCCAAATCCAGAGTGGAAAAAACAAACATTTGATGGGGAAATATGGCGCGTGGGTGACACATACAACACTGCTATTGGACAATATGGATTTCAGGTCACGCCTTTGCAGGTCGTACGTGCGACCGCTGCTCTGGCAAACGAAGGGACACTTTTAGTACCAACTTTTCTCAAAGGTCAGGCACCAAAAGTAAGCGGTAGGATAAATCTTAGTCCAACATATTATACCATTGTAAAAGAAGGTATGCGTCAGGGTGTAACAGAGGGTACATCCATGGCGCTCAGTGTACCATTTGTCGAGATTGCATCAAAAACAGGTACTGCCCAGATTGGTCTCAATAAAGATCAGGTAAACTCTTGGGTCATTGGTTTTTGGCCATACAAGAACCCTCGATATGCATATGCAGTTGTGATGGAAAAAGCATCAAAGGCAAATCAGTTCGGTGCAGTATTGGTTATGAAAGGTTTGTTTGATTGGATGGGTATATATGCAACGGAGTATTTAAAGTAAAAGGTATATTTTTGCATTAAGTGATATTTTGTGATATTATGATGGCAATTATTTTTTAAAAATTACATCCTTATATGAATGAAAAGGAATACCTCACCCAAGAAAAGTTTGATGAATTTACAAAGGAACTTGCAGATTTAAAAGGCAAAAGACGCAAAGAGGTTGCAGAAAATCTCGAGTATGCAAAAGCACTCGGTGATCTTTCAGAAAATGCAGAATACCACGAAGCGCGCGATATGCAGGCAACTGTAGAGGATCGTATTATGAAACTTGAGACATTGCTTAAGAATGCGGTTATTGTTTCTGCGCACGCTATTACAGGTACAGTTAATATTGGTTCAGTTGTTACAGTGGAAAAGGATAAGAAACAAACAACCTACACTATTGTCGGTTCAGAAGAGGCAGATGTTATTTCAAATAAAATTTCAATTCGTTCACCATTTGGCCAAGCTATTTTGGGAAAAAAGAAAGGGGACTCTTTCACTTTCTCTGCACCAAATGGAGATATGACTTTTGCAGTTGTAGAGGTCAAATAGGACATGGATAGCAAAACTCCTTACTTAGTGCATCTTCTGCCTCACACACATAAAAGCCTGCTGGCTTTTTGCTCTGCTCGGCCCGTCGGCCTGCGCAAGGTTCGTCAGAAAATGCACTCTCGACGGAGTTTTGTAATTTAGGGTGACTGGTGTAAAATGTAGGGTATAATCATTTTACATTTTGATTTTTCCATTTTAATTTATTACCATGGCATCACTTGAAGAAATTAGATCTGCTCGGCTACAAAAACTAGAAATTTTAAAATCCAAAGGGATTAATCCATACCCAACAAAAGTCCCTCGTGATTCTGATATTGCTGTAGTCAAAGGTGATTTTGCGCGATACGAGTCAGAAGGTGCCCCAGTCTCTCTCGCTGGACGTGTCATGACTATTCGTGGTCAGGGGGCAATACTTTTTGCTGTTATCTCGGATGGCACTGAAAGAATACAAGCGATCATAAAAAAAGACACACTTTCCGAAGATGATTTTTCTTTGTTTGTTGACACGGTAGATATGGGTGACTTTATTTCTGTGACAGGTGTGCCTGTGACATCAAAAACAGGTGAGCAGAGTGTCATGGCTACTACGTGGATCATGGCCAGCAAGTCACTTTTACCATTGCCAGAGAAATGGGCTGGCTTACAGGATATTGAAGAGCGATTCCGCAAGCGGTACCTTGATTTGCTGATGAATCCAGATCTACATGATTTGTTTGAAAAAAAATCACGTTTTTGGGATGTTACTCGGACTTTTATGAAAGAAAGAGGTTTTCTTGAGGTTGAGACACCAACACTCGAGACAACAACAGGTGGTGCAGAAGCAACTCCATTTAAGACACATCACAATGATTATGATTTGGATGTCTATCTTCGTATTTCGGTTGGGGAGTTGTGGCAGAAACGCTTGATGGCTGCTGGCTTTTCCAAAACATTTGAAATCGGGCGAGTTTATAGAAATGAAGGGACCAGCCCAGACCATGCACAGGAGTTTACAAACATGGAGTTTTACTGGTCATTTGCGGACTATACAGATGGTATGAAATTGGTCAGAGATATGTATATTGCTATTGCTCGAGATGTATTTGGTGTGACTAAATTTACATCACGAGGGCATACTTTTGATCTTGCAGACGAGTGGGGGACTATTGATTATGCTGAAGAAATCAAAAATCAAACTGGTGTAGATATTCATAATGCGACTGAATCGGAAATTATAAACAAATTGGAGGAATTATCGGTCAAGTACGATGGTAAAAATAGAGAGCGTCTCATGGATACACTATGGAAATATTGTCGAAAAAATATTTCTGGTCCAGTATTTTTGATCAATCATCCAATATTGGTTTCTCCGCTAGCAAAAAGTAATCCTGATAATTTCTCTGTACAAAGATTTCAACCTATCATTGCTGGAAGTGAGGTCGGTAATGGATTTTCTGAGTTGAATGACCCTGTTGATCAGAGGGAGCGTTTCGAAATTCAACAAAAACTACTTAGTTCTGGGGTGGACGAAGCAATGATGGCTGACTGGGAATTTGTTGAAATGCTTGAACATGGCATGCCACCAACATGTGGGTTTGGATTTGGAGAAAGACTATTTGCTATATTAGCTGATAAGCCACTGCGTGAATTGCAACTCTTTCCACTGATGCGACCGAGGTAGGAAAATGGAAAATAGAATAATGAATATAGAATAAGGAATAAAGATAAAATCCAAGGGCATCCCTTGGATTTTTGGTATAAAAATGCACCACCCTGCGGAGGGTGGTGTTGGTTATCGGTGCATCATTCCTCGAAGTCGAGGGATGAGTCCCTTGAATAATGGGGGCACTTTTGATTTTTCAACCGGAGTCCTTGCAATTCTTTCATGCATTTTTCTTATATCATCCGGAGTAATCGGCCCCTGAATCCATGGTCCGGGTGGGATGAGTTTCCCGTCCTTGGTTCGCAAGTCCTTGACCGGCTCTAGCCTATATCTGTCCATATGGTACTCCTATTAAAATTATAGCATATTGAGTTAAAAGAATATTGAATAACGAATAAGGAATAAAGATAAAATCCAAGGGCATCCCTTGGATTTTGCGTGCGGGTTGATATTGTGTTACTTTTGTTGAAGAAGGGACTTTAAAATGTCATTTGTTCTTGAGATTATTCATGATGGGACAAAAGAACGAATCAAAGGTAGAGACCTTATTGATCAACAGAAAACAAGAAATATAGTATTTCCTGATCTGGATACACACCTTGCTTTATTTGCAAGCAATGATCCTATTCTTGAGAAGTGGAAGGGAGAGCCAAACGGGGAAATCATCTTCATTTTTTGTATCGAAACGCTTTTCCCGACCCCACATGGTGATGGAAAGGATCTCTGTGTCAGATATTTTCTTTGGTCACATACTGCTCACTTTTGGTATTCGACATATTGGAGGATTGATGACGAAACAAAATGGAATGTTCTCATCTCTGTCCTAGTACCAGATGATTTACATACATAGACGCCACCCCTTGCGGAGTGGCGTTTTTATTTCTTTTTTACTTTATTGGTCGGAGAACGAGTACTGCGAGAGTGCCGTTGTAGATGATGCTACCAACGGGCAGAAAAATCGCGGTAAGTGACCAGTCTGATCCCAAAAGAGTAAACACACACGCCACGCAGGTTAAGAACCAAACGTGGAATGTTGACCCGATAGGTTTTTTCACCATATCGATCAGTAATGGGATTCCGGCACACGTCATTGCGAGTGTGCCTGCGAGCACTCCGATTTCCGCTCCCTGCGTCCTCCACACTATAGTGGCAATTAACGCACAGACTGCAGAGAGTGTTTCCTGCCATTTCCATTCCCACTTTCCATCGCGGAACAGTGAGATAGTCACGAGACTTGCACCAACGGTCCAACCGAGTGGAAGCCACACCGGTTTTCCTGCTTGCCACGTCGTGACGAGCAAGAGAACATCCAGAGCAGTCCACATCAACCACGTGGCGATGCCCGCAGCCTCAGCTTTTCGTCGAATGACATTGTATGCATAGTGGAGAAGTACCGAGACAGCGACAACTCCACCGATAAGACCAAAGATTTCTTTCAAGGGAACCTCCTATGCATATTATATCACAAATGCAATAAAAAAGCAAGTTTAATCGTTAGATTTTGTATAAAAAAATTGGGTGGCACGCGTGCCACCCAGGGAGAGATTTTGTATTTTTTCACTTGATTCTCCAGATCAAAGCGAATGAGCAGAAAATTCGTGACCGGTCCGCTAGTACCTTGAACGGGTCGTGGCGATGATACGCGGTCTGTCCCACCAACGATGGGACAAAGTCAATCTTTTTTGCGATTGGTATCACTGGGCTGATTGAAAGCCGGTGGTACGATGGCCCAGCTTCAGCTCCCAGTACCCCGAGGGAGTGACCATACCTGTAATCAAATCCAATGGTTGGACCGTGGTCACCGCCAATCTTTTGGTCATGGAGGAGCCCAAGATAAATGAAGCTTCCACCGGACGGGGATTTTGGTCCAACCTCGATGAATCGATACACCTCGGCATATGGCTGAAGGTGTGGGACCTTGGGAAAGTCCAAGCGGATTTTTCCAGTCGCGATATCATCGTTGATCCTCTCGAGATTGTTCACCACGAGATACGTTCCAGCGATGTCCAACCTTACTTTTCCTTTGGCCAACGGCATGGATCGTCCAACAACCACATCATATTCGTCGCCCCAGTTTTTGTTGTAGGCGGTATTTGTGATTGGCCGGCTCGCCCAAAGGTCGACGTAGGTCGTCCCTTTCTTGTCCATGCGAGCGATCCCGATGTCTTGAAATGTCACCCAATCATCATAGAAAATTCCTCCAATGATTGAGCCATAATACTTCGACAGTATTGCCGATGTGTATGTGACACTGTATGTTGGTGCGACATAGTCATCACCAAAAAGACCAATGCACATGAAAAATAACAAAATTTTTTTCAATGTCCTACCTCTACCCTATATTATATCACAGATAAAATAAAAAAGCAAGTGGCTCTAAACTTCGCTTTATCCACAGGAAAGGTGGACAAATGTGTTTGCGGGTGGGAAGAAGTGGTATATAATACTAACTAAGTGGGAGATTGTGGGAATTAATAAAATGTAACCTCAAAGAAATGCTCATCGGGGAATACACACACTCAATAGATGAAAAAAACAGAGTGTCTATTCCTGCAAAGTTTCGTTCGGAGATGGGAAAAAAAATTGTGGTTACTCCCGGTCTTGATCAATGTCTTTTCGTTTTTACACAAAAGGAATGGGCAAAGATAGAAGACAAGCTCAACCAATCATCTCTCTTGCAAGCCGACAACCGGAGTTTCAACCGTTTTATGTTTGCTGGTGCCGTCGAAGCAGAAGTTGATTCAATTGGTCGTGTTCTTATTCCAGATTTTCTCCGTGAACGAGCAAATCTGAAAAGCAAAGTCGTGGTGATCGGCGTCAGTAGCCGAGTCGAAATCTGGAACGAGAAGACGTGGTGTGACTACAAAAAAGTAGTCGAGAAACAGGCCGACACGTTGGCAGAAAAGTTGGGTCAGGTTGGGGTGTTGTAATCATTTCTATGATTCACACATCTGTTCTTTTACATGAAGCAATAGATAGTCTCGATATTCATACTGGCGATATTGTCGTCGACGGAACACTTGGCGGTGGGGGACACACAGAGGCGATTTGTGCCAAGTATGGCGATGGTGTCCGCGTGATTGGTATTGATCTCGATCCAGATGCACTGGAGAGATCTCGTACAAGGCTGGAAAAAAAAGGATACAACGTAACTTATATTTTGGGTAGTTTTAGAAATATCGATATGTTACTAGATTCTGTCGGGCAGAGTACGGTAGACAGGGTCCTCTTGGATATTGGACTTTCGTCGAATCAGTTTGAAGATTCCGGTAGAGGTTTTTCTTTTCAAAAGGATGAGCCACTTATTATGTCTTTCAAGAAAGATATAACACCAGAAGATCTGACCGCTGGTGAAATCGTCAACACATGGGATGAGGAGAATTTGAGAGCAATTTTAGAAGGGTATGGTGAAGAACAATTTGCATACAAAATCGCAAAGGCAATCGTTCGGTCACGAACCTTAAAGAAAATCGAGACAACATTTGAGCTTGTAGATATCATCAATTCTGCAACACCGCATTTCTATCATCACAGACGCATTCATCCTGCCACCAAAACATTTCAAGCACTTCGTATTACAGTCAATGATGAGATCGAGAGTCTAAAGGATGGCATACGAAAATCGTTTGATCGTTTGAATAATAATGGACGACTATCAGTCATTTCATTTCATAGTTTAGAAGACAGAGTAGTTAAACAATTTTTTAATGAATACGATTCGCAAGGTATAGGTAAGAAAATATATAAAAAACCAGTTGTGCCAACTGACGAGGAGATAGGGGAAAATCCTAGGTCACGTAGCGCAAAATTACGAACAATACAAAAAATTAACACAAAATAATTATCATGACAGAAAAAATACAACAATTGGATACACATAAGATACTGTTTTGGACACTGTCCGGTATTCTTTTTCTATGTATGGTATTTTATATTTTTTGTATAAATATGACAGTCCGTAATGTCGTTGCACGTGAGCAACTAGAAGCACGGGCTAGCGCACTGACTCTTGCTATTGGTAACAAAGAATTTCAATATATTAGTGCTCGCAATGCAGTGACACTATCGCTCGCATATTCGCTCGGGTTTAAAGACGTTGTTGAAAAAACATACATCTCCAAAAAATCTGTGAGCTATGTATCATACGCTCCAAAAGATATATAATATCTAGTACATGAAAGGTAATCACTTATCTCGCATACGTATTATTTCGATATGCATTTTTTTGTTTGCACTTTTGCTTATCGGCAAGTTGTACATGTTGCAAGTGGTTCATAGCGACACATATACAGAAAAGGCAGACCGCCAGTACTCTACTGCAGGCGGGAGTATTTTTTCTCGCGGGAATATTTTTTTTCAAAACAAGGATGGCGAATTGGTTTCAGCAGCAACACTCAAATCTGGCTTTATTGTGGCAGTAAATCCACAAATCTTGAAAGACCCAGAGCGTGTGTACGAAATACTAAATCCTATTTTACCACTTGAACATGATGTATTTATTGCAAAAGCAACAAAGAAAAATGATCCATACGAAGAGATTGCAAAACATGTCGAAACAGAAGTGGGTGAGAAAATAGATGCTTTGAAAATACCCGGACTAAAGGTTTACAAGGACCGCTGGCGTTTTTACCCTGGTGGAGATTCTGCATCCCACACGGTGGGATTTCTTGGGTTTAAGGGTGATGAATATGCTGGACGATACGGGCTAGAGCGGTACTACGAGTCTGTTCTTAGTCGTACCAATGCAGCCTACACCAACTTTTTTGCACAAATTTTTTCTAATATAAAAGATGTAAAAAATAGTACACTCGAAAATGAGAAAGAGGGGGACATTGTCACTACTATAGAGCCAACAGTACAGTCATATTTGCAAGAAGTATTGGCAAGCACTACTCAAAAATGGGGTGCTGATTATGTCGGTGGTATTATTATAAACCCGATGACAGGTGAAATATATGCCTTGGGAACATATCCAACATTTGATCCAAACAACACACAGGTTGAGAAAAAAGTACAAACATTTTCAAATAAACTTGTGGAGAATACGTACGAAATGGGATCGGTTATCAAGCCACTGACAATCGCAGCTGGTATTGATGCTGGAGTCATTACATCCGCAACAACCTACAACGATACTGGCTTTGTTATGGTTAGTGGTAAAAAAGTTTCAAATTTTGACGGAAAGGCCCGTGGTGTTGTCGATATGCAACAGGTGCTTTCTCAGTCTTTAAACCTCGGAGTATTTCATGTCGAAAAACTTTTAGGGTACAAAAAATTTGCAGATTATATGCGTAGTTTTGGCGTGGCAGAGAAAACAAATATTGATTTACCAAATGAGGCAAAGAATCTGACTTCCAACCTTGATAGAAAATCTCCGGTTGAGGTTGAATATGCCAACATGTCCTTTGGACAAGGTATTTCTCTGACACCTATTTCAACAGTCCGTGCTCTCTCTACTATTGCAAATGGTGGGTACCTGATACATCCGCATGTTACAAAGAAAATAAATTATAAGATTGGTATAACAAAAGATATAGAGTTTCCTCCCGGCGCACAAGTGATAAAAAAAGAGACTGCACACGAGGTCACACGTATGATGATATACAGTGTTGATAATGTTTTGTCCAATGGCTCTACAAAATTGACTAACTATAGTGTGGCCGCAAAGACAGGTACCGCTCAGATTGCAAAAAGTGGGGGCGGGGGGTACTATGAGGATACGTTTTTACATTCATTTGTTGGATACTTTCCTGCTTACAATCCTCGGTTTCTTATATTTTTCTTTATTATGAATCCACGTGGTGCCCAGTATGGCTCTGAAACATTAACCACACCATTTAGTGAAACAGTCAAGTTTCTAATAAATTATTACGAGGTGCCTCCCGATCGGTAGATATAGGATCATATGATTTTCATCAAAACACTTGTTAAACGGATCTTTCAATATGAAGCACGCCGAGTGCTCGCGCGTTATAAACCAAAAATTATTGTAATTGTAGGTAGTGTCGGCAAGACAATTACAAAGGAGGCACTTTATCTTGTCCTTTCAAAAAAGTTTTTTGTTCGTCGAAGTGAGAAAAGTTTTACAACAGATCTTGGTATACCACTTGCTATAATCGGTTGCTCTATCGGTAATGGCTCAATCTTGCAATGGATACAAAACTTATTACAAGGGGTCTGGCTTCTGGCACATAGGTCACGTTATCCAGACTATCTGATTCTCGAGCTCGATGGCGACAAACCAGGGGACTTGCAGAGCGTCAGTACATGGCTTGTGCCAGATATTTTGGTTTTGACTGCGATTGGTGATGCACCGGCACACATCGAGGCCTTTGGTAATATTGAGACGTTTTTGTATGAGAAAAAACATATTGTCGGGGCACTGGCGCAATCTGGCGTGATTGTATACAACGCAGATGATGTGCATGCAACAACGCTCGCACAGAGTGTCGAGGCCACACGAATTTCCTGTGGTATCGGAGGTGGAGTAAATATTAGCGCAACCCCATTTCAGATTTTGTATGGTGGCAAGCAATCACTGCCAACTGGTATGCAGTGGATGATCACACACACTACTGAATCATACCCGATATCACTTTTCGATACATTTGGAGTATCTATACAATACGCTTTTTTACTCGCTTGTGGAGTGGGAATTTCTAGCGGGATATCACTCTCGGACTGTATTTCTGCGCTCGCCACATTTCGACCACTTGCAGGTAGGATGCGAACAGTGATGGGAATCAAAGAGACGTATATTATTGACGACACATACAACGCTTCACCTATCGCAATGTCACAAGCAGTAGACGTATTTTCACAGATGAATGTATCTGGTAGAAAAATCGCAGTGGTGGGTGACATGTTAGAACTTGGTAGATACTCGGCAGATGCGCATCGAGCAGTTGGACGAGAACTTTTTGAATTTGCCTCGTATGTATTTTGTGTCGGTATACGTTCACGAAAAATGGTTAATGAGTTGTTGTCACTTGGGTTTGATGAATCTCACATTTTCTCATTTGATACATCAGAGCGTGCAGGGCTCGAATTGCAGAATTTGCTTTTGCCAGGCGATCTGGTTCTCGTCAAAGGGTCCCAAGCAATGCGCATGGAGAGGGTAGTAGAGGAAATCATGAGACACCCAAAAGATGCGGATAAACTACTTGTTCGTCAGGAGCCCGAGTGGCTCGAGAGGGATTAGGCAGTACGATGAGTAATATGTAAATAATATTTTTTGTTTTATATCTTATTTTATATTACAATTAATTATATGGAAAAATTTGAATCAATGGAAAATATACCACCTACGAGAGAAATGGCAGTCGAGATGTTGGCAAATCGTGGAATTGATGATCAAGAAGTAAAGGATGTGCTTATCGCATATGCTAAGTGTCAGGAAGAGACTACCGATCTCATAGACGGGGAGTATCCTCATGAAGAAGTTGCGCTACATATGGCACAAGTCTATTTTGATGCCAACTATCGTGAGTATGCACTCGAGTGTTTAGATGAATTAGAAATGTTGTCACTCTCTGACGAGTTAT
>Ga0265292_1002404_pt1 | contig 13035 bp, 14 predicted proteins | sample Munlanlewell296A_FD_189080 | JGI IMG/M metagenome (GOLD analysis project Ga0265292, IMG submission 189080) | Leachate microbial communities from a municipal landfill in Southern Ontario, Canada - Leachate well 296A | ecosystem: Engineered > Solid waste > Landfill > Unclassified | place: Canada...
CCGCCATACGCGCATCGTCAGTGTCTGCAACGACGACCGCTGGCTGGTGGAGGACGAAATCCTGCCGCTGCGCATGCCCTGGGAGAAAAAGCCGCTGACCTTCCGCCTGCACTGGCTGCTACCAGATTGGAAATGGAAAATAGAGAACAATGAATCAAGAGTACTCCTCCGGTTGACGTCACCGCATGGGCTGGTGGAACTCGCCATTCGCCATTCTCCATCTACTTGTCCCGGCAGGTTCTCTCTCGTCCGCGAGGGGGAAATCCTTGCTGGTTCCAGTGCGCCCGGTCCCAGCCGCGGCTGGGCCTCGCCTGCCTACGGAATCAAAGTCCCGGCGTTGTCGCTGGCTATCGAAGCGGAATCTGCAAATGAAGTAAAATTCGCCACGGAGTTCATCTTCCCGAAATGAGCTATCGCGCCGGTATCATCCTCCTGCAAGACGACAAAGTTGCGCTGATCGAACGTCACCGCGCCGGGCTGCATTATTTCACCTTCCCCGGCGGCCACGTAGACGAGGGCGAGACCCCCGAACAGGCCGCCGTCCGCGAGACGGAGGAAGAACTTGGCCTGCATGTGACGCTCAAACAACTACTCGCCCAAATCGGCTGGCATGGGAAATGGCAGTATTACTACCTCGTTGAAGTTACCGGCGGGACTTTCGGCTCCGGTAGCGGTGAAGAAATGCTTGACCCGCTCCCTGAGCGCGGTACAACCCGTCCCATGTGGATGCCGGTTGCCGAACTGTTGGATCAGCCCGTAAAACCGCGCGAATTGGCAGAGATAGTTGTCCGGTTTTCGAAAGAAGGTTGGCCGGAGGAACCGGTCATCATCCCTGAATAATTCTTGACCGCGGACCGTGGACGATAGACCGTCCATCGTCTACGGTCCATCGTCCATTGTCCACCATGCATATCTTGTTGATTCACCAGGCCTTTGCCGCCCTCGATGAACCCGGCGGGACACGTCACCACGAGTTCGCCCGAACCCTCGCCGCGCAGGGGCATCGGGTGACGGTGATTGCTTCGCCTGTCAGTTATCTTACCGGCTCTGCCATCACCCCCAACCCATCTCCTGTGGAGCGGGAGATGGGAGAAGGGGTGATGGTAATCCGCGCTTACACCTACCGCTCCCTGCACAAATCCTTCGTTCACCGCGTCTTCGTCTTCGTCTCGTTCATGACATCCTCGTTTTTTATCGGTCTGGGCGTCAAAAACGTGGATGTGGTCTGGGGCACCTCGCCGCCCATTTTCCAAGGCGTGACCGCCTGGCTGCTGGCGCGACTCAAGCACATCCCGCTCCTGTTCGAAGTGCGCGACCTGTGGCCGACGTTCGCCATCGCTGTGGGCGTGCTAAGGAATCCCATCCTCATCAAACTCTCATTCTGGCTCGAACGTTTCCTCTACCGCCGCGCTGACCGGGTGATGGTTAATAGTCCCGGCTATGTGGCCCACGTGACGGAACGCGGCGCACGTTGTGTCGAACTCGTCCCCAACGGTGCCGACCCGGAGATGTTCGACCCGACGAATGGCGGTCTTGCGTTCCGGTCTGCCAACCACCTGGAAGATAAATTCGTTGTACTCTACGCTGGCGCGCACGGACTGTCCAACGACCTGGGCGTGGTACTCGAAGCGGCAAAAATGCTGCCCCGGAAAGGCACCGGGACTTCGCAAGATGTGATAGTGACTTCGGAAATAACTGTCATATTCCTCGGCGGCGGCAAGGAAAAACCCGCCCTGCAAAAACAAGCCGCCGGAATGGGCCTGACCAACGTCCTGTTCCTCCCGCCCGTCCCTAAGACTGAGATGGCCGAGGCCCTGGCCGGTGCAGACGCCTGTCTTGCCATCCTGAAACCCATCGAGGAATACAAGACCACCTATCCGAACAAAGTCTTCGACTACATGGCGGCAGGCCGTCCCGTGGCGCTTGCCATTGACGGTGTCATCCGCGAGGTGGTTGAGGCGGCAGGGTGCGGTATTTTCGCCCAACCTGGCAACCCATCCGCGCTGGCCGAGGCCATCAAAACCCTGTCCGCTGACCCTGGGCGAAGTCGGAAGATGGGGCTGGCAGGCCGGAAATACCTGGAAGAGCATTTCAGCCGGGCCGTCATTGCCGAAAAACTATTGAAAATTCTGAAAAGCATGCCACATTAGGAGAATATATGCCCACCATCGCCTTCAACCGCACCTACCGCTACGACGAACTGACCCGTCACGAGCGCGCCGGGGTGGTGAGGGCAGAGGTGAAGCTCCGACCATAGACGGTGGACGATAGACCACAACTAAAAGACCAAGGATATAAATCCTTGGTCTTCTATCGTCAACCGTGTCAATTATCTACCGTCTAATTTATCCCATCTTCCCGGTCAGATATGCGTCGGTCAGTTCCTTTTCGGGGCGGGTAAAGATCTTCTCGGTCGGTCCAAACTCAACCAGTTCGCCCAGCCAGAAGAGACCAGTGTAGTCCGAGACGCGCCCGGCCTGCTGCATGTTGTGGGTCACGATGACGATGGTGTAATCTTTCTTGAGTTCGGAGATCAAGTCTTCGATGCCGCCGGTGGCGATGGGATCGAGGGCGGAGGTGGATTCGTCGAAAAGGATCACCTCCGGCTTGACGGCCAGCACGCGCGCAATGCAAATCCGCTGCTGCTGACCGAGCGAGAAGCCCAAAGCATTGGCTCTCAGGTCCTTCTTGACCTCGTCCCACAGCACGGCATCCCTAAGACTCTGCTCCACGATTTCATCCAACTGGGCTTTGTTCTGTACCATGCCCAGCACGCGCGGGCCGAAGGCCACGTTATCATACACGGACTGCGGGAATGGGTTCGGCTTCTGGAACACCATCCCGACCCGCTGGCGTAGTTCGGCCACGTTGTAATCGAGGGCGTAGATGTTCCTGCCTTCAAGTAAAATCTCCCCCTCGAGGCGCGTTCCGGGGATGGTGTCGTTCATCCGGTTCAGGCAGCGCAGGAAGGTGGATTTGCCACAGCCCGAAGGTCCGATCAGCGCCGTGACTTTGCGCGGCAGGATATCCATGTTGATTTTGGACAGGGCCAATTTCGAGCCGTAGTAGAAATCCAGGTTACAGATGGCAAAAACAAGAGTGTGGGTCACGGGTCAATTTTACACGATTCTGCCTGCAGTAGCGCCTCGTTATGCCTTATAATCTGGGCGATGAAATCTGCCCGCCTCATCCTGCTTGTCTCCCTGTTATTTCTGACCGCCTGCGGAGGGGGCTCCGGTCAGCCATCCTCCCCAATCCAGGCATCCGCCTACATCCAGAATAAAGGCTCCGACACGATGGTCAACCTGGCCCTGGCCTGGGCGGAACGTTACCAGGCCGAGCATCCCGACGTCAGCCTTTCGGTAACTGGCGGCGGGTCCGGAACCGGGATCGCCGCCCTCGTCAACGGGACGGTGGACATTGCCAACGCATCGCGTGCCATGAAAAGCGAAGAAAAGCAGCAGGCGGAAGCGAATGGCATCACGCCGGTCGAGTTTACCGTTGCACGGGATGCCATTGCCGTTATCGTCAATCCTGAAAACCCGGTCCGGCAGTTGACCCTCCAGCAGATTTCTGACATCTATAGCGGCAAGTTCAACAACTGGTCAGAGGCTGGCGGCGATGACCGGCCCATCGTGCGGCTCTCGCGCGAGACCAATTCGGGCACGCACGTTTATTTTCTGGAGACGGTGCTCCGGCTGGGCGACAAAACCAACCCGACCCTTTTTTCGACCGATACACTGCTCCTGCCATCTTCGGAAGGCATCATCAACGAGGTGCGCCAGAACCCCAACGCCATCGGCTACGACGGTCTTGGTTATGTTCCACCCGACTTGATGAACAGCGTGATTGCTGTTGCCCGCGATGCCAGCGGGCCGTATGTCATCCCGTCCATTGCGACGGTCAACGACAACTCCTACCCGGTGGCCCGTGACCTGTACATGTACACCGCCGGGGAACCGGCCGGTGCAATCAAAGATTATATCAATTGGATCCTTTCCCCCGAAGCCCAGGCGATTGTGGCCGACCTGGGTTTCGTGCCGATTAAACCGTGAAGTGTCATTGCGAGCCCCTGCGTTCTTTGCAGGGGCGAAGCAATCCCCCTAGCAAATAGGAGATTGCTTCGTCGCTACGCTCCTCGCAACGACACGCGCAAGGAGATTATGGATAAATCCCTCAACTGGCGTGAAACCATCATCACCGCGGTTGTAAAAACCTGCGGCTATTCGGCCATTGTTTTTGTCATTCTCATCTTCTTCTTCCTCCTGCGCGAAGGCGTCCCGGCCCTGGCCGAGGTCAAGCTCAGTGACCTGCTTGCCACGCGCTGGTATCCCATCGAAAACCACTTCGGCATCCTGCCGCTCCTCACCGGTTCACTTATCGTGACGTTGGGCGCCATGCTGATCGCCATCCCTTTCGGGATTGGGACGGCAGTCTTCCTCTCCGAAATCGCCCCGCGCTGGATGCGTGAAATCCTCAAACCGCTGGTGGAACTGCTGGGCGGGCTGCCCTCGGTGGTGCTCGGCTTCCTGGGAATTCTGGTTCTCTCGCCGTTCCTGCGGGTCTTCCTGGACCTGCCCACTGGTCTGACCGCCCTGGCCGGGGCACTGCTCCTGGGCGGGATCGCCGTCCCAACCACGGTCTCGATTGCCGAGGACGCCCTGGATGCCGTCCCGAAGAGTTACCGGGAGGGGGCGCTGGCCCTCGGAGCGACCAAATGGCAGACCATCTGGCGGGTAATTCTCCCTGCCGCCCGTTCCGGCGTGTTGACGGCGCTCATGCTCGGCATCGGGCGCACCATCGGCGAAACGATGACCGTGATGATGGTCACCGGCAACGCGCCGGTTCTGGCAGTCAAGCTGACATCCATCTTCTCCCCTGTCCGCACCATGACGGCTACCATCGCCGCCGAAATGGGTGAGGTCGCCAACGGCAGCACCCATTACCATGTGCTGTTCTTTATTGGCCTGGTGCTGTTCCTCATCTCGCTGGCGGTGAATATCACCGCTTCGTCGGTAGTCTTCAAATCCAAGAAACGTGCTGAGAGGGTGCTGTCATGAAACGCCGCTTCAGCATTGACCGTTTCCTTATCCAGCGCCTGGGGTTTTCGCTTATCACGCTGGTAGCCGTCCTGACCGTCGTCCCGATCCTCGGCGTGTTCGGTTACATCATCGCCAAAGGCGCACCCGCCATCTCGTGGGAGTTTCTGACCGCCATGCCGCGCGACGGGATGCGCGCCGGGGGCATCCTGCCAGCCATCGTCGGGACGTTTTATCTCACCCTGGGCACGGCCTTCTTTTCGGTCCCGCTCGGCATCGCCGCAGCGATTTATCTCGCCGAGTATGCACAAGAGAATTGGTTGACGCGTCTCATCCGCATTGCCATTATCAATCTGGCCGGCATCCCCTCGGTCGTCTATGGCCTGTTCGGTCTCGGCCTGTTCGTGCTCTTCCTGAAGTTCGGCACCAGCATCCTGTCCGCCTCGCTGACACTCTCGATCATGACGCTGCCGGTCATCATCAGTGCTGCTGAGGAAGCCCTGCGGGCTGTGCCGCAGTCATTCCGGACGGTGAGCGTTTCGCTGGGCGGGACTCGCTGGCAGACCATCCGTAAGATCGTCCTGCCGCAGGCGCTGCCTGGCATCATCACCGGTGTTATCCTGGGGCTGGAGCGCGCCGCCGGGGAGACTGCCCCGATCCTGTTCACCGGCGCGGCCTTCTTCCTGCCGCGTTTACCCAATTCCCCATTCGATGCGACCATGGCCCTGCCCTATCACCTGTTTGTCATTTCCACACAGGTTCCCGAAATGCCGATCCAGATCCAGTATGGCACCGCGCTGGTATTGATAATTTTTGTGTTGGGGATGAATCTTATTGCCACAATCATCCGATCAAGGGCAAGGGCAAAACGGCAATGGTAATTCAGTGTTCCGGTGTCACGTGCTCCGGTATCACGTGTGAGGACGAAAAATGGCTTTGATAAAAAGGTTCGAGGATATTCTAGGCTGGCAGGAAGCGCGGAAATTAGTGCGGGAAATTTATGGGATTACCCGCGAAGGCGCATTTGCAAAGGATTTCGGATTGCGCGATCAAATCCAGCGCGCGGCGGTTTCCGTGATGGCAAATATCGCTGAAGGCTTTGATTGCGAATCGCACGTAGAATTTGCCCGGTTTCTTGGCATTTCACGTCGCTCGGCGATAGAAGTGCAATCCCTGCTCTACGCCGCACTTGATATTGGCTACATCACCGAAGAAATCTTCAAAAGAGAGTATGCACAGGCCGACAAGGCAAAAGCGCTCATCGGAGGCCTCAAGAAATCCCTGAAGCCTCGCTCTTGACACGGGAACACTTGACACTGGAACACTTAATGGCTGAAAACAAGATAATCATTCAAGATCTTTCTTTACAATACGCCGACGGGACCGAATCCCTGCGCAACATTTCCTTGAGCATCCAAGCCAACGCCATCACTGTTCTTTTCGGACCCGCCGGCGGCGGTAAATCGTCCCTGCTGCGCTGCCTCAACCGCCTGAACGACCTGACTGAGGTCAAAGCGGTCTCAGGCAAAATCCTGCTGGATGGTGAAAATATCCTCGACCCGAAGACGGACGTTATCGCCCTGCGCCGCAAAGTCGGGATGGTCTTTGCCCGCCCGGTCGTCCTGCCGATGTCCATTCGCCAGAATCTAACCTATGGACTGGAACTGGCAGGCGAGAAGCGTAAGTCCCGGCTGGATGAAGCGGTGGAACGCGGACTCAAATTAGCGGCTCTTTGGGACGAGGTCAAGGACCGGCTCGAAGACCCGGCCATCGCCCTCTCCGGAGGGCAGCAGCAACGTCTGTGCCTGGCGCGCGTCCTCGCCAACCAGCCGGAGGTTATCCTGCTCGACGAACCCACCTCCGGTCTCGACCCGATTTCGACCGGCAAAGTCGAAACGGCCTTGCAGGAACTCAAGAAAGATTACACCATCATCCTGGTGCCGCACTCCGTCCAGCAGGCGGCGCGGACGGCTGACTATGCCGCCTTCTTTTTGCAGGGCGAACTGGTAGAGGCCGCCGAAGGCAAAGAATTATTCATTCACCCGAAGCAGAAGCGCACCGAAGATTACGTCGAAGGAAGGTTTGGGTAGGAGCGAACGGCTTCCGCCCATGCGGGTACAATATGTCAGAAACCATCCTCGTTGTCGAAGACGAACCTTCTTTACAGGAAACCCTGGTCTACAACCTCGAAAAACAGGGTTACACCGTCGAGGCCGCAGGCGACGGGCGTTCCGCCCTGGAGGCAGCCCGCCGCTTAAAGCCGGACCTCATCGTGCTCGACATCATGCTCCCCGAACTGGACGGTTTCGAGGTCTGCAAAATCCTGCGAAAGGAAATGTCCACGCCCATCCTGATGCTGACCGCCCGCGACGACGAAATTGACCGTGTCGTCGGGCTGGAAGTGGGTGCGGACGACTACCTGACCAAGCCCTTCTCCATGCGCGAACTGCTCGCACGCGTCAAGGCGCAGTTGCGGCGTACTCAACTCCTGCGTGATGAACTGGAAAAGATCAAGAGCAGCGAGTCTACCTCTCCTCTGGAAACATTGGTTTTCGACAATCTGGTCATCAACCAGACCCGCCGCGAGGTCCTGCTGGATGGACAGGTGCTGGCGCTCAAGCCGCAGGAATACGAATTGCTGCTGTTCTTCGCCCAGCACAAACGCCAGATGCTCTCGCGCGAGTTCATCCTAGAGCGCGTCTGGGGCTGGGACTATGTCGGCGACAGCCGCACGGTGGACGTTCACGTGCGCTGGCTGCGGCAGAAAATTGAGGCTGATCCGGCCAGTCCAATTCGAATTGTGACGGTGAGGGGCGGTGGTTACAGGTTTGAAGGTTAGCAGGTTTCAGGTTGAAAATTGAAATGACAACCTTTTTGTTCGTTGTGCTGGCGTTGGTTATCCTTATTGCCGCTTGGTTTGCCTGGCTTTACCTTCGACTTAAACGTCGCCTGGGTGATTACAGCCACATTGTCCGCGACACAGCCGAGGGGAAAGTCTCGCCGCTTGCCCTGCCCGTTGACATGCAGGGTCTCGAAGAACTCTCCAACGCCGTCAAAGTACTGGCAGCGACTACTAACTTTCAACTTTCAACCGTTGACGCCGAGCGCGCCAAACTCGCCGCCGTTCTGGATACCATGACCGACGGCGTGTTGATTGCAGATGCCGAAGGCCGCATCCAGTTCGCCAACCCCGCCTCCGAAAGACTGTTTGAATACAAAAATGCCCTCGGCCGCTCGGTGACCGAGGTTGTCCGCCACCATCAATTGGTCGAGGTCTGGCGTAAATGTCGCGCCACCGGCGAAGCGCAGGAAGAAACTATCGAACTACCCGCCCGCCGCCAATTCCTGCGTTTGATTGTCATTCCAGATAAATATACTGGCGGGAGTCTTCTGCTGGTGCAGGATTTAACCCGTCTGCGCCGCCTCGAAACGATGCGCCGCGATTTCGTCAGCAACCTCTCGCACGAACTGCGCACGCCGCTGGCCTCGCTCAAAGCTCTGACCGAAACCCTGCGCGACGGCGCGCTGGAGGACCCGAAAGCTGCCCAGCGCTTCCTGGGCCGCATCGAGACCGAGGTGGACGCCCTGACGCAGATGGCGCAGGAGTTGCTGGAACTGACGCGCATTGAATCTGGTCAGGTGCCGCTGGAATTGAAAGCGGTTGCCCCGCACAAATTGCTTGACTCGGCTGCCGACCGGATGCGGGCGCAGGCCGAACGTGCCGGGCTGATTCTGCGAGTCGAGATTCCGGCAGGCGTGCCCGAGGTCCGCGCCGACGCGCCGCGGCTGGAACAGGTGCTGGTCAACCTCGTCCATAACGCGGTCAAGTTCACCCGCCCGGGCGGCGAAGTGGTTTTGTCCGCACAGTCCGAAGGGGATTTCGTCTGCTTCGCCGTGCGGGATACCGGCGCAGGCATTCCGGAGGACGACCTGGAGCGCATCTTCGAACGTTTTTACAAAGCCGACCGCGCCCGTTCCGGCGGTGGAACCGGGCTGGGGCTTTCGATTGCCCGACACATCGTGGAGGCGCACGGCGGCAAAATTTGGGCTGAAAGCGTGGAAGGCAGGGGGAGTACATTCTTTTTCATCGTGCCCGTCACTTCCTCAAAAGATTAACAAATCAATGATATGCCCTTAACCGGGCGTTAAAAAACAATTGATAAAATACCGGGTAGATAATAATCCGTCAGTTTTTACTTACAGAGGAATGAAGATGACAACAAAAGTGCTTTTTCTATGTACTGGTAACTCAGCCCGCAGTCAGATGGCGGAAGCATTCCTGCGAAAATACGGTGCGAGTCAATTTGAGCCTTTCAGCGCCGGGCTGGAGCCAAAAGGGTTAAACCCCCTGACAGTTCGTGTTATGGAAGAGATCGGGTTTGATATGTCCGGGCATCGCTCAAAGGGGATCGACGAATATCTCGGGAAAGAACATTTCCAATATCTGGTTACCGTCTGCCACGATGCTGAACAAAACTGTCCGCGCGTCTGGCCAGGAGTGAACCAACGTCTGCACTGGTCATTTGAAAATCCGGCCGCATTTGAAGGCAGCGAAGAAGAGATGCTGGAAAAGTTTCGCCAAGTGCGCGACCAGATACAGGAGAAAGTTCGTTCCTGGCTGAAAGAAATCAGTGATGTTGCAATTTCTTGATTTGCCTTTTATTGCATCCGGGTTAATCAAGCCATAACAAATCCATAACCTGCCTTTAGCAAGTTATTTAAACCGGCGTGTTATCATGAAAATAGATAACTGCCGGTTTTATTTTTTGGAGGACCTATGGCTACAATCGCTTTGTTCTGGTTTTTAGTGACAGCTACACTGGTTGTCTTCGGAGTGGATACAGCACAAAAGCACCGGAGAGACCTTCGGTAAAGGTTAGTAAATAAAGGTTAAATAATCTTTGGAAAAACACATTCTTGTTACCAACGATGACGGCGTTATGGCGCCCGGGTTGTTTGCCCTGGTGAAGGAAATGCGCCAGATCGGGAAAGTAAGCGTGCTGGCTCCCGACCGCAACTGGTCGGGCGGCGGGCATGTCAAGACCCTCGACCGCGCCCTGCGCGTACGCGAGGCGCTTCTGGCTGATGGCACGGTTGCTTATGCCAGTGACGGCGCACCGTCCGATTGCGTTGCTCTGGCTACGCTTGGGTACTTCAAAGAGCCTATTGACCTGGTGGTTTCCGGGATCAACGTTGGAGCCAACCTGGGTCATGATGTGACTTACTCTGGCACGGTCACCGCGGCGATGGAGGCCGTGATCGCCGGTGTGCCCGGAATCGCCGTTTCCCTGGAAATTCCAGAAGGACACCTTGGCGAAATTGATTTTGGCCCGGCAGCGCATGCGGCCCGGATGGTTGCCCAGCACGTGATCGAAAATGGCCTGCCGCTGGAAATCCTGCTGAATGTCAACGTCCCGTTTCTGAGTGATCACCAGATTCAAGGATTCCGCCTGACCCGTCAGGGGCTGCGCGTTTACCACAGCCGCCTCGACGAGCGCGTTGACCCGCGTAATCGTCCTTATTACTGGATCGGCGGCGACGCGCCCACCGGCGTACCCGAACGCGGCACAGACATTGGCGCGTTGGCCGAGGGGTTCATCTCGGTAACACCACTGCAATTGGATTTGACTGCCTATCACGTTCTAACTGATTTAAATTCCTGGTCATGGCGTGAACAGCCCCAAAAACACATCTTCCGTTTACCAGATTTCATGGTATCCAAACCCTGATCTGCGTTTCATCTCCTCCTCCTGATTCGCAGGGATATGCCCACCGGTTTATTTCGGCGGGCATATCCCTTTATAAAGATTCTCTTTTCTATAAATTTGGGCTTACACAATTTCAGAACATTAACCAAACGTTAAACAACCGTTCTTCGGGCCTTAACCACGGCCTGATACACTGCCATAGTTGAAAAATAAAACCAAGGAGAAAAGAAAAATGCGTAAGAATTTGTTTGTTTCCATGTTCGTTCTGCTCGTTGCCGTCCTGGTGCTCAGCGCCTGCGGCCCCGCAGCCACCCCCACTGCGGAAGTTCCCGTGAACACACCGGTCCCCCCAACCGAGACCACCGTCCCCACGGTTGACCCGCTGGCGATGTACCTGCCAGATGCCGTGAACGGCGACATCATCACCGCTGGTTCGTCCACGGTTTTCCCGCTCTCCGAGCGCATGAAGCAGCGCTTCGAGGAGGAAGGCTTCACCGGCAGGATCACCATTGACAGCATTGGTTCCGGCGCCGGTTTTGAGCGCTTCTGCAAGAACGGAGAAACCGACATCTCCAACGCTTCGCGTGCCATCAAGAGCAGTGAAGTTGAGTCCTGCCAGGCGATTGGCCGTGAACCACTGGAATTCCGCGTTGGCACCGACGCCCTGGCTGTGGTTGTCAGCAAGGATAACACCTTCCTCACCGACGTCACCCTGGCCGAACTGGCCCAGATCTTCTCCACCGCCCAGAAGTGGTCGGACGTGCGCCCCGAGTGGCCCGCCGAACCCATCCTGCGCTTCATCCCCGGCACCGACTCAGGCACCTTTGACTACTTCGTGGAAAATGTTATGGCTCCCGCGAACCTGAATGCAGATGGCAAAGCCGACCTTGCGCTGGGCGAGACCGCCATCCTGGCCGCCGCCAACCTGCAGATGTCTGAGGACGACAACGTCCTGGTGCAGGGTGTGGAAGGTTCGCCTTACGCCATCGGTTTCTTCGGCTTCGCCTACTATCACGAGAATGCCAGCAGACTGAATGTCCTCTCCGTGGAAGGCGTTGCCCCGAACGAACAAACGGCCGAAGACAATACCTATCCGATCTCCCGCCCGCTGTTCATCTACTCAACGGCACAGATCATGCAGGACAAGCCCCAGGTGGCCGCATTCATCTACTTCTACCTGACCCGCGTCAACGACGAAATTTTGGATGTCGGTTACTTCCCGGCCAGCCAGACGGTCCTCGACGAGGCGCTGAACACCTGGCATACTGCAGTCGGAAATTAGTCTAAAAGGAAGCTTACTTCTTCCCCTCTCATATCCTTCCCCCCTCTTTCCCGAGGGGGGAAGGCAATTGTCGGAAAGGTTTGTTATGGCTGAGAAAATGAACGGGGTGGACGTTATCGGGTTTCCGGTTCGAAAAGATGATCTACAAAAACCCCGCCGGGTCGGGGAAACTGTCATTCAGTCCTTATTGTTTTTTGCAGGTTTTTTTTCGATTTTCACCACCATCGGTATCGTTTACGAACTGGGCAAGGAAGCCTGGCTATTTTTCCGTTTACCCGAAGTCAATCTTTGGAAATTCCTGACCGGCATCAAGTGGCAGCCGCACATCAACGACTTTGGCATCCTGCCACTAGCAACCGCCACGCTGGTCACGACTGCCATCGCCATGCTGATTGCCATCCCGCTCGGGCTGGCGGCGGCGATCTATCTTTCGGAGTATGCCACCAAAAAGACGCGTAATACGCTCAAGCCGGTTTTGGAAATCCTGGCGGGCATCCCGACGATTGTCTACGGCTACTTCGCGCTGACGTTCGTGACCCCGCTCCTGCGTTCCATTTTCGGGAGCGGCGTGGTTGAGATTTACAACACCGGCTCAGCCGGGCTGGTGATGGGCATTCTCATCCTGCCGCTGATCGCCTCCATCAGCGAAGACGCCTTGAACGCCGTGCCGCGTTCCCTGCGCGAGGCAGCCTACGGATTGGGCGCGACAAAACTGGAAGTGGCCGTTAAAGTGGTGCTCCCGGCAGCGCTTTCGGGTATCGCTGCGGCAGTCATCCTGGGCATCAGCCGCGCCATCGGCGAGACGATGATCGTGGCGGTGGCGGCCGGGGCTGGCCCCAACTTCACGCTCAACCCCTTCAAGGGCGCCGAGACGATGACCGGGCACATTGTCCGCATTTCGGGCGGCGACCTGAGTTACGACTCGATTGACTACAACAGTATCTTCGCCATCGGCCTGATGCTGTTTGCACTGACCCTGACTCTTAACATCATCAGCCAGCGCATT
>Ga0265292_1002405_pt1 | contig 13033 bp, 15 predicted proteins | sample Munlanlewell296A_FD_189080 | JGI IMG/M metagenome (GOLD analysis project Ga0265292, IMG submission 189080) | Leachate microbial communities from a municipal landfill in Southern Ontario, Canada - Leachate well 296A | ecosystem: Engineered > Solid waste > Landfill > Unclassified | place: Canada...
TCGTTTGGGCGCGCCGGCCGCCGGCCCGGCGCCCACGAGGGCCATGGCGCCCACGAGCAGTGCCACGACTGGAACGATTGCACAACGGTTACGTCTCACGGCAGCCCTCCGCCTCCAGAAGCCATGCACGGGAATCCGGGTGATCTTCAGACATTTTAGCCAAACCAGACTTCCGAGTGGCTACTTCCTGGTTCACGTCTTCCGCCCGGTTTCGAACTTCGCCTTCCTGCTCGAGCGCCTTCTCCTGAGATGACCGTGCCACAACTCACGAGGGCGCTGCTTGACACGCCACGGCCGCGGGGCGTCTAGCGCGGATCTGTCTTGTAGGCACCGGCCCGATTCCGGATCGCGCAAACGCGAACGACGCGGTCCCCTTCCCGAAGCTCGCAGATCACTCGGTAGGAGCCCACCCGCAGGGACCGAAGACCTTGGAGCCGCCCCCGCAAGGCATGACCGAGCGCGGGATCCGCTTCGAGCGCACTGAGCGCGTCAAGGATGGCATCCTGGAATCGGTCTCTCAGGCCGAGCAAGGCCGAGCGGGCAGATCTGGCGACAACAACCCGAGCCATGCTACTTGCGACGTCGCCGGACTTCGGACCGGATGCTCTCCAGCGTGGCCGTCTCTCCGGCCTCGATTTCTCTCCTGCCACGCGCGATCGACTTCAGGGTCTCCGGATCGCTCAATATCTCCGCGGTCTCCTCGAGAGCGTCGTACTCGTCGATCGGTACGATCGCTGCCGCTGGGCGTCCGTGCCGCGTGACGATCACATGCTCGCGACGGACAGCGACCTGGTCGAGCAGGTTCGCCAGATCGGCGCGTAGCTCCTTCACGGGAACAGTCTTAGCCATAGACCGTAGTGTACACTGAACTGTACACCAATCAAGTGTGGTCTTGATTGAACGGTGCGCGAACCACCTTCTTGCCAGTTCGCCTGATCGATGCCCGTCAGGGACTCCGGCGTTCCCCACCCCGTCACCCTGATGACGGCACCAGCGGACGTCCAGGCTCCACCCCCGTCCTGGGTGCGCTAGAAGTACAGACGCTTGTCGTCCGGCTCGACAAGAACCTGCACTGGGAGAACCCCGTTCCCAAGATCAAAGAAGGTGGGAAGTGAGACGGCTATACGCCAAGATGCCTCCGCCGACTGCTGAGGAACCTGCTGCTCCTGCCAGGCCGTGCCGCCGTCGTGAGTGCGAAAGACAGTGACCGACGGGGTGTCGGTCGTACCCGCGAAGCTCGCGAGCCAGCGCATCCTCACCACCTCCACAAGAGTAACGCCGACGGTATGCATGTCACCGGGGCCCCGGGACAGGACGGATGATCAGCTTTGGGGTCTCCCCCATCCGCGTGATTCTCGAAGCCACCGGCAACATCTGCGAGGTTGGAGTTGCCGTCGCCAGAGTCAAGGCACCCGCCACTCGCCACAGACGGCATACACATCTTCTGCAATCTGATGTATGGTCCTCGTATGAAGAGACTGCAGATCCTAATAGAGGAGGACTTGGATGCCGCCCTTGCCCGACTGGCGGCCAGCGAGCGCACCTCCAAGGGAGCTCTCATACGGCGGCTGGTCGCCCAGCACGTGCGCAAGCTTCCCCCCATAGAAGCCGACCCTCTCTGGGGCATGGTGGGAGCCTACGACGCCGAGCCCGGAGACATCGACGAAGTCGTGTACGGGCCCAGGCGGGGCAAGTGATCTTCGTTGACACGTCCTTCTGGGCAGCCCTGGGGCTCCCTCGAGATGCCCACCATGCGGACGCAGCCAGACTGCTCCGTGAGCTTCAAGATCAACTCCTGGTGACGTCGAACCTAGTCCGGGGTGAGACATGGACCTTCTTGCGCAGACGCGCCGGTCACAAGGCCGCCGTTGACTTCCTGGACCGTCTGGAGCGTTCACCCCGCGTGCGGGTCGCGCACCTCAGCGAGGCGCTTGAAGAAGAGGCTCTGAGGTGGCTCCGTCGCCACGACGAACGAGACTACTCATTCGTGGATGCTGGCAGCTTCGCCCTCATGCGCTCACTCAAGGTTCGGCGCGCCCTGAGCTTCGACGAAGACTTCGTGGCGGTTGGCTTCACCTGCTTGAGCTAGCCGCTCGACCAACGCGCGCCCACAGATTGCTGACCAACGCAGCGGTGACCAGCCTCTGCCAGTCGGTGGTCCCAGCGACCTCTCGCCGCGCAGGGAGTGAGACGCCCCAACGCCGGCCGCTCAACAGAACCTCACAAAGCTCACATAACGGACAGATGGTGGACCTAACGGGTCACTGTTCGAACCACCCGAACCTGCTCAGAGTGCTGCTGCGCAGCGGTCCCCAGAATACGCCACAAGACGGCTAGCCCGCTGCGGCCCGCCGCGATGGGTGAGTGGTGGTTGTCTTCCGCGACCTGACGCTGGCCTTGCGTCGACCGGCGGGGATGGGCTCAAAGGCAATAATTGGGCGCATGTCTAGGCCTCGCGCGATCCGGGTGAGCATGTCCAGGGTCGGGCTCACGGCACCGCGCTCGATGCGGGAGATGACCGCTTGGTCCGTGCCTACCCGCTCAGCGAGGGCAGCCTGGGAGAGACCAGCTGCCCGGCGAGCACGGGCCAGGGCGCGAGCGCCCTCCCTGGCGGCATCGGCCTCCTCGTAGGCCTCACGCCACTCAGGGTCGGTCATCACGTGCTTGCGAATGAACTCGTTCAGTTCCATCACGCTCTCTCCTGCTGCCATCTCGCCATGCGGCCCTTGGCCCTTCTCACGACAGTGTCGGGAATCGGCCCCGACTTCTTCTGGAAAACTGTCGTCACCACCATGAGCATCCCGCCCGCCTCGAAGAACAGAGATCGGGCGATGCGGTGGCCCCACATGCTCCTCAACTCCCAGAGGCCCGTTCCTTTCACCTTGTGCAGCCGCTTCTCGGGAAGGGCCAGACCGTACTCCTCCAAGTCCTTGAAGTCCTGGACCACCTCGGTTGCGAGCTGGAGGTCTTTTCGGCGCAACTTCAGCAGCTCCTCAACGACGGGGTTGTCACCCCGGAGGCGATAGAACTCGACGCGGTATCGTGCCATCGACGGCATTATGACCTATAAGGCATAAGCCATCAAGGGGGCGGGCACCTTGCGGGGGAGATTCGATCCGTTCGTTTCCGAGGCGTCGATGAGCGGCCCTGCCTGCGGGACGAGGCGGCCAACGGGAAGCCCGGTGATCCCACGGCACTTCCCAAATCGGACAAAACGGGCAGTTGGTGGACCTGACCAGATTCGAACTGGCGACCTCTTGCCTGCCGAGCAAGCGCTCTTCCAACTGAGCTACAGGCCCAAACGGACCCCGAGTGTAGCGGCCGCCCTGCGGCGGACGCAACCGAGACCGGATTCGTGCGCGGGGCATGACTCGCGTCAACCCCTGGCCGAGGCTGTTTCCGCTGGGCAACAGAGACCGGACTTGTCCTCGGGTTCGGGGGATCAGGCGAGACCGGTCAGGTGCCCGGTATCGTTGTAGGACAACAGCCTCGTGCCCGACATGCCTGCCTCGAAAACAGTGAATGCCGCGTTGGCGAGGGAACCCAGCCCCGCCAGGGCGGGCCCGGGAAGCTGGAGCATCTCCGCCACGGCCGCCCGGATCGCTCCGCCGTGGGTCATGATCACCACCGGCCCTTCCTCCGGCGAGGCGAGGGACTCGGCCACGATCCGCTCCAGTGCCCCCCAGACCCTCACCCTAAGCTGCCGGTAGGTCTCGCCTCCGCCTCGCGGAATGTCCTCTCCGCGCCGCCAAGCCGCCGCCTCCTCGGGCCAGCGCTCTGCCACTTCGGCACGCGTCAGACCCTCCCAGCGACCCACGTCGATCTCTCGAAGCTGCGGATCCGTCTCGACCGCAAGCCCGGTGGTAGACGCCACGGGCATCGCGGTGTCCAGGCAGCGGCGCAGGTCGCTCGAGACCAAGCGGGACGGACGAACCGGGGCCAGTCGGGCGGCGGCCCGTTGGGCCTGGGCTCTGCCAAAAACGTCGAGTTCGGCTTCGGCCTGCCCTTGAAAGCGGGCTTCCGCGTTCCAGACCGTGCGCCCGTGGCGCACCAGGTAGCAGATGACCGGATCCACTCGTCCCCCGCCCGCTATCCGGCTGAGATCCTGGCCTGAGCTTCCTCGAAGGGAACGACCGGAGCGTCCCTCCAGAGCCGCTCGAGGTCGTAGTAGTCGCGATCCTCCTGCAGGAACACATGGACGACGAAGTCCACGTAATCGAGCAGCACCCAGTGACCTTCGCGCTCCCCCTCTCGATGGAAGGCCTTGATCCCCCGTTCGAGGAGCACACGCTCCACCTCATCGACGACGGAATGAACCTGCCGGTCCGACGAGCCCGAGCAGATCACGAAGTAGTCGGTGATCACCAGAAGGGACGAGACATCCAGGATGCGGATGTCCCGTGCCTTCTTTGCGGCGGCCGCTGCCGCTGCCGCGAGGCTGAGCTCCTGAGATGAGGTCAGCGCGTTCGCCTCCTTTCCTGCTCTCCCGCCCGTGCCGGACGCGGCGGGAAACCCCTCCCGCCTAGCCTGGCGGGTAGTCTTTCCCGATGACGACTGTGATGTCCACCACCGACTGACCGAGCCGGCTCACCTCTACGTGGCCGACTTTCAGGATGTCACGGATGCGCCGGGCCGCCGCCAGAATCGCCTTGTCCTCCGAGTAGACGACGATGGCCGTCTGGGCGTATTCGAAGTTCGGTGCGTTGTCCGAGAGAACGATGCGGAAACCGGCCGGCTGGAGCTGCTCGGCCACGCCCGCCCCGATCCCCGGAATCCCATTACCGTTCAGGAGTTGGACCCGAAGGCCCACACCCGCCCCACCCGAAGGCACGGAAGCTGCCAGATGAGCCCGCACGAGCGAGCGCACGGCCGTCTTGTCGGGTTGGTAGACCTCATCGTCCCCGCCGGAGCCCACCGAGCGCACGGGCAGGGACTGGAAGGTCATCGTATTCCCGGGCTCCAGCCGCGCCAGCGAGGCCAGCAGCGCGGCGAATGACTTGTCCGGCACATCGGCGCGATCGAGCCCCGCCTCGAGGCTTCCCGCCGCGGCACGCTCGCGCGCGAACACGGCCTCCCAAACCGCTTGAGCCCGGGGGAACCGGTCGAGTTCGCTCTGCCCCTCCGCACGGAAGTTCAAGAGTTCCACCACTCGCGCCCCGTCCAGATGCTGGGGCCCGGCCTCGAAAGCCGTCTCGGTTCCGCCCCCGGCAAGCCTGCGGTTCAGACGTGCCGGCACGTTCACCTGCAGTCCCCCCAACGCGTCCACGAAAGCGGCCAGAGCCGGGCGGTCGAACGTGGCCGTGCCGTCGATGGCCACACCCAGGACGTTGCCGACGGTGATCTTCTCCAGGGCAGCTCCGCCGTACGTGTAAGCCTTGCCCAAGCCCTCGAACGCATGCCCGGGGATCTCCGCCAGCGTGGTGGTGGGCACGAACAGCCCGAAGCCGACCCCAGTGTCTGGTTCGAAGGCGAACAGGGTCGCCCATTCGGCGCCGGCGTCGGGGTTGGTTTGGTCCAGCCCGATTCCAAGGTAGGTGATCTGCTCGCGCTTGTTGTCCGAATCCCCCAAGCTGGAGGAGCGGCGCACCAGAGGCGAACCGGCGACGAGCACTCCGAGTCCCACCGCGCCGATCAGCAGCAGCGCCCACAGCATCATCCGGCGTCGCTTGCTCGTGCGCTGACGTTGCAGTCGACGCCGGGAGCGAGTCCCGGGAGAGCGGCGGCGGCGTTGGCTCATCGAGGTATCCGTCGGCGTCATGAGCCAGCCGCGTCCCGGTACAGACCGCGCTTTGCGATGTAGCTGGCCACCTGGGGCGGCACCAGGTAGTCGATCGGCAGACCCTTGGCCACACGCTCCCGGATGTCGGTTGAGGAGATCGCAAGCGCCGGGATCTGCATGACCCTCACGCGTCCAGCGGCCGAGGGCGCGATCTCGCGCAAGCGCGAGAGATCATGACCAGGCCGGGTAGCGGCAATGATCTCGCAGAGGTCGAGCAGCTCGTGGGGATCCTTCCATGTGAGGATTGAGAGCACCGCGTCGGCGCCGGTGATGAAGTACAACGGCGAGCCCGCCATCTCTTCGCGCAACCGACGCAGGGTGTCCACGGCGTAGGTGGGTCCGGGGCGGTCGATCTCGACGCGCGAAACCTCGAAGTGAGGATGGTCGACCGTGGCCAGAACCGTCATCACGTATCGGTCCTCAGCCGGAGAAACCGGGGAACCGGACTTCTGCCAGGGCCGGCCGCAAGGCACGAACAGCACCCGGTCGAGCCCGAACTGGCTGATCGCCTCCGCGGCAGTTACGAGATGCCCGTGGTGGATGGGATCGAAGGTCCCACCCATGATCCCGATGGGCGGACCGGACATGTCTGCTCGCTTCACGCCGGCATCATACCGCCGCCAACGCCCTCGGATGGCGCGTTGCGGCCCTTCCCCCCTGAGCTTGGTAGGCTCCCGACTCCGCGGGAAGCGGCGGCCGCGTGGGCGTCGGTGAAAAGAATGCGGCGGGCGAAGAAGGCCGAGCGTACTGCGTCAGGAGCGGATCTGGCCCTCGCCGAACACGACGAACTTGTAGGTCGTCAGCTCGGGCAGGCCCATGGGACCGCGCGCATGCAACTTCTGAGTGGAGATGCCGATCTCGGCCCCGAATCCGAACTCTCCGCCGTCGGTGAAGCGTGTGGAGGCATTGACCATCACGACGGCCGAGTCCACCGCCGCCGCGAAGCGGCGGGCGGCCGAGTAATCCTCGGTCACGATGGCCTCGGTGTGATGGGAGCTGTAGGTAGCGATGTGCTCGATGGCCTGCTCGAGGGAATCCACCACGCGCACAGCCATCTTGAGGTCCAGGAACTCCTCCCGGTACTCCTCATCGCCGGCCGGCAGAATCCCTTCTCCCAGTGTGCGGGTGCGCTCGTCTCCGTAGAGCACGCAGCCCTTGTCCTGTAAGGCTTTGATGGCTTCCGGGAGAAATGCCTCGGCGATGTCCGAGTGGACCAGCAGCGTCTCGGCGGCGTTGCACACCCCGGGCCGTTGGACCTTGGCATTGACCAAGATCGGCAGCGCCTTGGCGAGGTCCGCCTTCGCGTCCACGTAGACGTGGCAGTTGCCGACGCCCGTCTCGATCACGGGGATCGTGGAGTTCTCGACCACCGTGCGAATGAGACCGGCGCCTCCCCGAGGTATCAAGGCATCCACGTACTCCCGAAGGCTCATGAGGACCTTGGCGCTCTCCCGGTCCGCGAAGGGCACGAGGCCGACCGCTCCTTCCGGGATCCCGGCCGCTGCCAGAGCTTCCGACATGACCGCGACGATGGCCTGATTGGAGGCGAGGGCGCTGCCCGAACCTCTCAGCACGCAGGCGTTGCCGGCCTTCAGGCACAGCCCGGCGGCATCCGCCGTCACGTTCGGCCGGGCCTCGTAGATGATCCCCACCACCCCCAGGGGAACGCGGATCTTGCGGATCTCCAGTCCGTTGGGGCGGGTCCACCCGGAGAGGATCTCGCCAACCGGATCGGCCAGTGCAGCCACCTCGCGAAGCCCGTCGGCCATGGCTTCCACGCGGGCGGGCGAAAGAGCCAACCGATCCACCAGGGACTCATGCATGCCTTCCGCGCGAGCCTGATCGACATCCTTGGAGTTGGCGGCGAGAATCTCCGCCGATCGCGCCACGAGCGCGTCGGCGGCGGCAATCAGGGCCGCGTCCTTCGCGGCGGTGCACAGCGTCGCCAACTCGGCGGCAGCCGCCTTCGCGCGGCGGGCGATCTCCACTACCACAACGGCGGCTTCACTCATCGGGGATACTCCTCGGCTGCCGGGGACCGGTTCCCTGCCGACCTCAGTGTGCGACTTCGCCCTACGCGGCTTCGCTCATCGGGTGAGCCCCTCAACTACTGCACTACAGGCCGGACCGATGATGGGAATCAAGGATAACAAGGTTGTCGCGGTGGATGACCTCGCGCGCGAAGTCCGGCCCGCGCTCCCGGCCAAGCTCTCCCGTGCTGTGGCCGAGCAAGCCGGGCAGCACGGAGGAATCGAAGCCCACCACGCCCTTGGCCAGCAGCCGTTCGGAGGCGCTGCGCACTTCCACCGTGTCCCCCGCGCCGAACTCCCCGCGAACCGCCGTGACCCCCGCCGCCAGGAGGCTCTTCCCGCCCTCGACCAAGGCCTTCGCGGCGCCGGCGTCCACGACCAGACTCCCCTTGGCCGGGCTTGCGAAAGCGATCCAGAGCTTCCGCCCGTCCACGCGGCCCGGACGGGGGGCGAAGTAGGTGCCCACGTCCTCGCCGTCGAGCACGGCTTCCATCACACTGGGCCGGGTCGCCTTGGCGATCACAACGCCCACCTTGGAGAAGGTGGCGATGCGAGTGGCCTCGAGCTTGCTGGCCATCCCGCCCGATCCGACACGACTGCCCGGGCCCCCGGCACTCACTCCGCACAGGGCAGACACGTCCTCCACGCAGGAGAGCAGGCGGGCGTTGGGGTTGGAGCGAGGATCGGCCTCGTAGAGGCCCTCGATGTCGGAGAGGATGAGCAGAAGATCCGCGTGCACGAGGTTGGCGACCAGTGCCGCCAGAAGGTCGTTGTCGCCGTAGCGAATCTCCTCCACGGCCACGGTGTCGTTCTCATTCACGATCGGCACCGCACCAAGCGCCAGCAGGCGATTGAGCGTGCGACGAGCAGCCAGGTAGCTGGAGCGGCGCACGAAGTCGTACTGGGTGAGCAGAACCTGCCCCACCGCAAGACCCTTGCGCGAGAAGCAGTTTGCGTAGGAGTGCATCAGGCGCCCCTGGCCCACCGAGGCGGCGGCTTGCAAGCTTGCCATGTCCTTGGGCCGTCGGTGCAGACCCAACTCGGGCAGTCCGGCGGCAATGGCGCCGGAGGAGACCATCACGACCTCGACCCCGCGCTCGCGCACGGCCGCCACCTGAGCGACCAGCTTCCCGAGCTTTCGAACGTCCAGGGCGCCGGAGTCGTCGGTGAGACTCGAGGAGCCAACCTTGATGACCAAGCGCCGCGACGAACGAAGCCGTATCCTCATGGCCTGCCACCTCGATTCGCTGCCGCCGCCCGCCGCCCGCCCTGCCGCCTCACGATTCATCCTCTGAAGTCTCCGCCGGGGCGGACCCGGTGAGTTCTCCCGCGAGCGGTCCGGACGGAATGAATTCAAAGACCTTGCCGGCGATCTCCACCTCGTCCCCCGCGCGCGCGCCGACCCCGGCCAGCAAATCTTCGACACCCGCCCGCCGCATCCGGTTCTGCAGGTAGGTCACCGCCTCAGGGTTGTTCAGGTCGGTCATCTCCACCCAGCGCTCGACGCGCCGGCCCCGCACCGCGAATGTCTTGGTGCCCAAGGGCTCCACGCAGATCCGATCCTCTTCGGGCTCCACGACGACGACCAGCCGGGGACTCGGCGTGGGCCGGGCGGCCCGAGCATCGCGCACCTGCGCGGCCAGCGCGTATAGCAAATCCCCCACACCCTCCCCGGTCACCGCGGAGATCGCGAAGCAGTCGATGCCCCGCTCCGCCAGGGCCCCCCGAGCATCCTCAGCACGTTCCCGCGCCTCCGGCACGTCGATCTTGTTGGCCGCCACCAGCGCCGGTCGCATGGCAAGCTCGGGGGCGAAAGCCTCCAACTCGCCCAACAACACCTCGAAGTCGGCCAAAGGGTCGCGACCCGGCTCCGGGCAGGTGCAGTCCAAAACGTGGAGGAGAACCGAGGAGCGCTCAGCGTGCCGCAGGAACTGCACGCCCAGGCCCTTGCCCTGGCTCGCCCCCGGCACGAGGCCGGGGATATCGGCGATCACGAAGTCCACGCCACCGGCCCTCACCACTCCAAGATGTGGGCGCAACGTGGTGAAGGGGTAGTCGGCCACCTTGGGGCGAGCGGCCGAGACGCGAGAGATCAGGCTGGACTTGCCGGCGTTGGGAAAGCCCACCAGCGCGACATCGGCCAAGACCTTCAGTTCCAGTGCCAGCCACCGCGCCTGACCGCGCTCTCCCCGCTCGGCAAAACCGGGAGCGCGGCGACGAGGGCTGGAGAGCGCGACGTTTCCACGCCCTCCACGCCCTCCACGCGCGGCCACGAAGCGCATGCCGGCGGCCGAGAGATCGCCCAGCAGCTTGCCGTCCTCACGCACGACCGTGCCCACCGGCACGAGAAGCTCCCGATCGGCCGCACTTGCCCCGTCCTTGCCGTTGCCCTGTCCGTGCACTCCGGAAGTGGCCTTCTGGTGCGGATGAAAGTGGAACTCGACCAGGGTGTTGACGGAGAAATCGGCCACGAGCACGACGTCGCCGCCATGTCCGCCGTCGCCGCCATCCGGTCCACCTCGAGGCCGGTACTTCTCCCGGTGAAAGCTCATGCAGCCGTTGCCCCCGTCTCCGGCGGTCACGTGGAGCCTGACCTCATCGACGAACATCGGCTCTCCTTATGCAACGAGGGGCGCCCGGGCGCCCCTCGCGAATGCTCCGGTTCGGACCGGCGGGTACTAGCCTGACGGCAACACGCTCACGAGCCGGCGGCCGTTGCTCTCATGAAAGTCCACGATTCCATTGAGCTTGGCGAACAGCGTGTCGTCGCCTCCCCGGCCCACGTTGAGACCCGGGTGGATACGAGTCCCCCGCTGGCGCACGAGGATCGTGCCGCCATTGACCGTCTGCCCGGCGAACCGCTTTACTCCCAGCCGCTTGGCCTTGGAATCCCGGCCGTTGCGGGTGGCAGAAGCACCCTTCTTGTGAGCCATGACGCTACCTTCCTTCCAAACGTCGTGAAAATCAGTTTACTCGGCAGCAGCGCCGGCGGCCCCAGGGCCTTCGATTCGGTCGATACGGATCTTCATGAGCTGCTGACGGTGGCCGCGGTGGCGGTGATAGCCGGTCTTGTTCTGGTACTTGAAGACCTCGAGCTTCGGGCCCTTGGTCTCCTCGACGATAGTTGCGCTGACCGTTATCGCCTTCAGCACATCGTGCCCGGTCGTGACCTTGCTCTCATCGTCCACGAATGCCAACGGCTGCAAGCTGACCTTGTCGCCCGGCTTTCCACCCAAGTGCTCGACCTCGATCAGGTCGCCAACCTTCACCTTGTGCTGCTTGCCCCCGGTTCGAACTACGGCGTACACGCGCCTTCCTCCCTCCAACGGACCCTCCGGCCTCCCAGTGTGGGGCGTCCGAAGTTCCCCTACATTCGGTCGCGTCTGCATCCCGAATCGCGTCGTTGCTCGTCGGTTGCATACCTACAGGTATGCGCCCTCCTCGTGCCTTGCGCCTCGGGCGCACCCGCGCCCTCGATGTGTACGGCGAATTCGGACGCACCACACCAGAGGCCAAGGAGTGATCGTAGGGTCCCAGTTGCCGAACTGTCAAAGGAACTCCCTACCGGCTAGACCTCGTGAGTGATGATCAGCCCACGACCCTGGCAGGTCGGACACACCTCGGTGAAGGTCTCCACCAGGCCCTGAGAGACCTTCTTGCGGGTCATCTGAAGCAGCCCCAGGGTGGTGATCTCGGACACCTGGCTCTTGGTCTTGTCGCGGGCCAGGCAATCCTTGAGCCTTCGAACCACCGTTTCCCGGTTGGAGGCCATCATCATGTCGATGAAGTCGATCACGATGATGCCGCCGATGTCGCGAAGCCGCAACTGGCGAACGACCTCCTCGGCCGCCTCCAAGTTGTTTCTCAGAACGGTCTCTTCGAGGTTGGTCTTGCCGACGAACTTGCCGGTGTTGACGTCGATCACCGTCATGGCCTCGGTACGCTCGATGATGATGGACCCGCCGGAAGGCAGCCAGACCTTGCGCTCCAGGGCTTTGTGGATCTGCTCGGTGATGTGGTTGGCCTCGAACAGCGACAGCGGACCCTCGTGGCGCTCCAGCTTGGGCAGCAGGTCGGGTGAGACGCCCTCGATGTACTCGCGCACCATCTCGTGGAGCGACTCGCTGTCCACCGTCAGGCGAACGAAGTCCGGGGTGAAGATGTCGCGGATCACTCGAACCACGAGTTCCGGCTCCGAGTAGAGCACGGCTGGTGCCGAGGCCTTCTTGGCTTTCTTCTGGATCTGCTCCCAAAGCGCCGACTGCCGCGCGAGGTCGGCCTCGATGTCATCGGCGCCTGCCCCTTCAGCGGCGGTGCGCGCGATGATCCCCCCCTTGGAAGGACTCGCCTTTCGGAGGATATCCCGCAAGCGTGCGCGTTCGGCTTCGGGCAAGCGCCGCGAGATGCCCACCGTGCCCTGGGCGTCGGGCACATAGACCAGGTACCGGCCGGGCAAGCCGATCTGAGCGGTCAGGCGAGCGCCTTTGGTCCCCATCGGATCCTTGGTCACCTGGACCACGACGGCCTGACCGGGCTTGAGAACCGTCTCGATGCGCGCGGGCTGGCCCTCGAGGTCCTCTTCGCGGTACTGGACCTCACCGGCGTACAGGACGGCGTTGCGGCCCTTACCTATGTCCACGAACGCGGCTTCCATCCCCGGTAGCACCGTCTGCACGCGTCCGAGGTAGATGTTGCCTACGAAGGACTTGCCCTCCCGGCGCGTCACGTAATGCTCGACCAGCGTCCGGTCCTCCAGGACCGCGATCTGTGTGCGTTCGGGACCCTCGGTGACGTACATCGTGCGCTCCACGCCTTCGCGCAGCGCGGCAATCTCATCGCCCGAAGGACGCAGGCTCCTGCGGGGTCGCTTCCCGGCGCCGGCCGAGCGCGTGCGAGTCCTTCGAGCAGCCAGGCGCGAAGAAACCGGCGCCTCTTCCTCGGGAGCCTTCTCGGCCTTGCCGGCCTTGCCGGCCTTGCCGGCCTTCTCGCCCTTCTCGGCCTTCTCGCCCTTCTCGCCCTTCTCGGCCTTCTCGCCCTTCTCGGCCTTCTCGGCCTTCTCGGCCTTCTCGCCCTTCTCGGCCTTCGCCGTCTTGGCGGCAGGCCGGCGGGCCGCCGGTTTCCCGGTGGGGGACTTCTGGGAGGGGGCCCCAGAGATCTCCCCGCCCTCAATCACGACGGCTCCCCCTTCGCCCTCCGCCACGGCTTCCTCGCCTGCTTCTCGCGC
>Ga0265292_1002406_pt1 | contig 13028 bp, 10 predicted proteins | sample Munlanlewell296A_FD_189080 | JGI IMG/M metagenome (GOLD analysis project Ga0265292, IMG submission 189080) | Leachate microbial communities from a municipal landfill in Southern Ontario, Canada - Leachate well 296A | ecosystem: Engineered > Solid waste > Landfill > Unclassified | place: Canada...
ACAAGAACATTCCTGCCGGAAAAATCAGTGTTATTTCGGTGAACCCCGATGAACTTGAATCCTACTATGAGCTGGCGCATTACGGGTTTATTTTGCGTGACGACATATTGGTAAACCGGGTGGCCAATCCCACCAAGCTGGCGGAATATCTGCAATATGGGATCATCCCGGTGGTGAAGCTGGTGGACATCGGCGATTATGCCCGGTACGAATATGAATATATCCCGTATGAAGAGTTAAATAACGGATTGTTACCCCGAAAGAGCCAAAAGAACCGCGACATCTACCAGGAAATCAGCCGGAAATACGGCAGCCAGCCTTTGCAGGAAGCCATCAGCCGGATTCAAAACCGGTACATCACTCCCACCAGGGCCTGAACGGAATAGACATTCTTTGCTGGGTCCCAGAAAAATGGTGGATCGCTGGGAATGGGATCATATAAGAACTGGTAGCTAAACGAAACGATCCCGTCGAGTTTAGCGGTGAATATCAGATTCTTATAGTTCCATTCGGCGACCAGCGATCCGATAAAATCAACCCAATTGTACCGGGTGTCCAGAAAGGCACGGTAGTGAAAATCTTTGTTGTGCACATACCGTTCCACTTGCAGTCCGATCACTTTCAATCCTTTGATCCAACTGATATTCAGGGTTTGTAAATTACTTCCCGGTCCAATCCCGGCTCCCAACAATTGTCCGTTGTGTGTATATCCCTGAGTAATGCTCCAATGCGTATACCAGGATGAAGTTCCGCCGACCCTATTGTGGTTATTGGCTTCCAGATGAGTGACTTCCACGTTAACCTGGATAAACTGATCCGGTTTGTTTTTTAACGGTATCAACTTGCGGAAGCCTAAATTGTATGCCCGCGTATGTTCCAGGTCGAGGTAAAGATCACGGAGATTGTAGGCATGATCCTCCCGGCCATATTCAAAATAGAATTCAGCATGCTCTTTCAGTAAGAGCCAACGGATAAACAGGGAAGCTAGTTGGTCCTTTTCATAAGTTTCCAATTCCCCTTCGCCAACTGACGATTTCTTACTGAGTGGGATGAAAACCGGCAAATAACTGCTCAGACGGTTTCCCATATTTTGATGATACATATAAAATGCCCGTGAGGCACCGAGAAAAAGGCCAGGAACCCATTTTGGCTGATAGCTCAGCACGATACCGTTAAAGTACCGCCAGTCATTGGGTTTGGGGATATACCATTGGTTTCCGAGGCTGTCATGCTCATAAATCGGGGGCTTAAATCCTGAATTGTCAAGTCGTCCAGATACAAGTTGTCCTTCAAAGGAACCGATGGGGGTTTTTATCGGCCGCACCGTGTTCAGCGTAATGTGCTTAAAACCGGGAGCCGAATTGGTCATTAGCAGGGAGTTCCGCATGCCGGGCCCCCACCAAAGGTTTTCATTGGAGATACCAATGGAAGCCGGGCCAAAGGTTAACCTTATGCTGCTTTGCCCCCAGGAGGCTTTCTGATAGGGCCCGTCGCCAAATCGCTCGGGAAGGTCGATATAATTATAAATGGAATAATATGCCGCCCAGGAGTTGTTATTATGTTGTTGCGCAAAGCCATTATACGGTTTGTTTTCAGCATATAAAAACTCCGGCTGAAATTGAATACTCAAGGGTCCCAGTTTTGCATATACGCCGGCACTCAGCAAAGGTTGAAATCCTTTGGCAGGTATCATTAAACCATCGTTCATGCTGATGGGGCAGGGCCGGCTGTATTTTACCTGCATGGTTACCGGTAATATCTGAATGAAACCTTTATTCCCGGCAAATGTGAAAGTTCCGTCCCATTTGGTCCACCGATCTTTTTCGAGAGTACTGTCGGGATCAAAAATGTTTGTTATTTTCAGGGACTGAGCCGGAAAAAACGGCCGGGAGGTAAATGATAATGACGAATCAATCTTGCCCATCAACTGAGCCCTGCGATACGCATCTTTAAGTGCCGGCATACCCACCGATATCGATTGTGCCGATAACAATGCAGGCAACATGCATGTTCCCATCAATATAAATTGTAACAGCCGGATAAAAGGTTTCATGGTTAAAAGGTTAATTTTAATACTCAAAAGTAACAAAACCCTGAAACCCACAACTCAAAATCGAAGCACTGATCCCCTGGAAGGTACCCACCCCCCCGGCCCCCTCCCTTCTTTAAGGGAGGGGTTGGGGTGGGTACTTTCTGCAACCTGCAACAATCACAACAACCACAACCATCACAACCTATGGAAGAAGAAATCAATCTGATTGAAGTCGCCCGCACCCTCTGGCTCTCCCGCCGCACCATCCTTCTCATCGTGCTGATCTTTGGTGCATTAGGGCTGTTTATTGCCCTCGTGAGCCCGGTTGAGTACACGGCTAAAACCATCATTGTGACCCGTGCGGAATCAAGAGGATCAGCGGCCGGCAGCCTTGGCGGACTAGCCGCATTGGTGGGAATCAACTTAGGCGCTGTTATGGATGCCGGGAGTGAATTGACGCCTATCGATTATCCGGAGTTTATCCAGAGCCTCTCTTTTCAGAAATCCCTGATGTATACCCCATTAACCTGGCAACAGTTCCCGAAGCCGGTTACCCTGTTTGATTATTATGATAAATATTACAAACCGGGCTTTTTAACGGTTGTAAGACAATATACTATCGGCTTGCCCAAGGTTATTATAGGTTGGGTTAAGGGGAAAAACAACAAGGCGGGTCCGGGAAAGACCGGTGCGCCGGACGACGGGCTGGTTTATTTGTCTAACTCGGAACTGGGAGTCAGGGGAATCCTGACTAAAAAACTGAAACTAACCCTCAATCCGAATAATAACTTTATAAAACTGGAAGCCAAGGCTCCGGAGGCTAAGGCTGCTGCTCAAATTGCCCGGAAAGCCCGGGAATTGCTGCAGGAAAAGGTTACGGAGCTCAAAATCAATAAAGCCACGCAGAACCTTCAGTTTACCCAGGGACTCTATGCTGAGAAAAAGAGCGAATTTGTAGTTGCGCAGGATCGTTTGGCCCAGTTCCGCGATAAAAACCTTAACCTGGACTCTGAAATGGCCAAAACCGAGGAGGATCGCCTGATCAGTGAATATCAGATCGCATTCTCGGTGTATAACGAACTGGCCAAACAGTTGGAGAATGCAAAAATCAGGGTAAAAGAGGATACCCCGATCTTTTCGGTTATTGAAGAGGCTACCGTGCCTAATTTTAAGTCGAAGCCCAAAACCGAAATGATCCTGCTGATCTGGATTTTCCTGGGGGGTGTGGTCGGATTGGTATGGGTTTTGGCTGCCAGGATATTGAAGGAAGCAAAAAAGAAATGGGATGGAGTTGGATAAGCAATACCGTGCCTTAAATGAGTCGTTTGATAAAAAGCTGGTCTTTCGGTTAGGAATTGAAGCCGGCTTTTTTTCGGAATATAACAACATGATCCTGGCCATGGCGTATTGTTTGAAGCATGGAATCCGGTTTTCAATGTATTCCGAAAATGCCTGGTTCAGTAAAACCGGTTGGACCGATTTTTTCGAACCTTTTTGCCAGGAAGAGAAAGCCAGGATCCATAACAGAATCAATACACGGGAAGTTCCACCCCCTCCAAGTAAAAGAATGTGGCTGTTAACCGGAGTATCCAGGCTAAAATACGGGATAGACTATTTCACTTACGAGCTCTGGCAGGAGTTTCGCAACCGGGAGCTGGAGCAGGAATCCTTTGTTATTCCCGAACTGGGTATTGACGGAAAACTGCGGGAGGCATGTAAAGTTTTGACCGATATCACCTGGCGGTATAATCCGGCCACACAAAACGAAGTGGATCAAATCATTGAGTCAGTCGGGTTGCCTGCTCAATACCTGGGATTTCATATCCGGGGCGGCGACAAGTACATTGAAGACAAACTGCACCCAGTAGGCCGTTATTTTGATGAAATTAAAAAACAGTCTGCCTGCCGGCATTCGTTTGTTCTAACGGATGACTACCGGGTTATCGACACGATCCGGAATCAGTATCCGGAATGGACTATCTATACTTTATGCCGCGAAGATGAGCGCGGATATTATCACCAGGATTTCATGAAAAGGGATCCGGACTTCATCAGGGAACAAACGTTAAGACTATTCACTTCGACCGACATACTTCGGAATTCGGAACTCTTCATTGGGACTTTCACCTCCAACCCCGGCATGTACCTGGGGATGAGGATGGACCGGGAACGGTGTTTGGGGGTCGGTGGTACAAAGTGGAGGCTCTGGTAATTATATCCAGTTTTTTTGATCATTTGATTATACATTCCTCACTGGAAATCCCCAGACTGAAGTCTGGGGTTAATGAAGAGATTTGAGGAATTTGTGGATCAGTTAAACAGAATGAAGCTTTCGATCATCACTGTCAACCGCAATAACAGGGAAGGCCTCCAAAAGACCGTTGAGAGCGTTCTTGGCCAAACGTGGAGGGATTTTGAATACATCGTGATTGATGGCGCCTCAACGGACGGGAGTGCCGATTATCTGGCCCGGAAATCCGGTAAGTTGACTTATTGGGTGAGCGAGAAGGACCGGGGGATCTATCATGCGATGAATAAGGGGATTGAAAAGACCACCGGGGAGTATTTGCTGTTCCTGAACAGCGGGGATTATCTGGTTGGCAACGAGATGATCGAAAAGGTTCAGAGTCAGCTCACCGGCGAGGGCATAATCTATGGTAATCTGATCCTGGTAAACCGGGATGGAACGACGGAAACCAAGGAATACCCGGATAATTTAACCATAAGTTTTGTATTGGAGCAGTCCCTGCCTCATCCGGCCTCCTTTATCCGGAGAGATCTTTTTGAGCGGCTGGGCAACTACAATGAGAAAGCCCGGATTACGGCCGACTGGCAGTTCTTCATGCTGGCCCTTTTTTCCCTTGGAACCGATTACAAACATCTGAAACAGGAGATTACCGTTTTCAATCTGAATGGCATCTGCAATAATCCGGATAATCTGAAAAGGATAGCGAAAGAAAAAGAGGGGTTTGTTGCCATGAAGATACTGGTGGTGGCGATGGTGGACAGCGTTCACACAGCGAGATGGTTAAGTCAGTTGTCGGTTGTCGGTTGTCGGTTATCGGTTTTTCCGGCGTATGCAAACAAAGGTTTTCATCCGGATATTCCTGGTTGGGTGAAAAAAATAGGTTCTATCGGAACTTTTAGGAGGATTGATAGGTTAATTGTATCGGTACAAAAAAGAATTAACCCTGATTATTATTCAAAGAGGTTGGCGAGGGCTATACGGAAAATCAAGCCGGATGTGGTGCATTCGCTGGAGACTCAGGGGGCAGGGTACCTGGTGGCTGATGCCCGAAAGAGGTTCAGCGACAAAAAAGCTTTTCCGAAATGGTGGCACTCCAATTGGGGCAGCGATATTTATTTATTTGGCCGGCTGGCGGAGCACCGCCACCGGATACGGGAAGTATTGGAGCATTGCGATTATTATTCCTGTGAAGTGCAGAGGGATGTGGATCTCGCGTTGAATTTCGGATTCAAGGGAACCGTTTTACCAGTATATCCCAATAGCGGAGGTTTCAAACCGGAGCTGCTGGAGCGGTTACGAAAAGAAACCGTTACCACCTCCCGTAGGAAAGTGATTATGCTCAAAGGCTATCAGGGCTGGTCGGGTCGGGCCCTTGTCGGTATACGTTCGCTGGAGCGGTGCGCGGATGTTTTGAAAGGCTATACCGTGGTTATTTACTGTAACACGGTTGCTGCGGATATTAATATTGCCGCGGAACTGCTGTCGCAATCCACCGGCATTGAAGTCAAAAGATTACCGGCGAACACCCCGAATGAAGAGATCCTCTCTTTTCACGGCCAGGCACGGATCTCCATCGGGTTAAGCATCAGCGATGCCATCAGCACCTCGCTGCTCGAAGCCATGGCCATGGGATCCTTTCCCATCCAATCCGATACCTCCTGCGCCAAAGAATGGATTACAGATGGAATATCAGGTTTAATCGTACCACCGGAAGATCCTGAAATTATTGAGCAGGCCATCCGGAGAGCCCTTAGCGATGATGACCTGGTGGATACAGCGGCAGGAATTAATGAGCAAAAAATCAGGAAAGATGCTGATTATGATAAACTTAAAGAACTAACCATTCAATCCTATTTCAAAATTTACAAGCAAAGCAATTCATGAGAATATTGGTGTTGGGCGCTTCGGGGATGGTGGGGTACCAGGTTTTCAAAGCCTGTGCGGCACGTGGCCTGGAAGTTTGCGGGGTGGTGAGAAACCGGCAGCTGATTGAGAAAAATCTGAATACAAAATCAAGTCATTCCATACGGGAAATTGATGATGCCAGGAACATTCAGGCCATTGAAAAAATTATACAGGAAGAGAAACCCGATTATGTGATCAATGCGATCGGGATTGTGGTGCAATTGCCTTTGGCCAAAGACTATTATGAGTCCGTCTCGATCAATTCCCTGTTGCCCCATCAGTTGGAAAAACTGGGCAGCCGGTATGGATTCCGGTTGATTCAGATCAGCACCGACTGCGTTTTCAATGGCCGGAAAGGGATGTACAAGGAATCGGACCAGCCGGATGCCGAGGATCTGTACGGAAAAACCAAAGAACTGGGCGAGGTTGGTTATGGGTGTGGACTTACCCTTAGAGCATCCATGATCGGACCGGAGATCATCAGGCCCGCGCACGGCTTGCTGGAATGGTTTCTGTCGCAGAACAGCAGGGTCTGGGGATATACCCGGGCAATTTTCTCTGGTTTAACAACTCTCGAGTTTTCAAGAATCATCCTGGATAAGGTCATTCCGGGAAACCTCCTGCCTGGTATTTATCATGTTTCATCAGAACCCATTGCAAAATACGATCTGCTGCTTATGTTGGCAAATGCCTTCCAAAAAGATATTGACATTTTGGCTTCCGGCGATTTGGTTCTCGACAGGTCGCTGGATTCAACTAAGTTTTCAAAACTAACCGGATACACGGCACCATCCTGGGAGATCATGATTGAAGAAATGCGGTGCGAAATTAAAAAAGGGTAGCACGTTGGAAATGAAAGAACAGGAGAACTGGGATCTGATCATTGAGCAGCCGAAAAAGGCTTTCAGTTTTAAATTGAAAGAGATCTGGGCTTATCGTGATTTGCTTGAAATGTTTATCCGCCGTGATATCGTTACCATTTACAAGCAGACTATCCTGGGTCCGGTGTGGTTCTTTATTCAGCCTGCTTTCACCACCATCGTGTATATTCTCATTTTTGGTAAGCTTGCCCGGATTTCCACCGACGGACTACCACCGGCCTTGTTTTATCTGGCTGGCATCACATTATGGAATTATTTTTCGGAAACCCTGACCAAAACTTCGGACACTTTCAGCTCAAACCAGCACATTTTCGGTAAAGTATATTTCCCCAGACTGATTGCTCCTTTGGCCGCTACCCTTCAGGGGCTGATTAAAATGCTCATTCAGTTTATCCTCTTCATGGTGGTTTATGTGTTTTTTGCTTTCAAAGGTAGTTCTGTCAGCCCTAATTGGTATGCAATGTTGTTCCCGTTACTCATTGCCATTCTTGGCGGATTAGCCCTTGGATTTGGAATCATAATCTCCTCTCTGACTACCAAATACAGGGATCTCAAGTTTCTGATTATTTTTGCGGTACAACTTTGGATGTATGCAACCCCGGTCATTTATCCATTGTCGGCAATGAAAGGCGACTACAGTCGGTTTATATGGATACTACAAGCCAATCCCCTCACTGCTGTAATGGAAACTTTTAAATATGGATTTCTCGGCCAGGGAACATTTTCGTGGTTTGCTTTGGGTTATAGCATGGTTTTTACCATTATAATAATGGTTCTCGGGATCCTTGTCTTTAACCGGATTGAACGAAAATTCATGGACACCATATAATCCGTCCGGATTTTTATGAACCAACCAGCGATCAGATTCGACCAACTGTCCAAACAATACCGACTCGGCGTTATTGGTACGGGTACGCTTAGCCATGATTTAAAGAGGTGGTGGACCGTCAGTATTCGTGGTGAAGATGATCCCTATCTTAAAATAGGTCTGGCAAATCAGGTTAAACCCGTTCCCGGAAATGACTTTATTTGGGCATTAAGAAACATTAGTTTTGAAGTCAGCACTGGTGAGGTTCTGGGAATCATTGGAAAGAACGGTGCAGGAAAATCCACGTTGCTTAAAATCTTATCGAGAATTACTTCTCCAACTACCGGCCGGATATGTACAAGAGGACGGATTGCCTCGCTTTTGGAGGTTGGAACCGGTTTTCATCCGGAAATGACCGGTCGGGAGAATATTTACCTGAATGGTGCCATCATGGGCATGACCAAAAATGAAATCAACCGAAAATTTGATGAAATTGTTAGTTTTTCAGAGGTTGAAAAATATATTGATACACCTGTTAAGCGCTATTCCAGTGGGATGACGGTTCGGTTGGGATTTGCCATTGCTGCCCATCTTGATCCGGAGATTCTGGTTCTTGACGAAGTATTGGCTGTTGGTGATGCCGAATTCCAGAAAAAGGCCATTGGCAAAATTCGGGATGTCAGCAGTAATGAAGGTCGGACCGTTCTGTTTGTGAGCCATAATATGGCTGCCGTTAAACGTCTCTGCAACAAATGCATAGTTTTAAAAGATGGGGAGGTAAGCTTTTCCGGTCTGGTAGAAGAAGGTATCGAAAAATACCTTCAGACCCATCAAATCACAGCAGACCGGATCATTAACCGTATCTCTTTTTGTCATCCTGATCTGAAGATTCATAATATAAGGGTGAATGGACTTGAAGACAATTTCGTGCTTGTCCGGTCGGGTGATGATATTCTGAAAATTTCCATCAGCGGATACTTAAAGGCAGGGAAGAAAATGTCACTCCACCTTTTACTTTATGATGATAACAACAATGTCGTGGCCTCTTATCATCCTTCGCTCCTTTATGGGGATATCAAGACCTTCGGTGAAGGTGAATTCCTTATTGAGGAAGATATTTTATTGCCTGACAATCTCATTAAAGGGACCTACACGGCTGAGCTGTCTTTAGCCTATCCGCTTCTTGAATACTATATGATCAGCCGGAATTCCTTCAGGCTGGATATTGAAGGAATCAGTACCATGATCACCTGTGATTTGAACTATTCCAGTGGCGGAGTCATCCTTTTGCGGGATGCGAAAAAGGCTCTGATCAAGGGGGATTTCTGAAAATTGAGTTACCGAAGAATGTTAAGAAGTATTATAAAGAAGGTACCATTTGCTATCAGGCTTTATGCGGTTATCCGAAAGATTTTTAATATCGATAAAGATGATGGTACTCAAGCGGGTGAGCTAAAAGTAATTAAGAAATTACTAAAAAAAGGTGGACCAAAATTCTTAGTGGATATTGGTGCACACGATGGAACTACAATCAGCAATTCATCCTATTTTATTAAAAAAGGCTGGCGGGGAATACTGATCGAACCGGCCCCCAAGCCCTTCCATACCTTGGAGAAGAATTATGAGAAAAATGGAAAGGTTACCTGCCTGAATATTGCCTGTTCAAACACAGATGGTTATGAGGATTTCTTCATGGGCACCGATGGGGAGAACAGTATGTTGAATACCTTGTGCAAAGACCAGAACAATTGGTTTGATCAGGCCAGAAGCAAGGATTACATTAAAGTCAGGGTACGACGGATTCAGGACATTCTTTTGGAGTATGGTTATCCGGATGATTTTTCCCTCTTGCTGATCGACACGGAGGGAATGGATTATGAAGTGTTATTGGGTCTGGATCTAAAGGTTTTCAAGCCATGGGTCATCGTGACTGAAGAATACAAATGGAACCCTGAGAAACACCATTCAAAATATAAACTGTTGAAAGACAACAACTATGAACTGTTTGGGGTTGTTGGATGCAACAGTATCTGGTTTAAAAGAGTTGCTTAACAAGTTCAATCAAGATTCAATTATAAATCAAAATATTAATGAAGGTTTTAACAATTGTAGGTACCCGTCCCGAAATCATCCGCCTGTCCCGGGTCATTGACAAGCTCGATCGTTTTACCGAACATGTGCTGGTTCATACCGGCCAAAATTATGATTATGAGCTGAATAAGGTTTTTTTCGATGAGATGGACATCCGCAAGCCGGACTATTTTCTGGAGGCGGCACTGCCCAGCGCTTCCGCTACCATCGGGAATATCATTATCCGTGTGGATGAGGTGCTGGAAAAAGAGAAACCTGACGCCCTCCTGGTGCTGGGCGACACCAATAGCAGTCTGGCCGTGATCCCGGCCAAAAGAAGAAAGATCCCCATTTTTCACATGGAGGCTGGCAACCGGTGTTTCGACCAGCGGGTTCCTGAAGAGATCAACCGCAGGATTGTTGACCACACCTCCGATATCAATATGCCCTACAGCTCGATTGCCCGGGAATATTTGGTAAGAGAGGGTTTTCCCCCGGAACAGATCATCAAAACCGGCAGCCCGATGTATGAGGTGCTGGATTACTATCGGGAGAAAATTTCCCGGTCGGATGCTTTGAACAGGCTGGGACTGAAAGATCAGCAATATTTTATAGTGAGCACTCATCGCGAAGAAAATGTTGATGATGAGGGCAGGCTGAGAAGGATCGCGTCCATACTTTCGTCCCTGGCTGAAAAATATCAGTTCCCTATTATTCTCTCCACGCATCCGCGCACGCAAAAGAGGTTGGATGCTTATGGCATCAAGCTTCATCCATTGGTCCGTTCCTTAAAGCCTTTAGGATTTATTGATTACGTTAAACTGCAGCAGAATGCCTACTGCGTGATTTCCGACAGCGGCACCATTACCGAAGAATCATCCATCCTGAATTTCCCGGCCATTAACCTGCGCGAGGTGCACGAGCGCCCGGAAGGTATGGAAGAAGGGGTGGCAATCATGACGGGACTCAGCGAGAAACGCGTATTAGAGTCCATTCCGGTGGCCATTTCCATGAAAAGAGGTCCAGAAAGGTCGATCCCGCTGGTTCACGACTATTTCGCACCGGGCGTTTCCGATAAAGTGGTTAAGATCATTTTGAGCTACACGGATTTTATTAAAAGACGGATCTGGTATCAGAATGAATCCTAATTCGCTGGTTTCCATAACAATCCCGGTTTTTAACGGCTCCAACTACCTGACTGAGGCCATTGATTCGGCTTTGGCTCAGACCTATGCCAACATCGAAGTGCTGGTGGTCAACGATGGTTCCAACGACGGAGGAGCAACCCGTGAAATTGCACTCCGTTATGGAGGCCGGATCCGGTACTTGGAGAAAGAAAACGGCGGCGTTTCATCGGCTCTGAACCTGGCCATCCGGGAGATGAAGGGAGACTGGTTCTCCTGGCTCAGTCATGATGATCTGTTTTTACCGGAAAAAACAAGAAAGCAGGTAGAATTCCTCAGCAAAATCCGTGCGGATATCGTGTACGGAGATTATCAGTTTATCGATGAAAAAGGGGCTGCTTTGGAAAGGAACTCGGACGTTGTCTCCTTATCTGAGAAAGGAAACCTTTTCTGTCAAATGTTGAGCGGATATCCCGTTAATGGCTGTACCACCCTGATCAGCAGGAAAGTATTTGACAGGATCGGGTATTTTAATACGGATCTGCCCACCACGCAGGACTATGATTTCTGGTTCCGGTGTGCCAAAGAATTTGAGTTTCATCTGCTTCCGGAGGTGGTGATCAAGTCGAGGATCCATAAAGATCAGGACACAAACAAGAGACCTCTCCGCCAATATGAATGTGATGAATTATACACAAGAATTGCCCGTTATATCGCAGAAGATGAAAAGCACAGGGGAATAAGTCAGGAGCAACTATACTCTTGCGCCCGGTTCCTGTTGAAATACAATTACCTGTCGGCCCTGTTTATGATTCAACGGGGACTCAGGCCGGGTCTGAGAGTTCGGATATTCAGGAGGTTGGTGAACAAGGTGGTTTTGGGGTTGTAGTTTCAGGGTTTCAGAGTTTCAGAGTTTCAGAGTTTCAGAGTTACAGAGTTTCAGAATTCGCCTCGGAGCGCCCCCTCTCCCGTGAGCGGAGCGAGCGCGGGAGAGGGGGAAGGGGGTGAGGTGGATCTGGTGGCACCAACAGTTATCACTTTCGACAATGAAGACTATTTTATTACTGACCGATTTTACCGGCTATGGTGGACCAAAATCCTATTTTTTGCTTCTGTCGGACTATCTGATTAAGAAGCAAAAATTGTTACAGATCATTCTGACATCCCGGCAAGCCATTACAGATCAGGAGTATAATCGTTTTAAACAAGCCGGTGTAAAGATCAATTACCTACCCGGGTTTCTTTTATCAAAAAAAAAAATACTCACGAGATTTAGGATAAATAAGCTTTTCCAATTTATTTATTTGTTGATTGTTGTTAATGGCCCGTATGAAAAGGTGATTGTCAGTACGGGCCATTCATTTTATTTCCTGACCGGTGCCTGGATCTGGGGCAGGAAGTTTTGTTATATCCAGCATACCTATCCGCAAGGTTCGCCATCCGGATTTACGAAATATATATCCGGGTTAAGATCAGGCTATTACAGCCTGATGGCAAAGCGGGGTTTTACCTTTATTACCGTATCAAGGGAATCAAAAAGGATCATACAGGATCTCGTTGCATTGTCCGATATCCGGTTTCCTGTCAGGGTGATTTATACTCCATGCATGGTGAGCCCTTTGGTACCATGGACGAAACATTCAAATACCATAGTTACGATCGGACACCTGGAAAAATGGAAGAACCCGGAGTTTTGGTTGCAGGTTGCATTGTCCGTTACAGGTCAGATTGATGAGGTTAACTTCGTGTGGGTTGGGACAGGTTCTCTGATGGAAGAAATCAGCAAAAAGATTCCGGATGCGTTGCAATCGAGAATTCGCCTGGCCGGATATGTTGAAAACGTGAATGAACTGCTATCATCGGCCGCAATTTATTTTCAGCCCAGCCTGGTAGAGAGCCAGGGTATCTCGGTGGCGGAGGCTATGGCCCATTCGCTGCCCTGCGTGGTGAGCAACCGGGG
>Ga0265292_1002407_pt1 | contig 13023 bp, 7 predicted proteins | sample Munlanlewell296A_FD_189080 | JGI IMG/M metagenome (GOLD analysis project Ga0265292, IMG submission 189080) | Leachate microbial communities from a municipal landfill in Southern Ontario, Canada - Leachate well 296A | ecosystem: Engineered > Solid waste > Landfill > Unclassified | place: Canada...
TCACGACACTCAATTTAAAAAACTAACCGTCATTCCCGCATGTTTCTGGCGGGAATCCAATATTTAGATGCCCGACAAAATCTCCGCTTTTTGAGTCCCGCCAGGGCGAAGTTCCCAAAGGCGGGACATTCGGCCAACGGACCCATTGGGGGAATGACGACTTAGTTAAGGTATTATTGGTACAGGACACTAGTATTTGTTATTCACATCGTTGCATAGGGCATTGGGAAATCTAAAAATAGAAATCGTAAGGCTAAGAAGCCGCAAGCCACCATAAATATCCAGTCATTTAAAAATGATCTCAAAAACACCTAATCATTGTCATTTCTCGCCCGCTTTAGTGGTAAAAAAATTTTGTTTTTATATTCAAAAACGAGATACCTCACTCGACACTTTCCCTAAGGGACCACTTCGTGGCGGGTCATTGTTGGGAATGACTTAAAAACCATTGCTGAGACCGCTTCTAGTAAACTACGATTAACTTACGATTATACTGTGTCTAAGTATTTCACCACCTTCATTACCATCAATGTCACAGTAAACTGTTCTACAGCCCCGGGTACATAAAACAGAGAAAGCATCCATAGGACGCTTTCTCTGTTTTATTTGACATGGTTTGACCGATGGTACACTCAAAGAGTATTTATTTTGGACAGCAATACGCCACTTAATGAATTACGATTTGCATAAATACTTCAGCTCTTTGAGAACCAAAAATTGTGCAGACAGTTTTTTTACCAGTGCCGGGAATACAAACTGAAAAAGGCAACCTTAAGGATGCCTTTTCTTTGATCATTATAGTCAGAATGAATAGTGTCTTAGCGATCAAAAAACTCACGAATCATTGCATTGCACTTTTCAGATTCGCATCCCGGTGCAAGATGTCCGCAGTCATTCTGGAGCTGTAACAATTGAGCATTAGTCATTTTGGCAAATTCAATCGCGGGCTGCGGATTTACCGTCAAATCATTATCAGAAACAATGATAAAGAGTTTTGCTTTCACTTTGGATGCCGCCGTCTCCATACTGTTATTCCACGGCAACGATATATCATGATCGCTCATTGCGGAAAGTTGCACCAGCAGATTTTCAAATCGTTCGGTGCTGATAGAGTCGCGCCGGTACCGCGCAAGGTATTTTTGAAAATCTTGATGAGACACTGTTTTGTTGAAATGTTCCGGTGAACGAAGCACAAGATCAAATGTCATTGAATATACCCGCGATTGATCCGCTTCACTCATGGAATACTTTTTCCCCATCGTAATAATATCCGCCAGCAACGAAAATGTCAATCGATTATAATTTGAAAGCCGCGGTGTTCCGACGTACGCAATAGCTTTTTTCATATACTCCGGATACGTGACAATCCAATCGAACACTTGCATCCCTCCCATCGATCCGCCGATGATGCCGTGTAACTGCGTAATCCCAAATTCCTTTCGAAGCATCGCATACTGGGACCGTACCATATCGGTAATAGTAATAATGGGATATTTTTTCCCATGAGTCCCTTTATAGTTGGACGGTGATGTTGAAATTCCATCTCCCAGGGCATCGACGGCAATAACAAAATACTTTACCGAATCGACAAGCGATTTTCCGCCGATATTCTCTTGAAGATCTTCGCTGGTTCCCATATACCAGGTGCAAAAAAGTATGGCATTCGATTTATCTTTGTTCAGTGATCCAAAGGTACGGTATCCAACGGTACAATTGTATATCGTATCTCCAGAAATCAGCGGAAGATCGCCAATGGAGGAATACTTTTGCGCAGAAGCTGCCGTTAATTGACCGACAACAATACTTACTACGAAGAGAATATTTTTCAGTTTCATTTTGGTCCTGTTATAATTATTGATCGGATTGTTGAGAACACAATGTTCCGTATTCCCTTCAATGGCTATTTCTGTAATAACATTTTTATTGTTTGCTGGTACTCGCTCGAACGTAATTGAATAAAATACATTCCGCTAGATTCTTTCGATGCATTCCAAACAATGTCATGCTTCCCCGAACGTTGATATTCATCAACCAGGGTTGTCACTGTCCGTCCCAAGATATCGAATACCTTTAATGAAACTGCACATGCCTTCGGAAGTTGATACAGAATCCTCGTCTCGGGATTAAATGGATTGGGATAATTTTTTAAAGTGAGTGTATAATCAAGTACCAATCTGTGCGGTGAAACTCCTGTGATAATGTACCCCGGTTCCCTTCCAACAACGTTGCTGACATCTGAAATAAACATTGCGTAGGATGGAAATAGTTTACTCGTTCCTGATTTATCCCAGCTGTTTTGAGATAAACCGTGAAGGAGAATACGGATTTTTTCCGCCATCACAGTTTCTGTATACGAACCGCAGCTTTCACACCACACACTTACCTGAGCTCCCAACACATGCTCGTCATCGGCCGATGTAGACCAGTTGGGATATGTCGGAGGCCAACCACCAAAATGATGATATGGCGCCCAATTTTCATACATCGTCTGCGGATCCCCAAAATGTCCGTTGGAGCTAGTGATATATGTCGGATGAAAACTCGCATTGATAAATGAATATCCGCTATCGGAAACCGATTGAGGATTTTGATACGCATTCCAAATGCCGAGAACAATATTTGTATCCAAACTAACAGCGCCTGTCATCGATACATATTCCCACGGATCAGCCCAGATGCGTAATTTCTTTTCATAACTTTTCACAAAAACATTGATCCATTTAATGAAACCAATATACAGATCAACTGGCAGTGCCTTAGGACCGTAACGTATTTTTGCATACGAAGCATACTGTGGAAACTTACCATACGAGTCTCCCGTGATATATTCGTCGGCGCCAAGATGAAAATATTTACCCGGGAAAAATGGCAAATACTCCAAAACAATATCCCGTACCAACGTGTACGACGCTACTTTACTTAGGTCTAGATAACTTGGGTAGACCGTTCCCGAACTGCTTACCAACCGTAAATCTTGATGGCTACTCAGCACCCATCCCATGTGACCCGGCATATCAAATTCGGGGATGATCTGCACATGGTATTGTTCCGCCAAATGTAGTAGCGACGTCATTTCCGCCTTTGAATAATATTTCGTTGACACTATTTCAGGATGGCTGGAAGATTCGATACGAAATCCCTGATCATCACTTAAATGTAAATGGAAATAGTTCAGTTTCTGGAAGGACAATTCACGAATATGATTCTTTAAAAATTGAATGCTAAAATAATGCCTTCCAACATCCACCATCAATCCTCGTTCCGGGTAATCAGGCCAATCGCGCACAACTCCACCGGAAATTGTATCGCGTTGCTTGAGTAATTGAAGAATAGTTCTCGTTCCGTAAAATGCTCCAGTCGAAGTATTCGCCGTAATAGTAATTCTATCTGATATTAATAGACGATACCCCTCTTCACCAATAACACTGTCTGCTGCGGAAAGGGAAAGGAATATATCACCGCTCATTGTTTCATTCTGAGAAACCACTGTTATCGTATAACCAAAAAGTGACCGTAAATCATCGGCAAACGTTGTGGCAGATGATTGAAGCGCTTGAGAGTATGTTGCATCTATGACAATTCGGGTGGTTGCGGTAAACTGAAATGTGCCGGTACTATCGCGCCATTCTTTAATTGCAGGGATTGTTTTAGGGCGCTCAGCACACAGTAGTACCGGAAAAATCACGAATGTAGTCAAAAACAATATGATGGAAAAAATTCTTTTGCCGTTCATGGTTTCATATAGAGCTGTGTTCAACAACACACCTATCCTTAAAAGTGCAAATTCGATATGGAGAATTTACTGATAATGCTCACAGGAGCTTGACGTGACACTTTTTTCGTATCTAATTCCATGTAAAACACGTCAACAATTAATCACGCTTAAAGATTTCCTTGCTGAAACATCTGCATCATATTTTAACAATCCACTTATTCTTCAACATCACCCAAAGAATACAATACATAGCTCCAACAGTACAAAGTCCATAGAGTAATGATGCATTCAACGGAGCGGCGTAAGGGAAAAAGAATGTCGCCATCCAGTAATCTTTTAATGAAAGCACCTGCGGTTGCTCCGCCGAAACAGCAATCGTTATCGTTATCGCATAAATGACGGACTCCTGAACGGCAGAGAGACAATAGGCAGTGATAGCGTTTGAACCGTAGACTATGAACGGAAAGGACCACCATGTAATGTGCTTTACATCGAGAATAAAATACACTATCGCAAATAGAACAGTTGCCCATCCAGCCATCATTATTGAATACGATGAAGTCCACAAGCTTTTATTTATTGGAAGCCACATATCGAGTACGATGCCGAGAAAAATCATTCCACTTCCGACAACAATCATCCAGTTTGTTTTTTCACCCGGAGAGTGTTTGGCAGATTGTAAATATTTGCCCGTAAGAACACCAAACAGCGTCGATGCGATTGCCGGCAGCGTGCTGACAATTCCTTCCGGATCCCACGTCATCGTATTTTTCCACATATGGCCACTAAGGAATATCGAATCAATATACGATGCAAAATTCTTTCCCATCTCCATGCTACCCAGTTCAATACCGGCAACGGGTAGTAAAGTCATCAATATCCAATACCCAGACAATAGGGCACCGATAGCGATACCGATTCCGCGTGTGCTTGCATACAGATACAGTATTGAAGCACAACAATATCCAATAGCAATTCGCTGCAAAACACCCGGAATACGGATCGACGATAGACTGAAACTTGCATCACCGATAAGTCCAAACGGGAATCCGTTTAAAACAATGCCCATGAAAAACAACACCAGAGTCCGGCGAACTATTTGGATCAGCACTGCATTCGTCGTAGCTCCTTTCCGTCTTCGTGATGAAAGGGAAAATGTAATAGCCACGCCGACAATCCAGAGGAAAAACGGGAAGATGCAATCGGTAAACGTCCATCCATTCCAAGCCGCATGCTCTAATTGCGGATAAATATGCTCCCACGACCCAGGATTATTCACAAGCACCATTGATGCCATCGTAAAGCCGCGAAATGCATCAAGCGACAACAACCGTTCAGATTTATTCATAGCTATGAAAGTGAAAAACCCGTGAAGTGGTGTATTCACAGGCATTCCGATATATTTCCTTAGTAATTTTATTATTCACTTCGTTACGCAAAACAAGAAAAACGGTCATGGTGAGCAAGGCGCAGGCTAAGATAGTTACGTCATCCTTCTGCCGAAGGCATCCCTATCGGAGATGCATCCTTTCCCGCAGGGATTCCTTCGGAACAAACAGCAAAGGATTTGCCCAGGATGACCGCTGTTTCTGGGCCGCGTCGAACCATTTTTACCTTTTTGCGTAACATCAGTTATTCAGTTTCATTGTAGCAACAGCATCCGTTTCGTCTCAGAAAATCCGCCGGAGGATAACCGATAATAATAGACACCGCTTGAAACATTCGTTGCATTCCACGACACAGAATACGAACCGGCAGATTGTTCCTGCTGAATCAACAATGCTATTTCATTTCCGAGCATATCGTATATCTTTAAAGTTGTAAAATTATTTCTCGGAAGGATATAACTGATGGTTGTTGAGGGATTAAACGGATTGGGGTAATTCTGCACCAACGAATATCCGTTCAACGCGCCTTCGGTGATATTCACTACGTCCAACGCCTTTAACGAATCTCGCATCGGGACTAAAATCTGCGGATAATTCGAAATAATGCCGTCCACTTTTGCTATAACAGCGGACTTCATTTTATCAACAGCGTCAATTGTCCATGCGAAATATTTAATACCAAGCGAGTGTGCATAATTAATTGCGCTAAATTTTGGCGTATCTCCGATACCAATGTATTCACCTTTAATACTTTGCATTTTCACCGCTTCGTTCCCCGTTGCTGCATCGGCGAGATACAATACTGCAATGGTTGAATCCAGATTCTTTGTCTGCTGCAAATGAGCAAACTCAAATGAAAATATGACTACCTGAGGCTGCATCTTCATCGCCTGGAGAAGTTTTACCACATTGGCAATATCCGCCACATAGATATGGATACACACCTTGGAATGACGGTCTTTCGCCAGTTTGAGTGCTTCGTACAACGATGGAACTTTTTCTCCGGCATATGCCGCAGAAAATTTACTCCCGGCATCCAACGTACGGATAGACTCATATGTTTTTGATTGTACACTGCCGGTGCCATTGGTAGTTCGAGTCACAAATTCATCATGCATAATCACCAACGAATCGTCCGCCGTCGTTCGGACATCCAATTCAAAATAATCCACACCAAGATCGATCGCTTTGTTAAATGCGGCGAGAGTATTTTCCGGTGCTATCGAGGAAGCACCGCGGTGCCCGATTGCTGTGAGAGTTTGCGCTGTTACGGCCATCCCAACGAGAAGCGTCAGAAGAAAAAGATGTACAATGATCTTTGGTCCAAAGAATTGTTGATCCATAAGCGCTATACGTTAGAAGTTAATTCCCAATGAGAATTTCTGAATATTCCGCAGCCGATGAAAATCCTGATAGGCATAATCCACATGAATAATGACGCTACCTAAAAAATATTGCTGAAGACCAAAACCGAATGTATATGATTCATCCGTGTTGGACAAAAACAACGATTTGTATCCCGATCGGAAAGAGATAAAATCACTGAAGATGTATTCTCCGCCAATATTAATGCTTTCATAGTTATCGCTCGGGTGTGATGCATCAACAGCAAGAACGAGTCTGTTCGTTTCGTCTTGTAAAACATGAAATGCAAGGCCAACTTTAAAATTTAATGGTAATGCCCATTCTTCAGTGGATAAGTCTGCAGGAATGCGGTCGTTATTTCCGCTCCCTTCGGGGTTCGGGTCGTGTAGAACGAGAGTATTTCCGCCACGCAGCTGCATCTTCTCCCCGAAGTTGGAGATCGCCATCCCAAGCACAACTCCCTCAAACGGAGTATCGTACCGCATTCCAAGATCGAATGCAAACGCACTGGCATTCATTCTCCATATTCGCTGGTGAATATACTTCGGATTAAAACCAATGGAAAAGTGATCGGTCAGTTTCAGTGCATAAGCCAGACTGACCGCGATATCGGCATATCCGAATGTTTCACCGGTGCCGTCTGGTTCGGTCACCGTCGTGACATCCATGTCGTTTACATCGGATGAGGTGACGCTAAAGCCGGCAGTTCCATAATCCCCCAGGGAAAATGATCCGCCAATAAAATTGAATTTGATATCGGCAAACCACTGCGTATGTTCAAAAATAAATCCCTGATATCGCGCATCTGCCAATCCCGCTGGATTCCAATAGAGAGAGTTTTGATCGTCGGCGACAGCAACAAATGCACCGCCCATAGCCGTTGCACGCGTTCCTTGCGAAATGGAAAGGAATGATGCCGATGTCGTGCCGGCCTTAGAGACATCCGTAATAAACCCTTGTGCCGAAAGTTGTTCCAGTATGACGACACAAAGGATGAAATGGATAATTCTTTTCATAAAGTCACTTCTTTTGATGTTCTTAGAATCATCTGAAAAATTGGTTGAATTGAGATTTTTTCAGATGTCTCTTCTTACTTAATCAATGCAAACCGACCGATATGCTCACCCATTCCCGGTGCATCTACATGAAAGATATATAAACCATAGGCGACATCCATACCGTCTTCAGTAATCAAGTCCCACGACAACGATCCATCATTGATGGTAGAATTTTTGTGCAGTGTTTTAATTAGAATGCCGGTCATCGTATAGATTCTGACTGTACATTGAGCGGGCAGGTGATTGAAACTAATTTTTCTCGTCCCTCTACCCGACTGGAACAATGTTTTCTGTTCCCATTCGGCATTCGTTATATACGGATTTGGCACCACCGTAATATTGGAGAGAGAATATTTCGCCAACGTACGATCGATATATTGTGCATGTGTCGTAAAGGTAAAATAGTCACCAGATTTAAATGGCTTCCGTGTGCGGATAAAATATTTATCCCCATTTTTCGGATGAGCGACAACTGAATCAACCGGCATACCATACGAAACATTCCATACAACGGTAAAATTACCCGATGCAATATCACCTTCGATAATTTTTATAGAGTCGCCAAGAACAATTGTTTTCGCGGTATCAGTATGGTACACAATACACTTCACATACTTCCCCGTCGTACGGTTCAGAATTTTGAACTTCAGTTGCAATTGCGGATAATTAGGGATCTCGCTCGGATCGATAAAAAGTGTTGTATCAACAACCGTATCAAAATATTGCAACTCATAATCATTCGGCAGCACAGCACTCTTACCGATGGGAACAAAAGCGTAATCCGGACCCACGTTCATGACGATGCTGCTATTTCCAAACAGCCACCCGGTGGAATCAGCATCCAACGAAATTACAGAATCATTTGTGACCGTTACCATCATTCCAGAAAATGCCGGCGATGCACTGTGGATATCGATATGTGCAAAAATGGTATCGGAAGGGAATTTATAGACACCGTAAGATTCCGTTTTATAGGCCGGGGCAGCAACTTTTGAGTTAAATACTACTTTGTACTCATCTCCGTCTTTAATCCGGGCGGGATCAAGAACATTCACCGAGAGAGATCCAGTCCCCACACCGTTTGCGTGATGCAGAACTCCTTGTACATGCGGTGGTACATATCCTGCCGCCTGGGCATTGGGGGTAACTACTGCACAATTGATATCGATAAATTTTAATGTGCCAGCAAAATCGACCGAAATTACTTTAGGACATTCGGTCGGCTGCAACCCCGTTTCGTTCTTTGCACTGTTTGGCACAAGACCCTGATCATACGATACGACAGCATAATAATATCGCATGCCGTTTTTCACCGTGGAGTCGATATACGAATGACGCAATCCGGTATCGCTGCCGCGATAAAAATGCGCGCCATTTATTCCAATCGGATCCGGTCCGGTGATGCTGTCCACCATATCGTACCGCGCCAACGGTTTCCAATACACCGGATCTCCGAACGAATTGGTGATCAGTTTTGCGTCATTAAATTCCGGATCAGTCGCCCGATAGATGCTGTATCCTTCAAAATCATTTTTTTGTAAGAATCTGTCATACGATTGTTCCGCATTGTTATCCCAATAAAGATGAACCTTTCTGTCTGCAGGAACAGCTTCAAGATGGGGTGTATACGGGGGCTGCGAAAAATTATAATTTGCATCATAAATCGCTTGAACTGTTTTTTTGTTAAAGATGACAATGTTCAAGTTATCACCGAAAACGAGCGCCATGGAGAACCGTTCGCGTCGATTCTTTTGCAGCTTAAAGGGACCTGATGCGAATACGATCTTTATATTCGTATTTTGGGTCGAGGTATCGAGAAATCCGCCGGTCATCTTCCCCCACATCGCATCATCATGTTTTGGCCAAACGTTCACATTGCTTAAGGGTTGAATCGAAACAGCCGTCAATCCAATTTGATCGGATTCATCTTTATCTGTTTCGTCGAAATTCGGTTCACCGTGAGTGGGCTTGCCGTCTCCTTCTCCTTCATCAGCTCCGCGATATTGTACATCAAAAGGACTGACACCATCGCTGCCAAGATCATCATTCAGCGGTTCATCAACATCCCACTTTCCATTATTGTTCAGGTCAGTATATCCATCCCAATCTTCATCATTATCAATATTATCATCACGACGCTCATCGACCATTTTAGCATTGAACGAAGAACCGTTGCGCCAGATCGCACCTCCGGTTTTCGTTGCATCGCCGTCATCATCGTAGGAATTCAATGCATTCCCCGGACTTTCCAAATACGCGTATCCGTAATACCCGGTTTTCCATTTGCCCGGTTCACCCACACCCAGGTAGCACCAAGTATAACAAAGATTGAGCTGTTCGTCCCGTGTAAAAAACGCGCTATTATTTACCTGATTCTCGTCTCCAACACCGGGATCAGTAAAAAATCCGAATGCGGTTTGGTTATAATCATGGTCCGAGATATTGACGATATCGTAGTGCCAAAAGAGGATATCTTCAGCCAACACATGCGACCATTGAAATCCTCGAACCTCTACCCTGAGCCCCATGCCGCCACGCGTAGAATCCGAAGAGACAGGATAATAGTTAAACGGCGCACGGGTAAATTCCTTATCCTGCGCATCGTCAATAACGTAAAATGTTTCAAAGTCGGCATTCGTCACACCGCGTCCGAAGTACCCATACCAATATCCATCCCATTTTGCCGCATCTGTTTCCGTCATCGGCACCTCAGCATTGGTTACCGAGTCGGTGCGGAAAAACAGCGAACGGGGCCAGTGATCAGGGAAGGAGGTAGAGTCGACATTTTTGGCGGGGTAATTTTTTATACTATTCGAATATCCGGGCACCGCTTCCATGCCCCACCGGCTGCCGTCTGCCGATGAAATATCCACTTCTTCTCGATACGCTGTTTCCACTGTCTTAAACGTTTTTCCATTTGCGGTAACATTTGCGCCGACCAGTAATGCAACACCATCAAGATATCGGTGACCTGTTCCCTTTGGCCATTCGCAGGAAGGATCGACAGGCCAATCTCCTATCTGCCCGTCATTATAATAGAGCGTACGAATTCTATTCCCATCCATCACGCCCGCCTTCCGATGCTTAAAATTTCCCTTCGGCTCGTGAAGATACTGTTGTGTACGGAGAGTCGGCTGGCTAAAGAGCAAAGCGTCAACGAACAACAATACCAGCACGATAATTTTCTTTACCATCGATAAACATTCCTTATTGATACATTAGAATTCTAGGCTACACCCTAGCCGGATTTGACGGGGCGCGGAATACGATGTCGGATCATTCATATATTCCTGCAGTGTGTTCAAACCGATAATCGGCGAAGCATTCTTCGAATAAAGGTCCCTGTTGGAACGACCCGTTGAAGCATACACACCCAATTCATTTTTTACGTCGAAGACATTATAAACGATACAAAACAGATTCAGCTTCAATGGATCGAGATCAATTTTCTTCTCCGCACGAAGATCCACGTTGAATGTTGACGGTTTCACTCCGCCATTTTCAAATCGTAATCCCTGTGATGTGCGCATATCTTCGGTATACGGAAATCCCGAGCCATATTGAAAAATTAATCCTGTCGTCCAATTGTCTAACTCACCAACCGTCATCGATACATTTAATGTTGAAGCTTGATCCCAATCCAGCGGAACAACCTTTTTATTGGTTTCAATCGGCGGATCGGTTTGGCTGTTATAGTAAACTTGGTACGGATCGGATGCATTACCTTCCGCTATTTGATAGGTGTAATCCATACTCGCACTGAAATAGTTTGCAAACCGCTTATCAAACGACAAGATAAATCCGCGAACATTTCCATAATCACGGTTAATAAACCGGGCGTACCGGGTTCCCTGATTTGTTTTGATAATTTCCATTCCTAGTAGATTTCTGATGTTGCGGTAATACAGTGTAAAATCAAAACCGATTTCCGATGTTAACGCCTGCTGCAAACCGACTTCATACATCACCGTCCGTTCCGCTTTGAGATCCGGATTTCCTGTCACCGACGCAACCGATCCGCTTGCCGGCACAAGATATTCCGAATTGGTAAACAGGTTGTCGAAATTCGGGATCTGGAAGAAATGACCGTAGGAAAAGTGTACAATACCCTGATCGGTGATCGGGAAAGAAACTCCAAGGCGCGGACTCACCTGTATTTTTGTTGCCGCGTTATTCATTACACCGGCGAGTGTTGAATCTGGCGAATCTTTCTCGCGCTCCGGATTTTTCAGATCAGCAAGGATTTTCCCGTTGGAACGAAAATAATCGAAGCGCAAGCCGGCATTGATAATCATGATATCATATTCCATTTTATCTTGCACATAGGCCGAGAACTCAAATGGCTTTTTTTCATACGACTGATTTCCAGGAGTTCCCAAATCGCGGTATCCGAGAGTAAATTTCGATGAAATGATCTTTTCACCGTCCAGAATGACAGTATCTGGAATACCTTCCGTCATATTGACAACACTGTAATCGTGGTTGTACAGTGTATGCCACCGCACTTCTGCACCGATACCTAATTTATGTTCCTTTGACAATTGTGATGAGAGCGCCCACTGCACAATTGATGACTTCGTATTCCGTTCATACCGGCCCGTTTGATTTCCACCGGCGCGAAACGTATAGTTCGACGGAGGCGTGCCCTGTGTGGGATTGACATAGCGCGCATCATATGGATTGCTGTATACTCCGCCATGGTAGGTGAAATAGTTCGATGAATATTTTACTGTTTGAAACGTGCTGTTGGAAAGTACATGTGATGCCTGCACAATATGGACTGTACTTAAATGGAAGTGATTACTGATACCATCCGGCGTTCGCGAGAAGGAATGGTCATAATATTTTGCCTTATTCTCATCATAAAAAATGCTGTAACTGAACTTAATATCGGAGAACGCATAGGTGAACTTCCCGTTGAGAGAATATTTGCTGCTGGGATTCATCGGCACATAAACGCCGTCTCCGGAATAATGATTCACATATCTGTTACGGTCCAGCGTATCAGGGTATGTGGGGGCAATATCCCATGTATTATAAACCCTCTTTCCGTATAAATATCCTTCGTCGTCATAATATCGTCCGGTGAAGAAAAACGACAGGCGGTCATCAACATAAGACGGACCGCTGAGTGTCGCTTGGACATCTTTCATTCGGGAGAGCTGTACTTTCCCTAAGTTGAGATAGGTATCCGTATGAGTTGTTACATAATCTCCAACGTATCCGGAGATCATTCCGTGAAAATCTTTCCCTCCATCCTGCGTTACAATATTCACGACACCGGACATTGCCTGACCGTATTCGGCGTTGAATGTTCCGCTGATCACTTCCATTTCTCTGATGGAAGAATTTTCTATTTGTACGCTCAATGAACTGTTGAACGGATCCAGTACCGATATTCCATCAATTAAATATGAAACCTCACCGGCCCGGCCGCCGCGGAAGTGTCCGCCGACAACACCGGCCTGAAGATTCACAATCTGACCAACGTTCTCGA
>Ga0265292_1002408_pt1 | contig 13017 bp, 11 predicted proteins | sample Munlanlewell296A_FD_189080 | JGI IMG/M metagenome (GOLD analysis project Ga0265292, IMG submission 189080) | Leachate microbial communities from a municipal landfill in Southern Ontario, Canada - Leachate well 296A | ecosystem: Engineered > Solid waste > Landfill > Unclassified | place: Canada...
TCTTGGCACGTCGTTCGCGAACGACGTGCCTTGCCGACCGCAGGTAGATACCTGCTCTGTATCATTTATATTTTTCTTGTCTCACGTGCTTGGATTAAAGTTTCTCCACACAATTTGGCATTGATCCCGGAGGCCTTCTGGGAGGGGAAAAAGGGGTGATGAGGCTTCGCATTGACTGCCACTGTAGATGTTCTAGGATAACTCCCTTCATTCCGCTCTTTGGAAACACAGCAGTTGCTGAGGTTCCACTGAGTTCTTTGACCTCCGGGTCAGGAGAATTCAGTGCTCAGTGGTTGCCTCAGCAAGCGTTTGTTTTTCAATTCAACCAGAACGAAAGGATGTGATGACGTGAAGACGAATCTGAACTTGGCATTTGGAGTGCACAGTCTGGTACAGGGCTTCCGGGTTAGCCACCTCATGTTGGAAGCTCTGGCGAATCCATGCAAGGGGCATGGAGTGAAGGCCTTCGAAGTCCTCTTTGCCGGGACGGCTGGGACACCGGACCCGGTGGGACTGATCAAGAAATTCCAGGTGGCGGCCGGAATCGAGCACCTGTCCGTCTGTGTGTTCTTTGGCGGGCCCGACATGCCCGATCCACTCGTTCCAGACCAGGCGGACGCCGCGTTGAAGCATCTCGTGGACGCCTGCGAATATGCCGTGGCCATTGGCGCCAGGAAGGTGGCGGGACCCATCGGGTTCTCCATCGGCAAGCCCGGGACGGCCGATCAGGTCACGGCCTTCCTGAAGAAAGCCGTCAAAGCGACGGAAAGCACGGGGATCGTCCTGGGTCTCGAGCCGCTGCGGCCGGCAGAATGCGCGGTGTTCTGGGGCTTCGACGATGCGATCAAGATCGTGGACGCGGTCGGGAGCCCACGCCTGGGGCTCCATTACGACACGTTCCACGATGATTGTTTCGGTGGCATACCTCAGGTCACTCTGAGGGCCATCGGACAGCGGCTGGTCCATGTCCATGTTTCCGGAAGCGAACGCATGACGCCCGGAACGGACAAGGTCAACTGGCAATCGGTCGCCGATGGTCTCAGGGAAGTCGGCTACGCCGGATCGGTGGTGCTCGAACTCTTCGGCCCGAAGTGCCGGCAGGAAATGCCGGGCATCGTTGACCCAAGCTTCCCTTCGGCGCTCAGTGTGCCGACCTCACTCGAGGTGACGAGATGGTGCCTCGAGAGGCATGAGATCATCTCGCCGCGCGCCTCCTGAAGACGCGCAAACACGTTCTTGAAAAGTTGAAGCTGAAGCAACCACACACCACCCCCCTCATACGCGCTGCGTGCGAGGGGGAAGGTTTGAAGTATGGAAAAATCACTTCAGCGACTTCAGGAACTCCACGATGTATTTGGCCGTGTCATGCGGCCAGGTGTGGGGATAGAACGCACCGTGTTCGTCGGTGTCTATCGTGGACGGGCACCACAGTATGTCGTTGCCTCCGGCGCAGTCGGTTTGCCACACGCAGTTCAGTTCGGCTGCGCGTTCGCGATTGAGCGGCTGCCAGGCGACGTACGAGTGCTGCGGGAGAATCCCTAAGCTCTCCAGTTTCTCGGCGTACGGCAGGTACCACTCTGCTCCCGTGTCTTCCGTCACTTCCTCGCCATACGCACTCAGGATCATCTTGATCGCCTCGGCGAAGTTCACCGGTGTGTCCGCACGGAACGTGCCGAGAGTTTTCGATGAGTTGACGATGAAGATGACAAGAGAAATTCTTCAGTTGTCATGGTTATTGCTCATAAGAAATTTATTAGTTGACAATGGTATTGACAATGAAAAATCCATTGTTTACAATAGAGATATGCACCTACGCGATGAAATCTTAAAATTGGCTCAGGATAGCAAGAAAATAAAGAGTAAAGATCTTGTCGAAAGATACAAAGTATCAAGACAATATGTAAATACTGTCATTAAAAGCTTGGTGATAGAAGAAAAATTAATAAAAATTGGATCAACAAGATATGCATTCTATGTACATCCTAAATTTGCAAATTCATTTAAAACAAAAATTAAAAAGAGGTTCACTAATAAAAACTTAAAGGAGCATGAGGTCCTAGATAAATTAGAAAAGAGAAGTTCCCTCATTCGCTCCTTGCCTGAAAATATTCGTAGCATATTAAATTATGCATTTTTAGAAATGCTTAACAATGCCATTGAACACTCGGAATCTGCGAACGTGGAGATTGAAATTGAAAAAGATTCAAATCTAATTTTTCACGTTAACGATTTTGGTATCGGAGTGTTCAAAAATATAATGCGCAAAAGGCACCTAAAGTCGGAATTGGAAGCTGTTCAGGATTTGCTAAAAGGCAAGACAACGACGGCACCACAGGCCCATTCTGGTGAAGGCATATTCTTTACATCAAAGATTGCCGATGTTTTTACGCTTCAGAGTTACAATTATAAACTCATAATCGACAACCTCTTAAAAGATATATTTTTCGAGGAAATTAAGCCAGCCAAGCGAGGTACAAAAGTATCTTTTCAAATTTCAAATGATTCAGCAAAGCATTTGATTGATGTATTGAGGCAGTATCAATCAGATCCCGAAGAAAAAGCATTTGATAAAACAGAGATTCAAATAAAGCTTTACATGATGGGCACGATCCATATTTCGCGCTCACAAGCTCGTAGAGTGTTAGCTGGTCTAGATAAATTCAAGTTGATAATTTTAGACTTTGATAAAGTGCCAAATATTGGGCAGGCTTTCGCAGATGAAGTTTTTAGAGTCTTTAAAAAATCGCACCCAAGTATCCAATTAAAGCCCATGAATATGAATGAGGCTGTTCAATTTATGATTGAAAGAGTTGGCAAATAATGATGGTGGAGATGCCGGGAGTCGAACCCGGGTCCAACGTGTGCATCATGCGCCCGTACGGTCATGGTCCTTCCGTTTCTTCCGCCCGTAGGGAAAGACCAAGGAAAGGGCAGAAGGGGTGACGCTGAGAATTCTGAGTACCGCTGCGTCAGGCGGGTACCCAACCTCGCTGGTGACGCCTCATCCCCTTAGCGAGGATCCGGAGTGAGACGTGGTCCGACCGAAGGTCAGACCTTAAGCGAAGGCGAGTTGAGGAGTCAGGCCAAGTCTTGCGACGAGAGCCTCACCTTTCTCAGCTGCCTCGCGGAATGCTGTAGTAGCATTTGTTGGTCGCTGAATGTGGGTATCGGGAACTTCAGCAATCCCGGACCGGGGCAGACCACGACGCATATTCACGCTGTCGATAGCCTGTCATCCCCATTGGTGAATTCGAGCTAAGCGCAAGTTCCGGAGGAACGCAGCGCGAAGCCGAAGATACAATGTCCTCCATAGCTCCGTCATGAAGGAGTGAAGGAGGACTAAACGTTGGAATAAAGTACGATGTTGTGATGGAGCAGAGAAAATCATTATAGCATGGAAGTCGGTAGGCGACTCAGAGAATCAGCCGGAATAACCAGTTTGAGAAACCAAGCACACTGCTCACTACGATCCATCCGGTGAAGCCGCCGGTGATCGCAAGTGCGATGAGATCCGGGTCCATCCGGAGCGCGAGCTGGTAGACGAGCCAGAGGAAGAGCGCATTGAGGAGGACGGTCGTGAGAAGGGTCGCGATGAGCTTGAAGGGCAGAGTGATGATATTGAGGAGCGGCCGGACGAAGAGATTGAGGAGGGTCAAGAGGCTCCCGACGATCACGTATGCCGCCGGCCCGCCGAATACGGCAAAATACTCCGAGAAATAGGAGTCGAGCGCATATACGAGGAGGACATTCAGGGCGGCCTTCAGAACCAGTTTGACCGGCGAGGAAGTAAGATTTCCGAACATTTATATTGCCATGCTAGAACAATCGGACAATTGTTAAATTGTTAAATTGCTAAATTGTTTGCAGGCATAGTGGCTTATTGATGGCTCGAACATTGACACTTAATTTTAAAGCTTTCATAATATCCCTCCTGCCAGTACGGTCTTTTTAAACACCGGACGGTATGTGGAGTCTGCTTCCGAACTTTCAGTCCATTTTTTCTCGAAAGGAGAAGACCCATGGACAAGCTTTTTTTGAGTATGCAACTGGTCCCGCATTGGATGTGGTGGCCAGCGGGGATGTGTTTCGTCGCAAGTTTTGTTTCATGCTTTGCCATGCTTTCCTCTTACAAAAGGGGGCAGCGGCTGAGGCGTGAAGCCAAAGCTTTTGCACTGAATCACGGAGCTAGAGATCTTACGGATGAGATCGGCGCCCCGGTGGAGTTTCTCAATATTCGTACTTTGGTTCTGGATGCTCTCTGGATGTCCGGCGAACCGGCGAATCCTAAAGATTCCAATTTGACAGACGAGTACTACGAGCTGCTGGTTAGGCTCGATGCTTCACAGTATGACAATCGTATGAGTTATCGGGAGGCGATAGTCTGGATGATTGCCGGCTGCGCGCTGGCGCTCCTGCCGATTGGGAATGCGATTTTCAATGCCGTTTGGTTGTGAAATGCCATTTGGCAGGACAGCCGATTTTGCGCAATTGATTGCGCGAAGTCGGCTTTTCGTGATGGTTTATGTAGAGACGCCCCATTGGGGGCGTCTCTACGGAACTGAATTTTTATTTCTCTTTCTTCTGAAACCTTATTGTGACCGTTCTCCCATCTACCTCCACCTGCTCCGACTTTCCATTGCCTTCCCCTTGTACCGAGCGCGTTTCCTCAAGTATCAGTTCCTTGTGCGCAGCGAGGATATCGTCCGCACCGGTGAGCGAGAGCATGATCGTATCGGTGAACTCGAGGCCCGCCTCCTTGCGCTTCGACTGGATCGCGTGGATCAGCTCGCGCGCGAGGCCCTCGAGCCGGAGGGCGTCGGTGAGAGTGGCGTCCAGCATCACCACGATCCCGCGGTCCGCTGCGACGTGCTTGCCTTCCTTCCCCTGATACACGATGGAAGCCTCCTCGGGCGAGAGCGTTTCGCCGAGGATGACGATGGAGCCGTCCTTCTCCTCGAACTTGCCCGCTTTCGCTTCGCGGATGATCTCCTGCACTTTGGAGCCGAGTCTGGGTCCGACCTTGCGCGCGTCCACCTGCACGATGGGGCTGGCGATGGAAGCGGCGTCGACGACATCAATGACCTGCTTCACGTTCAGTTCCTCGGCGATGAGGTCCTTCAGGACGCCGGCGGCGGAGTCAGAGGGCGACAGGGCGAACGTCACGGACTGGAGCGGCGAACGGACGCGGAGCTTCAGCTCCGAGCGCAGGGAGAGTCCGAGGGTGGTGACCGTGCGCGTGTTCTCCATCAGCGAGAGGATTTTCCGGTCGTCCTCGGTGATGGGCGCGGTCTGCGGCCAGTCGCTGAAGTGGACGCTGCCGTGTTCCTCCGTGACGAGGTTTAAGTAAATCACTTCGGAGATGAAGGGGCAGAACGGCGCGAGCAATTGGCAATTGGCAATGAGCACACGGTACAGGGTGTCGAAAGCCTCGGCGGAGCCTTCCTCCTTGCCGGCGAGGCGGCGGCGGCTTAAGCGCACGTACCAGTTCGTGAGATCGTCGATGGAGCCGGCGAGGTGCGCGCAGGTCGCGGAGAGATCGTACTGCTCGAGCTCCTCCGTCATCCTGTTCACCAGTTCCTGGGTCTTGAGGAGAATCCACCGGTCCAGCAGGACATTGGATTGTCCGTTGCGGAGCGAGAAGTCGATGGAGGGTTTCCATTCGGCGGCGTTCGCGTACGTGACGAAGAGGCGGTAGGCGTTCCAGAGCGGCAGGAGGACGGCGCGCACGGCTTCCTCCACCAGACGTTCGGAGAACCGGAGGTCCTCGCCTCTGACCGCGGGCGAGCTCATGAGCGCGAAGCGCACCGCATCGGCGCCGTGGCGCTTCACGACCTCCGTGGGCTCCGGGTAGTTCTTGAGCCTCTTACTCATCTTCTTCCCATCTTCGGCGAGGACGATGCCGTTCACGACGCAGTGGCGGAACGCCGGACAGTCGAAGAGAGCGGTGGAGAGCACCGTCAGCGTGTAGAACCAGCCGCGCGTCTGGTCCAGGCCTTCGGCGATGAAGTCCGCGGGGAACCCGGGTGGGATATCGCCGCCCGTCTCGAACGGGAAGTGCTCCTGCGCGTACGGCATGGCGCCGCTCTCGAACCAGCAGTCGAGGACTTCCTCGATCCTGCGCATCTGCGGGGCGAGGGTGAGGGAGTGCGTTTTTGCGTTATGGAGTTCCTGCGTTGATACGTCGGAGTAGGTGAGGCACTCGGCGACCATGCGCAGTGCCAAAAGGAAGCCTCCGTGCGCCACGAGGAGGACGCGCTTCCCCGCGTACTTCTTGAGGAGGAGGTCGCAGGTTTCCTGCGCTCTTGCGACGAACTTCTCATACGGTTCGCCCTCAGGCGGCGTGATCTGCTGGAACACGGTACGGACGCCTTTCAGGATTCCCGGATGAGTGGCGAGAACCTCGTCAACGGACTTCCCGGTCCACGCGCCCATGTCGCGCTCGCGCAGGAGGGGATTCGTCCCTTCGAAGGGGACGCCCGTCTCCTTCGCAATGATTCTCGCGGTCTCCTCCGCGCGCTTCAGATCGGAGGAAATGATGAGATCGAAAGGTGTTCCCTTCAGAGCCGCTCCCGCTTTCTTCGCTTGCGCCTTGCCGGTTTTATTGAGCGACAAGTCGATATTGGATCCCTGGATCAATTTGGCTTTGTTGAAGTCCGTTTCCCCGTGCCGCACCAGTGTCAGCTCCACTGCTTGCTTGTCGCTTGTCGCTTGTCGCTTATCGCTCCACACGATTCCATCCACCGTCTCCTTGTGGAGGTCCATCTGCGCTTTGCGCTCATGGTCCCAGAAGAATGTCCGCATGGCGGCCAGCTCGGGATACGGCTGGTGCACGATCTTGTGCTTGTCCGTCTTCGTGAAGAGGTGGGTGGCGTTCATCATCAGATCCGCATGGGTGACGATCACGATGGTCTCCCCTGCGTGTTTCGGGAGAACCTCGGAGAGGAAGGCGGAAAAGCGCCGCTCCACGCTCGACCACGTCTCCATTCCGTGGAAGTGGTAGATGCTCTCCACTTGCCCCTTCTCCAGCTTGTGAGCCCGGCGCTCGCGCACGAATGTCAGGTCATCGAAGTCCACGTGCTTGCCCTCGTACTCCCCGAAATCGATCTCGTGGAGGTGAGAGTCCACCACGAGGACGGCGCCGGTCGCGGCCGCGATGGCCTCGGCGGTTTCCTTCGTCCGCTGGAGGGGGGAGCAGTAGATGGTCTTAAGCGGCGCGCCTTCCGGCACGCTTCGTTGCACTTGCGCTCCCAGTTCCCTGGCCTGTTTCTGCCCCGTCTCCGTGAGCGGTGTTCCGGGCTCCTGGCCCTGGTAGATCTTGACGACATTCCCCTCGCTCTCCGCATGGCGTGTCACGATGACCTTCGTGAAACGCTTCGGGCACTTGGCCATGAGCTCGTCCCGGGAGCCGAGCACTTCCGTTTCGCCGGTGATCGAGTTCTTCCAAATGGGGAGCGGCGTGCCCCAGAAGCGGCTCCGCGAGATCGCCCAGTCCCTGGCACCTTCGAGCCACTTGCCGAATCGCCCGTCACGGATGTGCCCGGGAACCCAGTGCGTCTTGGCGTTCGCCGCCAGCATCTTCTCCTTGATCTTCTCCACGGCGACGAACCACGAGGTCATCGCGTAGTTGAGGAGCGGCGAGTCGCACCGCCAGCAGTGCGGGTAACTGTGGCGAAAATTTTGCGGATTCCCGAAGAGCTTCCCGTTCTTCTTGAGCCATGCGCCGATAGCTTTATCTGTCTTTGTTGGACTGTCCTTTGGTTTTACCGGCAGTCCAGCGAAATCAGTTACTGCATTGACGAATGTTCCGTCTGGTTTCACGTGCTGAAGAATTTCAACTCCCTCTCGTTTTCCGACTTGGTAATCTTCCTCGCCGAAACCCGGTGCAACATGAACAATGCCTGTTCCCTCATCCGTCGTGACAAATGAAGATCCATCTACGATTTTAAAGGCTTTACCGGCGTATTTCTTCGCGAAGTACGGAAAGAGAGGTTTGTAGGTTCTGCCGATAAGATCCTTGCCATCAATCGGAGTCGGATCCTCATCCAACGTTACTTTCCCAAATTCTCCCTCCACTCTCCCTTGAATGAACGTTTCTGCAGCTATGTAAGTCGCATCTCCATCTTTTCTTTTGAACTTATGATATTTGATATCAGGATGCACAGCCAGAAACAGGTTTCCGGGCAATGTCCACGGCGTTGTTGTCCAGGCAAGAAGGAATGTTTTTGCCTGATTCCTGATTCCTGATTCCTGATTCTCATCCAGTTCGAATTTTGCCGTTACGGCACAATCGGTGACATCTTTGTATCCCTGCGTGACTTCGAAATTGCTTAGCGGCGTCTCGCACCGTGGACAAATGTGCATCGCTTTCCTTCCTTCGTAGATGAGCCCGAGTCCGTGGAGTTTCTTGAACACCCACCAGATCGATTCCATATACTCCGGGTCCATGGTGCGGTAGTCCCAGTCCATGTCGACCCAGCGGCCGAGGCGCTCCACCGTCGCCCGCCATTCCTTGGTGTAGCGCTGCACCGCGGCACGGCAGAGATCGTTGAAGCACTGGATGCCCAGACACTCGATGTCCTTCTTCGACTTGAGGCCATTCTCCTTCTCGATCTCGTTCTCGACGGGGAGGCCGTGGCAGTCCCAGCCGAATCTCCGCTTCACGTACTTCCCGCGCATCGTCTGGTAGCGGGGGATCACGTCCTTGATCGTTCCGGCGAGGATATGCCCGTAGTGGGGGAGCCCCGTGGCGAACGGCGGCCCGTCGTAGAAGCTGAAGATTTCGCCGCCCTTCCTCCGCTTCATGGAGCGCTTGAAGACCTCTTCTTCACTCCAGTACTTCAGGATCCCGAGCTCGAGGTCCGGGAAGGACTGTTTTGGGTCAACGGAGTCGAACATGGGCGTAGTGTAGGGCAAAGCCCAGTCTGGGCGAAGTGTGCTTTGCTCTCATTTCGGTGTCCAAAAGTTGACATACCGAGCATATTGTCATAGAATTTCCTCCCCCTATGACTATGCCTGGCAATGCCGGCGAGCAACGGCTTCCTTCTGGTCTGGAGCAGATCGACTATACCCAGCTGTTCGCACTCACAGAGCAGGAATCGGTCACGGTAGATGGCCAGATTGCGAAGATGCGTCTTGTCGAGGAGATGATTTTGGCTCGTCTCAATGATATGCGACGGCGGCTCTTTGCAAGGCTACAGAGTAGCGTTGCAGGCGAAGAAGCGCGAGAAACTGCTGTCGCATCGCAGATGCAGGCGTTACGCATACACCATTTGGACTTGGGTGACGGACGATACAATCTGATTGTCGAGAGAGGGGAGGGGGATGATGAGACGCCGGATACGACGATCTACAGGGTGATGGTCGTGGCGCACGTTGATACAGTCGAAGGGCTGCCCCATCACAATCAATTGGAACAAGATCTGGCAAATCCTGATCGCTGGAAGGGAAGGGGTGTATACGATATGGGGGCTGGTGTGATCAACAGTATTGCCCTTGCTTCCGCGGTACAGGTGCCCGAAGGCATGAAGGTGTACTTCGTTTTCACGGTGGACGAAGAAGAAGATTCCCTTGGGGCGCTCCAGCTCGTGAGACAGTGGGATGTGTGGCCACACATCGATGCGGTAATCTCTTCGGATATCGGGCCGCTCAAGCCCCTGCCGGATGACGATCCGCGCATGCGGCTTATCATCGCTCGTTGTGGACGAGAAAAGTGTCTTGGTACCATTACCATCGCGCCGGGGCAACAGGGACATGGAGCGCAGACGGGACTCCCCAATGCATCGGATGCGCTTGTCGAGCTTCTTGGGAGTATGCGCGAACAGTTCTACCGTGGAAGGAAAGGATCTGCCGGGGAGCGGGATGAGTCACCTGTTCAGCAATCACATTCCTTGCTTGGAGTGGAAGAATTTGAAACGGGTGCAGTGACCTCAACTCAGCGTGATGGATATGTGCTTCCACACGAGGCAAAGTTTAGATTTGCAGTAAAAACAGTTCCACCGACGGCACGCGGAGAGATGCTGAAGAAAATGAAGAGAACCGCGAGTGGCATCGCCCACCGGGGGGAGTGGCATGGCAAACATGGCATTGATCACACTCTGGTGGCGGATGACTCGGAGACCTCATATCCACCCTACGAAATGCCCGACAAACATCCCATGGTGCGAGTAGCTGCAGGCATCCTGAGACGTATTTCCGGTGTCGATCCGGAAATTGTTGGCGGCCCATCCGTTGCCGATGAGTGCGTATATGCAGATAGCATGCTCGAGGGAATGGAGCTGCCTTCGTTTGATAAAACCCCTCGTGGAATCATCACCATTCCGCCGAATGGCGATCATGCCCACAGTCCTGATGAATGGGTGTCGAAAATGAACATTGCTCGTGTCCGCCAGGCAGTACGATTACTCATCGAAAATCCCGATGGTCTGATTTCACTTGCACAGAAACGCATGGCGTAATTTTAGTGACTTTCCATTTGGAAAAATCCTTGTAAAATGGTACCCTATTTTTGAACTATGACCCCACCTCGGACAAGCGCCATCGGCACGAAATTTGCCAAGGAACACGTGACAGTTGAGGGGCAAACTGATCGCAGCTGGGAGCGACAGGTCGAAGATAGGCATGCGATGGAATTTGCAAGGGCAATCTTGACTGCCTTACAAGCCGTAGTAAAACTGGCGATCAAGAAACTTTTTCGTGAGCATAGATCAGAGCTTGCTAAGAGGCGAGGACTTGATGTGGTTGATGATAAAACTATCGAACAATTGACAACTGAGCATGTTGACCGTTTAGGCCGTTGTCTCCAAGAGGATGTCGGGGATCTCTTGTCGAGGACCGATGATGGTTCCTTCGAGTTTCCGGTTGCCACATATGGCAGGAGATATGCTGATCAAGTAGCACAAGAGGAAGGGCTGCAGGTAATGGAGGAAGCAGATGAACAGAGCAGTGAAGGAGAATCTGCGGTAACTTTCAGAGCTTCTCTTGAATGACCGGTAAAGTAATAAGAGAAAGTTGGACATCGATAATTTCCTCTCATACGAGGCTTGTAGAAGGGATAAAAGTTTCTTTCTGATTTAGTTGTAATATTTCTAAAATCGTATAAAATATTACTCCCTGTTTAACAGAATGAGCGAATTTGATCATATATTGGCGCGTGCTTTTAAAAGGGTGGACTACTCACGTCTTGCCGAGCAGGCAGCGCAAAGTCTGGAAAATCAACATGCGGTCCGGCAGGGAGTCGAAGCCGTTGCGAAGGGGATACGACACAAGGCGCAGGACATCATTGTCACAAAAATCGATGACCCGGCTCGCGGTCCGGAGTTTGACTGTCGGCATGAGCAGCTCAACATCACACCGGAGGTTGTGGAAACTGCACTTTCCCACGAGCCAGACAGAGCTTTCCTGCTGAGGAGAAAGATACGTGACCGTGGGGGCTTCCTGGAGCACTATTCGGATGTCGGAGCCGGACGTATCGCTGAGACAGCCAGACCGGGGGAAAAAAACGGCGGAGGCTGGCTCATGCTCGAGGCAAGTGGACGCCTGGTCAAAGGGGGAGTGCTGCATCCACGGATTGTCGGAGGAGATGGTCACTTCTTTGTGCCACCCGATAAGCAGCTTTTTGTTCCGTCTGTGCCTCTGCCGATTGATCAGGAACGGCATGATGTCGTCTTTGATGAAGGTTTGGATGCGTTGAGAGAGATTCTGGCAGATCCTGCGTGTGCAATGCTTGTTTCCGATATCTGTACGGTAGAAGAGGCACGTGGATGTGGATTTGCGTCAGCAACGGAAGATACCGCTATTGACCGGGCGAAGGAACTCAACCAGGAACGCACGCACAAACTGCGGTACCTTGTGGCGGCAATAGCCGCTGTTCGTGGTGTTCTCGATAGCCACGGAAGAATGATCGGAATAGAGTTCAAGCCGAGCCTCCTCAATATGATCAGCCTTATTATGCATGTGCGCCGCCAAGCACATGAAGGTTTCATCATGGGTATTCAGAGAGGTCGTACCGTGCCAACGGAACTGCCAGGTGGTGATAAGGGTGAGATCCTTCTCGATTGGTATACCACTGCTCAGCCAATCGACTGATACACACAAGAAACTTCTTAGGATTCCCTCTGCTCCCGCGGGTAATAGAACCAGAGGAACACTGCGAGGAGTGGTGTTGCCGCAAGTGCGGAAAGAGAACGCGTGAGCGCAAGTTCCCCCAGGATCGTGGCAATGCACACGAACGGGAGCAGGCGTTCCAGGATCGTGATGTCCGTCTTGTGCATACAATCGAAGTACAGTGCGTACGGGAGGAAGCAGAAGACGAGCGCGAATAAGCCTGCTTTCAGCGTCACAGACCATGGAATGTAGCGGAAGTCGGGCATCCAGAAGATGACGCCAATGGTCAGGAGAATGGTGATGATGGAGAGCCAGAAGACGAAGGCGGGGTAGCGCGCGTAGATCCGGGCATCCGTCTCCTGGTAGCGCTTGCTCAGCTGCGAGTACACGGCGAAGCCAAGTGCGCTTCCAAGCCCGGCAAGCGTTCCCATGAGGGAGAAACCCTGGAGAGCGATGAGGAGGGCGATGGCACCTGCCAGCGCGGAAGCGGAAAGGATGAACCTGCGAGAAACATCGGCTTCCAGAGCTTTCTGGAGGAAGTGGGTCAACACGAGACCGGCGATGATGAAGAGGATATACTGGGTCGCAGGGAGGAGGGAGAGCGTGATGTAGGAGAAGAGCGCGGTGAGGAACAATGCGACTCCGGAGAACACGAGAGAGGACTGTAGCGGCCAGAGCGCTTTGGATTTCACCGGAGAGAGGAGCTCATATACTGCATATGTCGTCGATGCGGCGAGGAAGAACGTCACGAACCGAATGATCGTCAGATCAACCGGGAGCATGTATCCTCCCAAGAGGAGCTGACGCGCGACAACAGGGTCAAGCCCCCAGAGGAGGACGATTGCTCCAATGAGGAACACCGTGGAACTCCGTTGCGGAATGATGACAAGTTGTTCAGCGCCGGCGAGGAGGAGA
>Ga0265292_1002411_pt1 | contig 13008 bp, 11 predicted proteins | sample Munlanlewell296A_FD_189080 | JGI IMG/M metagenome (GOLD analysis project Ga0265292, IMG submission 189080) | Leachate microbial communities from a municipal landfill in Southern Ontario, Canada - Leachate well 296A | ecosystem: Engineered > Solid waste > Landfill > Unclassified | place: Canada...
CGTTGGCGCCTGTTCGACTACCTCGCCCGCATACATGACGGCGACGAAGTCCGTGTTGCCCGCCACCACACCAAGGTCGTGGGTCACTAGGACCATTGCCATCCCAAGTTCGCGTCGAAGATCACCGAGCAACTGCAAGATTTGGGCTTGCACGGTCACGTCTAGGGCGGTAGTCGGTTCGTCGGCGAACAGCAATTTTGGTTTGCAGGCGATCGAAATGGCGATCATGACGCGCTGGCGCATGCCACCGGAAAGCTGATACGGAAATTTGCGCAGCGTCGTGGCGGGATCGGGAATCCGGACGAGGGAAAGGAGCTCTTCGCTGCGGGCCATAGCGGCTTTCTTGTCCATGCCCAGCCTCACGCGAAGACCTTCGGAGATCTGCGAGCCGATGCGGCGAACGGGATTGAGGGCCGTCATCGGGTCTTGGAAGATCATTGCCATGCCGGTACCGAAAAATTCGCGCACCTGCACTCTGTTGAGGGCGGTTAGTTCCGTTCCGTCAAAAATGACAGTGCCGCTGCGCCGAACATTGCTGCCTTGCAGCAAGCCCATGGCCGCACGCGACATGACAGTCTTACCTGAGCCCGATTCTCCAACGACGCCGACGCTCGCGCCATTGGGAACCTCGAGATCGACATGGCGAACCGCATCGAGCATTCCTCTAGAGGTTTCGAAGGAGACGTTGAGATCTTTGACGCTGAGTAACGACATTAGAGTTTCGACTCTCTTCGGTCGAGGCCGGAGCGAATGACGTCGCCCATATGGTTCGTGCAAATGACGGTGAGTGCCAGAAAGACGAGCGGAACGTAGAGAACATGTGGGCTGTATTCAAGATCGTTGCGACCGCGGGCGATCATGCCTCCCCAGCTGGCCGCATCCGGTACGCCGACACCGAGAAGGGAAAGCGCTGCCTCGGCGATGATGACAACGCCGATGGCTAGAAAACCGACTGCAATCAAGGCCGGAAGAACATTGGGAACAATGTGACGCAAAATGATATTTCGATCGCGCATACCCATCGATCTGGCGGCCACAACAAACTCACGATTCGTCCACGACAACGTTGCCGCCCTTGCGATGCGTCCGAGGATCGGGATAATCACAATTGTCAAGGCCATGGTTAACACGACGACTCGGCGCCAAGTTGAGACCGGTGTGTTGACGTCGGTATTTGTCGCCAAGACTGAGACGAGGGCGAGTGCCAACACGAGATTCGGTACCGAAAGAGCCACGTTGAACAGCGTGACAATTATTGTGTCGAATTTGCCCCGAATATAAGCGGCCGTTATTCCCAGAATGCTGCCGATCAAACCGCCAACTCCAACCGCCGTAACGGAAATGAACAATGAAAGCCGAGCACCGTTGACGACCGAGGAAAGCAGATCAAAGCCGTTTGTGTCGGTGCCAAGCAGGTGGCCCTTGGAAAACGGGACCACGCCAAGGCTGTTTTCATACACGTATTCCCACGGCTTTAACGGCAAGAGGGAACCGAATATCGCCAGAAACAGAACGAATCCGAGCCAGCCAATGGTGAACCACGTCGGAATCGTGAATTTACGCATTGATTCGCCGATCGCGCGTGCGTGGGTCGACGAATCCGGAGCCAATGTCGACGACCAGGTTGAACACGACATAGAAGATGGCGATGATCGCCACAAGAGACTGCAGTTCGATGTATTGGCGACCTTGAATCGAAGCGAACAGTTCAAAGCCAATGCCGTATGTCCCGAAAAGGCTTTCGATCACGATCGCACCACCAATGAGCCCACCCATGTTCAGCGCCGCAGAAGTGAACAACGTAAGACTCGAAGGGCGAAACACATGTCGCCATAAAATTCGGCGATTAGAAAGCCCCTTCGAGGCGGCCATTGTGACGTAGTCCTCCCGAAGAGTGGCGATCATGTCCGCGCGCAGGAGCCGTGTGTAAACGGCAATCAGACCAATGCTTAGGCTGGCCACAGGCATGATCATGTACTTGGCGTGTTCCCATACTCCATCCGAAATCGGGGCGTATCCCAACGTCGGGAGCCAAGCCAACTTGACCCCAACGACAATGATCAGAGTAAGGGCGATGGCAAACGAAGGTATGGACGAAAATGTGAACAAAGTGTTGCCAATCGCACGGTCGGTTTTTTTGCCCGCGCGATATGCCGAAATGACTCCTAGCGGTATGGCAATCGCCAGGGCCACTACCTCGGTATAGATCATGAGTAGGAGCGAGCGGGGCAATGCCGATCGAATATGGCTAGATACTTCTTCGGTGCCGCCGGAAAAATAGATCTTGCCGAAGTCGCCGCGGACAAAGCCCGTAAGCCATTGCCAGTAGTAGCCGAAAATTCCGCGATCGAGACCAATCGAGTGACGAAGCGCATCGCGTTCCTCTGGGCTACCAACAGGTAGCAAAACCTCGGCCGGGTCCACCGGAATGAGGCGAACAAGAAGGGACACGCCAAATGTGACGAGCAACAAAACGATGAGCAATTGGAGAATGCGTCGCAATAGGTATGTAACGCGTGACATCGGTTCCCCAACTTACTCCATGTCGTATCGGATGAAAAAACCTAACACACAAATGAAACGGCGGCGGTGCTCGCGCACCGCCGCCGTAACTTTTTAGATTATTACAATATTAATTAACCCTGCTTCCAGACACCTGTCCAGTCGATACCGAAGTTTGTCACCAAACGACGCGAACCACCGGCAACCAAAGGCAGTGCACCTACACCTTGGACTTTCTTGCCGTAGGTCAGCGCATATTGCTGATACACAACGTTGGTTAAGTGTGCTTCTGACTGGAGTCGCGCTGTTGCCTTCTTGTACAAGGCAGTTTGCTTGGCCAGGTTTGAAGTACCGCGGGCCTGAATCAACAGAGCCTCACTGGTTGGATCGCTGAATGCTGAAAGGTTCAAGATTCCGAAGAGAATTGCCAACGGAGTTCCTTTCAGCACTGCAGATGGGTTACCACCCGACATGTCGCTGACGACGAATGGAACGATGAAGCCGGTTCCCGTGCCTTCCATCAGCAACAGTGACATTGCCTGGAATTGCTGCGGGAAAGCCTTCTGGATTATTTGGGCCGTCGTGAATGGGGTGAGATTTACTTTAATTCCCGCCGCAGTTCCGAAGGATTGAAGCATCGTGGCATTGGCAAGCGACTCGGTCGAACCGCTTGTGTATGGCATCGAAAATTCAAGGTCTTTGCCTGTCTCGGCCTTGTATGCGGCAACGTACTTCTTCGCCTTGGCCAGGTCGAAACCTTGGAAGCCCGTCTTGTTGTACATGATGTTGTTTGGCCCAACGATGCTGTCTGGCACACCACCCAAACCCTTTTGGCGAACCTTGACAAACTTGACCCGGTCAATTGCGGCAGACCATGCAAGCCGCGCATTCTTACTGCTGAACGGCGCAATCTTGTGGTTCATCCACATTGATGGGTAGTAGTCGGATGGCGACAAAATCGTCGTCACCTTTGCCACCTTTTGAATATCAATGATCTGCTTGGCCTCTGATGCCGTTGTAAACATAACTGCATCAAGCGAACCACTCTTTACACCCTGAACGCGCGGTGAAACCTCTGCGAGGAAGGTAAAGGTCATTCCATCGAGATATGGCAACTTGTCGCCGTTAGGTGCCTTGCGCCAATAATTGGTGTTCTTGGTAACCACAAGTTTTGACAACTCAGTGGAGACCAATTTGAATGCGCCGGTACCTACTGGTGTCGTCGAGCACTTTGCGCCACTCAAAATCTGGCTTGGTGCACGGGCAAAGAATCGTCCAGATGCGTAGAGCGAATCTGGATAGTTTGCCTCGGCGTTGTACAGAACGACTGTCACGGCCATTGGGCTCGTTAATGTCACGCTGTTGATGTTGGCGGTAAATCCACCGGCGGTTCCTGGTGATGGCGCCTTGCCTTGCAAGGTGAGCACACCGCGAAGGGCCTGCAGGTTGGTGACCAATGCTGCGCCATCTACTGCTGTGCCGTCATGGAACTTGATTCCGTCACGAACGGTGAGTTTCCACGTCTTGTTGTCCGCACTGTGCGTCCATGACTTAAGTAGGTACGGCACAATCTTGCCGTCCGAACGCTGCTCAACCCATGTCTCATAAATGGAACGAGCACCCATGAGCGCAGAGTTTGCAAGGTTGTCCGCCATGCAATAGCCAGGAAACGAGTCGAAAATACCTATTGAAAGGGTTCCGCCGTACTTGGCTGACACTACGGGCGATGCGTTGCCTGAGGACACTTGACTAAGTGACCCAACCAGCGCGATGGCCATTACAGCAGCAACCTTGCGGCGACCGCCCTTAAACAGATATTTCATCTAGTTCCCCTGTTCCCCGAAATGACACCACGGTGGTGCCAACTGATTGATGAACTGTAGGTAGCGGATATCCACAATGCAAGTCAGGTCAGGTCAAGAGGGTCGTTGGATCTCGCGTAATTGGCCAACCGGTATGTGGCAGCGCATGAAGTGTCCGGCCTCGACCTCGACAAGGTCTGGTTCCAGACTCGTACACAGGTGTTCGACACCGCTGCCGGCCATCCTTGGGCATCGCGGATGGAGTACGCAACCTAGAGGGGGGTTGGCCGGGCTAGGTATTTCGCCGCCAAGACGTATCCGTTTGCGGGCACCTCCATCGATCGCCGGAATCGACGAAATGAGTGCCTCAGTGTAGGGATGGTGTGGGCCGTCGAACACGGTTTCAGCTAGGCCAAGCTCCATGATCCGACCGAGGTAGAGGACGGCGATTCGGTCTGACAGGTATCTGACAACTCCAAGGTCATGCGAAATGAACAAGTAACTCACGTTTTCGGCGGCCTGCAAATCCGCCAGCAGGTTGAGAATAGTTGCCTGAACGGAGACATCGAGTGCCGAAGTCGGTTCGTCGCAAACGACAAGTCGCGGGTTGCCGGCAAACGAGCGGGCAATGGCGACGCGCTGCTTGAGGCCGCCGGAAAGTTGCGCTGGCTTCACGCTGTAGAGCAACGGGTCGACGCTCATGTCGGTGAGCAGTTTTCGGGCGCGCTCGTTAGCCGAGTGCTTGGACAATCCGGATAATTTTTCGACTGCACGAGCAACGATGCGGGTCACCGAGTGTCTTCGATTGAGTGCGGAGTCCGGATTTTGGAAAACGATCTGCACCGCGCCAACCTCTGCCGCACTGCGATCGGCAAGCGATGCACCGAGCGAAGCTCCGTCTAATGAGATGGAACTTCCGGGATCTGGATCCGTCAGACCGAGCACAAGGCGGGCGAGAGTTGTTTTTCCGGAGCCAGATTCACCGACTAGCCCAAGAGTTTCGCCAGCGCCCAAGTTCAATGCAATCTCGGTGAGCACGCGAACATCGTGTCCGTCTTGCTTGAAAGTTTTGGTCACGTGATTGAGCGCAAGCATAGACGCGTCCGCGCTGGCCACGTATTCTCCTGCCGCCTGCGCAACGCCCGTGCCCTCCGTGCTGCGCGGAAGATTGACTGCCTGCTCATGAAAGAAACAACGACTGAAGTGTCCATCACCGAGATCAAATAGCGGAGGAGTCTCGTTGCGACAAATGTCTTGGGCAATGGCGCAACGGTCGACAAATACGCAACCTGATAACTCTGCACCTAGTGACGGCGGCGAACCGGGAATCGTGTCCAGGCGATACTGGCGTTTTTGTAGTCCGCCCTTTGGTATGCAGCGAAGTAAACCAACCGTGTAGGGATGGCTTGGGTTGGAAAGAATTTTGTGTGTTTCGCCTTCTTCGACGATTGTGCCGGCATAGAGCACGCCAACTCGATCACACATCGTGCGAATGACGCCGAGGTTGTGACTGATAAACAGAACAGATGTGCCGGTTTCGGAACGAAGCGTGCGAACAAGATCGAGCACTTCGGCCTCAACGGTGGCGTCTAGTCCGGTAGTCGGTTCATCAAGTACAAGTAACCGGGGATTTGAGGCCAAAGCCATGGCGATAACAACTCGTTGTGCCATACCTCCCGAGAGTTGGTGTGGGTAGCGGCGCATTACGCGCAATGGATCGGCAATTTGAACATGAACCAGCGCTTGTTCGGTTCTGGCTGACGCATCTGCGCCGCTGAGACCGTTGAGCTTGAATACCTCGGTGATTTGATCGCCAACGCGAATGGTTGGATTGAGTGCCCCAATCGGATTTTGGTAGACCATTGAAATTGCGTTGCTGCGAAGATTGCGAACTTCCGCGCCGCTCATTGTCACTAAATCTCTGCCTTCAAATCGAATTGACCCGTTTGTGATCGAACCATTTCGCGGTAGGTATCGCATCGCCGCGAAAGCGGCCGTCGATTTGCCGCAGCCGGACTCACCGACAAGTCCATAAGCCTCGCCAGGGGCGATTGACAGCGAAACTCCACGTAGCACACGTCGATCAATACCTCGCACGCGGTAGGCAACTTCTAAGTTGATCAGTTCGAGAGTCGGAGCGGTCATAGATCGAACACTTCCACTAGTCCGTCGGCAATGAGATTGACTCCTACGGCCAGCGATGCGATTGCGGCGGCGGGAAAGAGTGTCGACCACCAGACCCCTCCGTAAATGAGCGAGTAGTGCTCTGCTACTTGCGAACCCCAGTTTGGTGAACCAGTTTCGACTCCCGCGCCAAGGAACGACAGCGTGGCAATTGCAAAGACCGCATAGCCAAGTCGCACAGTGAATTCGACGATGATCGGTGGCAGGACGTTTGGCAGTATTTCCACGGCCAAAATGTGTGGAACTTTTTCGGTGCGTAATTTCGCCGCCGCTACGTAGTCGAGTTCGGATTCGCCGAGCACGGCCGCGCGAACTGTACGGGCGATAATCGGGGTAAAAACGATGCCGATGATGATCATAGTCATCAGGTTCGATGGCTTCTCTAGGGCGGCGACCGCGAGCAACGCAAAAACGATGACGGGCATCGCCGAAAGAGCATCGACGAGGCGCATCACAATTGAGTCGATCATTCCTTTGTAGTAACCGGCAATGAGCCCGATTGTTGTTCCGCAGATCGTGCCGATGACCGTTGCACCAAAGGCCATGATCAGAATCGGTCGGGCACCGACTATGACACGCGAAAAGACATCGCGCCCGAGGCTGTCCGTGCCAAAGAAGTAGGTGCTGGAGGGGCGTATGTCGACAGCGAGGAGATCAATGAATTCTGGGTTTTTTGGGGCGACGAGATCGCCGAATATTGCACAGACGATCCACGTCCCGAGCAGAATCGAACCAAAGATGAATGCCTTATTTCTGCGCAACAAGGTCAAGCGTTCGCGACGTATTTTTGTTCGCTCGTCTTTGGCTATTTGATTCACGACGAAATTCCTTGTCGAATTCGTGGGTTCAAAACGCTGAACAGTATGTCGGCGAGCAATTGGACGGTGACGATGATCGTCCCGGTGATCAAGACGGCAGCCTGAAGCGTCGGGTAATCGCGGTAGGTGACGGAACCAAGTAGCAAAGATCCGAATCCTGGATAATTGAAGATGAGTTCGATCGCTACGAGACCACCGATGAGGTATGTGATTTGGCTAGCGACTACGGCGATCGTCGGAAGCAAAGCATTTCGTAGTACGTGTTTCCAGATCACTTGTCGCTGCGACATTCCTTTGAGGATCGCCGTTCTCGTGTAGTCGGAGTCAAGTGCCTCGATGACTCCTGCCCGAGTAATCCGGGCGATATAACCGAACAGCACCAAGACGAGGCAAAGCGAAGGCATCAACAGATGTAACGCCTGGTTGAGCGGTCCGGCCCCATCGTCGGCAAGACCGGAAACAGGTAGCCAACGCAGTTCGACTCCGAATACCAATACGAAGATGACGCCCCACACGAACTCCGGAATCATTGCCGCGGAGAGACTGCCAACTGTGATCACTCGATCGACGAGTTTCCCTCGTTTCAGCGCGGCGACAACGCCACCAAGAATGCTGAGAGGCACGCAAATGAGAAATGCCATTGATGCCAATTTTGTCGAATAGACAAGTGCTGGCCACAGAATCTTGCTCACCGGTTCGTCGTACAGAATCGACTGACCGAGGTCGCCATGGAGCGTCGTGCCAATCCAGTCGAGGTACTGGGTAATAATCGGCCGATTCATTCCCAGTTCCTCATTCAACGCGTTGATCGCATCGCGTTCCGCAAACGGTCCGAGAATTCGAAGGCCAACATTTCCAGGAAGCACGTGCGTCGTAAAAAACACAACCGCAGTGACGAGCCAAAGAGTGAGCAATGCAAGAACCACTCGCTTGAGAATGTATCTCGTCATTTATTTACCGGTGTTTGTAAAAGGCCGACGCAACTTTCGCTGCGTCGGCCTTTTGATGAATTAAATAGTTGGCTTGATGACTAAATGAATCTTGTACCTGCGGCGTCAAAGTGGCCCATGCCGGTCGTGCGGAAACCGGTTGTGTTCTTCTTGACGACCGTGATCGTGTTGGCAAAGTACGAGATGATGATTGGTGTATCGGCAAGAAGAATAGTTTGAATTTCCTTGCTCGCTACACGCTGTTTTGTGAAGTCGGCTGACTTCATGAAACGGTCCGCCGCGGCATCGAATGCCGGATTGTTGTAATGGGATGCGTTCCAGTCGCCCGTGCTCTTGAACGCTCGATTCAAGTAAACGTTTGGAATACCACGGTGACCGTAGTCAGTGATTCCAAGGTTTGAGTTGAGCCAGGCGAAGTCGTAGTAGCCGTACCCTTCGGTGATATTCAGGTTGACGTTGATGCCAATCTCGGCAAACGATGACTTGATCACTTGGCCGAGTTTGACAATGTCATCGCGCTTGAAGCTTTCCAAGGTGACATTGAATCCGTTGGGCACACCAGCGGCGGCCATCAGGCTCTTTGCCTTGGCGATGTCTTTCTTGCGCTGGGCCACGGTCCTGTCAGTGGTCGCATACGCCCAGGCCATCGGGCTGTCGTTACCGAGGTCGCCGAATCCAGCTAATAGACCTTTGATGATGCCAGGGCGATCCAACGTTAGAGCTGCTGCCATCCGTACTCGCTTATCAGTAAATGGTCCGGTCTTGAAGTTCATGTGCACCTGCAAGTGGGTCAGCGTTTTGGCGACCTGCAAGGTGAACCTTGTATTTGGCAGCGCTTTGGCACTCGTGGCTTCGACAAAGGTGATTGCGTCAAGTTGACCGGCGAGCAACTGGGCGGTTGCGGTTGATCCAAGCGTGAAGAACGTGCACTTCATTCGCTCGAAGGCCGGTTGCCTCGTCTTGTCCCAATAATTCGGGTTGCGCTTAAATGTTGCTCCTTCACCAATGGTGTATTTCTCTTTGATCCATGGACCACAACCAATGAAGTTGCTCGTCCAATTGCTTGTCCATGCTGAAGGCAAAATGATCAGGTTGTATGTGTCAGAACTGACGATGAATGGAAATCCGCCAGTGGCTGCATCAAGTGTGAACTGAACGGTCGATGCGTCAAGTGCCTTGATGTTCTCGGACTTGACAACGCCCGCCAGTGCACCTGCCGCCTGCGATTTGTTGGCCGGATCGAGGTGTTTCTTGAACGTCGATACGACGTCGGCCGAAGTGAGTTTCTTGCCGTTATGGAATGTGATGCCGGAACGAATCTTGAATGTCCACACGGTGCTGCCTTTGCTCGCTTTCCAACTTTCGGCAACTCGTGGCTCAAGTTCAAAACTGTTGTTAGAAAAAGCAAGATACTCGCCGGCCTGACCGAGAAGACCCAAACCGCCTTGATCGGCTGTCGTGTATGGGCCGACTGCTTGGAGCGGTTTGTTCATACCTACACGTAGCAGTGGCTTGATCGCTGCTTGTGGTTTTGTCGAGGCAGACGCAGCCGTGCCAAAGGCACCAACAAGTGGAATCGCTGCGCCGACAATTGCTGCGGTGCGAATGAAATCTCGTCGAGTGACACTATTTGGAGTGACCATAAATGGTGACAATTCTTCTCTGATATCGCTCATGTGAAGTTTCCCCAATTTCATCTGGTTGCGTATGGGGTGGATAGTAACACTTTACGGACGTAGCAAATCTGCAGGTTTGACACCAAGTGCAACACATAGTCGCACGATTGTGTCAAGAGCCGGTGAAAAGTGACCATTTTCAATGCGGTTAATCGTTTTCCGGTCGACACCGGCAATTTCGGCCAATCGAGCCTGGCTCAATTCATTTTGTTGACGAAATTGATACAACCTTTCTGCCAGGTTGACGCGCATGTTTTTGGCGCTGCGTTTGAGTAGGGTCTCTGTGATTTTTTGGGCCATGGGTCAAACTTAGACAATTTTCTATGGAGATGTCGGACCAATGTCCGATAAATCCGACGGGGGGAAGCCCGTAGCCTTATGGCATGCGACTTGCGGTACTGACTGGAGGCGGCGACTGCCCAGGGCTCAATGCCGTCATTCGTGCCATCACGCGCAAGGCGGAAATAAGTTTTGGCGACTCGATCATTGGCTTTTACGACTCGTGGGACGGGGTAGTCGAGCAGCGCTTCATGGAACTCACTTCGTCATCAATAAGAGGTCTACTTCCGAGAGGTGGAACGATTCTCGGAACGAGGAGGGGTAGCCCGTTCGACTCGACTGATGGCGTCGAACGAGTCAGGGCCGCGCTCCTTGCGCTTCATATTGATGCATTGATTGTCATCGGGGGGAACGGATCGTTGACGGTGGCGTCAATTTTGCATGAGCAACATGGTCTGCCCGTCATCGGTGTGCCAAAGACAATCGACAACGATGTGGTAGGCACCGACACGACCTTTGGTTTCCAAACCGCTGTACAGATCGCAACCGACGCGATCGACCGCTTGCACACCACCGCAGAGAGCCACGATCGAGTCATGGTTGTCGAGGTGATGGGTCGCGATGCGGGTTGGATTGCCCTGTATGCGGGAATAGCCGGTGGCGCAACGGCAATTCTCATTCCCGAGGTGCCGTTCGATATTGACGAGGTCGCGACAATCGTGTCTCGGCGACATTCCCGTGGTCGCTACGCATCTGTCGTAGTTGTCGCCGAGGGCGCGCTACCTATTAATGGCACCCTCGCGGTTCCAGAGCGCAAACGCGATCGATACGGACACGAGTTGCTTGGCGATATCGCCCACATCGTCGGTCCGGAATTGTCGGTGCGAACGGGGTTCGAATCAAGAGTTGTGCAGTTGGGACACATTCAGCGGGGCGGAACTCCAAGCGCTTACGACAGAATATTGTCAACACGGTTTGGTTTGGCAGTCGTCGACGCGGCACACGACAAAGCGTTTGGACAGATGGTTGTGTTGCGATGCGGCAAGATCGAGCGAGAATCGATGGCTGTCACCGCAGGTAAGACGCGAACAGTTGATCTCGATTTATTTCAGGATGTCGCTAACAATTTCTTCGGTTAGCAAAACTGGTTAGTTACTTTGGTGGACCAAACTGGCGATCTCCGGCGTCGCCCAAACCAGGCACGATGAATGCATTTTCGTTGAGTCGCTCATCGACCGATGCGGTGACAATGTGCAGCCCCATCCCCGATTTCTTCAATAACTCGATACCTTCTGGGGCGGCCAGCACGCAGGCAATAATGATCGGTTGGGGAGCGCCTCGGTTGGCCAGCAAGCGACATCCGTGCTCGAGTGAACCACCGGTTGCAAGCATCGGGTCGAGCACGATGCAATGTCGACCGTCCAAACGTGCAGGCAATTTTGCAACGTATTCACTCGGTGCATGTGTCTCTTCATCTCGTTGCACTCCAACTACTGCTATGTCGGCATCCGGCAACAATTCCATCGCCGCCGGCAACATGCCAAGGCCCGCGCGCAAAATCGGGACAAGCACCGGTCGCTGTGAAAGTCGCGTTCCGCTTGTTTCGGCCAATGGTGTCGTCACGCGAACTTTGGTTGTTGGCAAAGCCCTGGCCGCTTCGGCGACAATTATCAGAGACAACCTGCGCATCTCTGCGCGGAAGAATTGATTTGACGTATTGACATCTCGCAGGTGCGTCAAGGCTTCTGCGGCAATTGGATGATCGATGACGGTGACTACGACGCCCATGGTCCCCATCTTTGCCTATTGGTAGCGTGAGCACCAATGTCGGCCGAGATCGAAGTCGAGCAAGTGGTCACCGCGGCACAGACCGCCGAGGCTTCTGCGCTATTTGATGAGGTGTGGGAGATTCCGTCGATGGTTCCCCACGAAGTCATCGTGGCGTCCCTGCACAGCGGCGGGTACTGCTCAATTGCTCGGATCGATGGTCACGTCGTGGGCGCGTCATTTGCCATGGCTTCCAATAGTGGGACCCTGCACTCGCATGTCACCGGTGTAGCCAAGGCCCATGCTGGAGCAGGAATAGGTGCGATCCTTAAGAATCACCAATGGTTTTGGGCGCAGTCGCAGGGATACAAGGCCATCGGTTGGACCTTTGATCCGTTGGTGCGCCGAAACGCATGGTTCAATCTGGTCAAACTCGGCGCCCGCGTAGTTTCGTATCACGAAAACTTCTACGGCGAATTGACGGATTCAATAAATGCAGGAGACCGCAGCGACAGGTTGTACGTGAAGTGGGAAGTGACGCCGACCGGTGGCCCGCCATCCGGGACATCAGTTGTTGTCCAAACGGGCGACGTTGTCGTGCCAACGCCCAAAGACATTGAGTCGCTTCGCCGAGAGAATCATCAAGCCGCGATCGATTGGCGGACTGGTCAGCGAGAGTTACTGCAGTTGTTGTTGCGGCCAGGTGCTCTTGTGCGAGGCTTCACCGGCGAATCCGAATATGTCATTTCCACAATATGAAGTGCAGGCGGCGACATGGCAATTAGAAGCGTCGAAATAGTTCGCGCCCATATCGATCTGATCGCGCCATTTCGTACTTCGTTTGGTGTGGAAACCGATCGTGATCTGCTCTACCTCCATGTCCTCGGTGACGACGCGGAGGGCTGGGGCGAATGTGTCGCCATGGCCGGTCCGGTGTATTCGTCGGAATATGTGGACGGCTGTGAGGAGGTGATTCGCCGTTACTTGTTGCCGCTTGTGAACCAACAGTCGACGGCCGAGACCTTTGTCG
>Ga0265292_1002412_pt1 | contig 13008 bp, 6 predicted proteins | sample Munlanlewell296A_FD_189080 | JGI IMG/M metagenome (GOLD analysis project Ga0265292, IMG submission 189080) | Leachate microbial communities from a municipal landfill in Southern Ontario, Canada - Leachate well 296A | ecosystem: Engineered > Solid waste > Landfill > Unclassified | place: Canada...
GGGATATCTCTTGCTTGCTTAAAATGCCGCGGGGGAGTCTTTCTTCCTGGATCGGCGGTGTGATCTTCCTGGCGATATTGTACGGAACGATCTCTTTCAGCTCGAGTAGAGTAAAGAAACCACGCAAAGCGGCAATATGAAGCAATAGCGTGCCTATTGTGCACTTTCTGCCGTACTGATTCAGTTCGTTATAAGTGGAAATCAGAAAGGTATTGATAATCTCGATACCGATTTTCGAGATATCGCCGGCATTAATAGAATGAAGGAATTTCAGAAACTTTGATATGCTGCACAAATAATTGACAATTGTGCGCTGGTTAAGATGTCTGGCGGTCAACTCCTTTCGATAATCAACGATTAGATTCTTAAAATAATCCGGCAAGCTGTTAAAGTGAACGTTTTTTTTCTCCAACTCTCCAGTCGTTCTAAAATACATGGGTCATTCCCCTCCTTTTTGCCGCCCAGCAGCCAGGCGGTATTTTTTGGCGCGGCTGCCGACAGAATCTGGTCTGCGCCCAGATTGGCCGAGATTTCCAGCGTCGGCCAGGTTAATTTTGAGCTGTCCGTTGTCATTTGACCCATTCAGCTGGTAATGGAATCGCCTACGCGGGCCGCCGGAGATCGGGAGCAGATACTCAAGGTCCTGCAGCTCCCGGATATGGTTTTTGACCTGGTAATTTCCCCATAATGTGTAATCCCTGATCTGCTTTCTGGTGAAAATGACGTCTTCGATCCTCTTGCCGTCTCCGTTAATTGACTTTTTCACCATTTCTTTGATTGCTTGAAGCAGCCCCCGGCTTGGTGGCGAGATCTCTTCGAGGGTATGGGCAAAAATGATTTTAGCGATTTCGTTCGCTTTCCTGATGTCTTCGGGGATTGTTTCGATATAGGCGATCTCTTTGCCCTGGATAGACGCGTTTTTTTGTTTCCGCTGGTGCTGATGGATAAAGGCAATGGTTTTGATCAGATTCAGGTATTTTTTATGGTCCCGGCGGGTTCTGATGGTTTCGTCGTTAAAAGTCAGGCTTTTGGCAAAAGGATTAACGACTTTAACCGGATAGAGCAGCCGCTGCGCGTTCTGATGTTTTCTGATGACGTTTTCCAGTTTGTCTTTCAACATCAGCCCTTCGATCGTCTCAAGCTCTCTCTGCCTTGCGAGTATATGCTTAGTTTGTTCCTGCGACTCGTCGACGGTCAGCCGGAGGAACCGGTTAGCTGTCTCCTGGTCCATGTCGATACTGGAAGTCGTGAAGAAGATCGATACCGGTCCTCGGACATTGTAAACTTCGGTTTTTAATTTGCCGGATGCGGAATCTCTGCCGGTGGTCGCGATCGACAAGTATTTCGACGACTGAAGCGCCCTGATTGAGTAGCTTGCTTCCCTTGAGCCTGTTTCTTCTTCGATCGCCAGGACTTTGTTCTGCAAGGCATACTCGTCCTGATAAAAGAGAGCTTTGCCGGTCAGCGAAGTATATTTGACAAAATCTTCGGGCGGCAGGAGTGCGAGGATCGCGTCCTGCAGCGAAGATTTACCGGCGGCGCTGCGCGATGTGATCATAATCGAGAGCGGATCGTCAAGTTTCCGGGAAGTCACCGCGAGATAAGCCGTCAGTTTGTTTATATTCTCGCCGACATAGCCGAGCGTTGACAAATCGTTGATTATTTCGTCAAAGAGGGCAGGGGAGTTGAGAAGTTCCAGCGCTTCTTCGCGCTCACTCGCTGTCATTATTTCCAGTTTACCCGCCGGGTTTGTGCTTCCCTTTTTCAGCTCTTCTTTTTTCTCTTCCAATAAATTGATGATTTTATTTACATCATTTTCAATCGTTTTCACGTCTTCTTCAAGAAGCGTTGAGCAATCTTTGATAATTGTCCGCCTTGCGGAGCTTGAGTAGAAGTTAACGATGTCGATGTGGAACCGATCCTTCGGATCGTCGGTCTTGAATACTTTGATGTTAGCTTTGAGTTGATAAGATGAATACTGAATGTTTTTAAGAATATAGCAGCGATTCTTAACCGTAATATGTATGCCGTCTTCGATGGTTTGGAACTTAATCATTTTTTTCCCCACCCCCATACTGACTGAAAAATCCGGACGGGGATATCTTTGGCGTTCTGGACGGTGAAGAAAGTACCCCGGGCTTCACCGTAGGGGAACGCGACGAGGCCGACGACATGGGCAATTAGGCGTCGGTTGCGGGCCAGGAGGGCAGTGACGACGGTTTGGCGAGCGGCGTATCTCGGAGTGTCGCCCCGGGCAACCTGTCCGCCCTGGGCAATAAATCTTTTGACATTCTCCCTGACCGCTATCGGGAATTGATCGATCTCTTGCCAGGGGGAGAAGATAATCCCCCTGGGCGCGGCGGAGAGCTCCAGCAGGGCTTCCAGGGCATAGTTATCAGCTCCTGTGGCCCCGCCGGAAGCGATGTCGTATCCCTCTTTCAATAATTGTTCTACGATTTGCTTGACCTTCTCCTTGTAGCAGGCGGGCAGCTGGCGGGATCCGATGACGCCCACGTATCCCCTGGTGGGTGTTGAGGGCTTGTCGTCGCTAAATAGCGTGTTTTCAATGGGAACGCAGGTAGGGTTTGTCATCTTTCGTTTTTCTCCTTTTTGAAATGTGGTATACTTTCGCAGAGCCAATAAAACAATAATAATCTAACACCTTGTATATTACACCCAAGTATACAAGGTTGTCAAGTGGGATTTTATGGACACTAAAATATTTAAAAAATATCGTAATAAAAAAGGGCTGACCCAGGAAGCGGTTGCCAGGGAAGTTGGGCTAACGTATAAATATTATCAGGCACTTGAGCATGGTAAATACTCTAACCCGACTGCAGATGTTTTAATTAAAATAGCCAAACTATTCGGGATCACTCTTGATGAACTGGTCGGCGGAGAACTCCCCCGCTCCAAAAAGAAAGCCTCATAGCGAACCACATGGTAAAAATCGCGAGGGGTCTGCCGTAGGCAGCAACAGGCGATCAGTCATAACCAGCTGGAAACAGCCCCAAAGCTACCGCCCGGCGAAGAAAGATCAAATGAAATTGAAGTAGCTGGAATAGATATGCGATCAGATCGGGAGCGCAGAGAAGATCAAAGTAATTAACTCTATTCTAATATAAGAAGCTTCAGCCAACGCAGCAGGCGCACCGCACGTGCACACCGTGTACCTATAATATTCTATATAGCTTTCCTTCCACTCCAGGGCACGATTTAGCACAATCCCCGGGCTATTTAAGGGACGTGTAGGTCGAAATTATAGTCAGTTGACAGTGTAGGTAAAAGCCGGAAAGCTCGTTTTCACGACGCTAAGCTGAAAATGGCCGGTGGAACAGACAAGGTCAGGTGGCACATCGTCGTATCTTTTACACCATCATCATTGGGAGTGAAGGGGTTGGGATCGGCGTTTAATCCCAAAACCGCTGGTGGGGTGGTGTCGATGATTGTTTGGCTGATGACGTTATTCGCAATGTTCCCGGCCTCGTCAATCGCGTAAACTATCGTGTTGTATGCGCCATCGGCCAGCCGCTCGCTGATCGGGATTTCGGAAAATAAAATCCATTGCCCCGTTGCGTTATCCCGTCGGTAAAGCTGGAAAGCGTCTTTTGCCCAGGTCAGTTTAACCTCGTTGTTAGCTTCCGCCGAAATTTCCTGATTCAACAATTGGCGCGTTGCGCCGCTCGCATTGCTCATAACGGAAAGATAAATATTACCCGCCTCATTCGATTTAAGCAGGTAGTCCACCGAGTCGTACTTCCCATCCCCGTTGGGCGAAAAGGCGTAGAGATTTTGCGACGCTTCCACCGACGGCGGCACAGTATCCTTAACGATCGTCACATCCGACCAGGTTTTTATTTCCGGATTATCCTTTGGCGAGGATGTTACATATATTGTGTTCTTTCCCTCCGTAACCAGTCCAACATCTTTGAATTCAAAATACCCTTTAGGGTCGGCTACCTCTCTCCGCGCCGTCCCGACTTCCGATTTTTCAATCGGAACGTCGGGACCCCCGCCGCTGTTGTTTAGGAATGGTGGCGGGGCATCGTTCTTGCCGACCACGTAGAGATCGAGAATTGAATCCGGCTCCGCCGTTCCGTGGATATTGACCGTCTCCTTGTTGGTGATGTACCGGTCGGCAAGAACGATGGGCGCGGAGAGAGAAAACTTCCCTGGCAGCAGGGCGTACGTCGAAAAATGGTCCAAAGGAGCGTAAAAAGCGTATTGCAGTTCCCCGTTATTTAGCTCCACTTCCTGCCTGTTGCCCGAAACGATCTGCAAATCCCCGCCCGCCGTCACTTGATGGATGTTCATCGGGAGTCCCAAATCCGCCCCGGCTTTCGGCAGCGGCTGGCTCTTGTCCCACAGGCCCAATTTCGGGTCCGCCAGATCGTCAAATGTATAAATAAACTTGAGCGTCGGCCTTTCATCCACCCCTTCCAATGTGCTGACCCTGAATTTCCACGGCGACGGCTTGATCTCGACGATCGGGCCTGATGTGATGATGATGGGCCGGTTTCTGATATAGATTTCGTTCATTGATACAGGCGTGATCGTTACCAGTTGATCTTGTGAAAGTTTTGAGCCGTTGACAAAGGCGCCTTTGGGGAATTCAAGCTGGGCTCGTTTATATGTGCTGTAGGCCGACATCTTCTCGTCTTTCTTGATCAGCGTGCCGATAGACACGTCTTTAGTCGCGATATAGCTGCCCGATTTAAGGAGGACGGTATATTTCCCGTTTAACCGTCCGACGTTCCACCAGCCGAGATGGCCCGAGGCACCGCTGTTTGAGGTCACAAAAGTTTTCCAGGTGTTCCCATCGAAATACATCAGCTCATAGGGACCGGTGGCGTTGCCGAGTATTTCCACATACCGGGACTCGGAGGCGTCTAGTTTGAGTTTTAATTTTAGTTTGTCGTTCTTCCAGTGCGATTGCCAATCTTTATCGGTGGTGGTGTCAACCTTTTCTAAGACAATATCTTTGTTTGTCCCGCCAGTTTTGTCTTTCAGCGCCACATTCCAGCCGGTGATTACCACGTTGGGATTATCAATCGGAGAATTGCTAGTCCTGCCAAATGGATCGCTCCTTACAAACGCATATTTGAGAGCGGGAACCGATTGATAATCCTCTTTAACGCTATAAAAGTTGGATATTTTAAGCTCGCGGCGACTTGAGAATGTATCTTCGTTGAAAGTTAACCCCGGGCTTTTGATCTGACCGCCTGAAGAAAGAAGGGCATTATCGTCAACTGTCGTCCAGCTGATCCCCTGCTTGTCGTTGTCTTCAGCGTATACATAGCCGTTTCTCCCTGTTGACGTTAAGGAAACATTCGTCTTATCCGTTCCGCTGGGAACAGAGTAGCTGCCGTCTTTAACAAAATCCGGCAGGTTAAACATATCTCCCACTATTTGTTTCGACTGCCACCAGCCATACCCTTTTGACTTGTCATAGATAGTTCGCTGGCCTGAATCAGTAAAAGTTTTAGTGTTTGAATTTTGCGCCGTTCGGGCGTTGTATTCGGTTTCGTCAAGTTCAAAATATGTCTGTCCTTTGTTGCTGTAGCCGGTCCAGGAGGTTAAGTCTTTCTTCCAATCCGCGACCGATTTATTGGCGCTGTACTCTTTTTCAAGGTTAGACCTGGCCTTATTCAACGGCCAATCTTCAACTATCGGGGAATAGGGATTATCGTCGGGCTTGAGCACCAAATCGGTTGTCGCTCTGTATGTTGAGTCGTTGATCTTCTCAAAATCTTTCGGTTGTCCTTTAATGTCAATCGGTTTCGTAATCGGGATAAACGTGATATAGCCATCGGCCAGGTATGTGTCATAGCCAACCGTTGAAGAAAGCGAATCCTTATAGCCCAGCAGGCTAGCCTCGTTTGCCATGCTGTCTAGCTTCTTTAATTTATCCGCCCAGCTCAAACCGTTAAATTCAGCCGCAATCTCTTCTTCCGATTTATTTGCCTTGTCGGGTTTGGCATTGGGATCGTCAAAAAACAGTTTGCCGGGAAAGCCAAGTCCCTTGTTTATATCCGTCAAATATAATCCGAAATCCTTAGTCCTCTCGCTCTCCGGTGTTTTAGCATTGATAAAGCCGATCCAGGGGACGAAACGATTGGTCAACCTTGAATAAGGAATTTTTGAAGCCAATTCCACTTTAACCCGATAGCGGTAATAAAATTCGCCGTCCCGGTGGTTATATTCATGGCTGATAACGTAAGGAATTTTTACAAAGCCTAAATCGATATAGCCAATTTCATCCGGGATCGAGCTCTTTTTAAAAGTTACGTTAAACATCCCCTTTTCGCTTGCCCTTGTGCTGCCGGCTTCGACCGTCGGATCATGCTGGAGGTCGCTGTTAAATATTTTGAAAGTGTCGAGGACAAGCGTTTCATCGTCTTTTGCGCAGAATTTGATCAGCATGTTGACATCGGTCATTGCCTTACTCGGTTGATTGACTCCCGCCGGATGGCCGAAAAGGTCGTCGCTGTGAGCGTTGTCGGAGAGCTCAAAAGAATCATTGGACGGAACAAGGTCATGATCTTCGGCTTTTCTTTGGATGCCGCTGAAATCGGTCTCCCCCGCCCTCTGCCAGCCGAAATGCCAGGGGGCCGCATCAAAATATGAATCGGCATATTTACCTTGCGCCGAGACCTTAACTTTGATCTTTACCCGGCTGAATCCCCGATGCATCAAGCCGGCAATGGGGATATACGGATAAGCGGTGAGCGTTTGCTTCCCGCTCGCGCTTAAGGTGTATCTAAAGTCCTTCGCGGGGTGGTAATAGCCGGAACCCCTGGCCTCGAAATAGTAAGGCGAATCGCCTTGAGCCAGCCGGATATTCTCAAGCCCGGAGCCGTTATTGAAAGGTGTTTCTTCTCCGAGCGGATCAAGACTGACAACGTCATCATTAAAGTCATATTTGGTGATCGAAATATTATCTATGTCTATTGGCTTGCTGTCCGACCCGTCTTTGGCGGCCACATTCATTTTAATTTTATACGTCCCGCCCGTTACCACCGTCCCGCTGTCAGGATCAGGGAAATTGCCCCGCCAGACTATCGAGAGCTGGTTATTGGGATTGGTCGTCCCCAGGACTTCTTTATCCTCGGCAATAGTCGCGACATATTTATCACTGCCGTCAAAAACATTCGCCGTGACGAGCGAATCTTTGGAGACATTGTAGAATACAGAAACCCGATCTATCCCCCCAAGAGTGCTGAATTTCTGGTCTGCCGGATCAACTTTCAAATTAGTAACTTCAAATGGGGTCTTAATCTCAACCATTGATTCATCGGTCGCCACCCCTACTCCATCCACCCCTTCCGCGCGGACCCGCACGACATAATTACCGCTATCAGGATAAGCGCCGGTATCGAGCTTGCCATTCCATTCGATCGTCTGTGTTGCTCTTTCCATATTTGATGATTCAGCGGCAGCCCCCATGTTAGTCACACTTACCAGCCGCTGGCCGGCGGCGTCGATGATAATCGGGAGATACTGCTGAGACATTTTGGAAACACCGAGAAAAACATTATCCGCGTAGACGGAAGGGTTGGCCGGATCTTCATCAATTTTAGTCGAGATCATCAGCTGGCCGGAAGTAACCTTGAAGTCAATCCCGCCTTCCCCACCTGATATTGAGCTGTCCCAGCTAATGAGAGGAGATTTCACGGTTATGCCGCTGCCGATCGTTTTAACATCCGAATAACCAGCGCCGCTGGTTAAAATAATGTTTCCAGTAAATTTGTGGTTGGAGCCATCAGCCGACCAGCGGATATGATAGCCATTATCGTCGCTCCAGATGAAATAACCGAGGTCAATACCGGGCTTGTAATCCGGCTCGCCAATAAATGGGGCACCGAGAATATTAGGGAAATACTTGTAATACACCGGGGTTTCCACGCTGCCGGTCTTGGTGACCTCAACATAAACGTTAGCCGGTTTGACGCTATTGATGAAGCCAAGAGGCATTTTGACCGAATCATCGCTCTTAAATTCAACCAGGCCGGGCAATGAGCGAAGTTTGATATATGGTGTCTGAATTGAAGAAGCAATCATTGGATCGTTATTGACCTTAATAAGACGAGCGGCAGACAAAGACTCGCCGTTTTCTTCGTTAACTTCAACCTTGATCGTATAATCGCCGTTCTCAAGATTATTCGTATACAAATAGGCTAAAGTCGAATTGTTCTGCAGGGGTCGAACTGAAACGTTTTTAGGGTCTTTAGGATCGCGATTGACTTGAGGCACCTCAATAAAAGTTGATTCCCAGGCCAAGCCGTCGCTCTTTTTGTAGTAGACCTTATAATTCTTAAACGGCTTGTCATTGGTCCAATCGGGGTCGATAGCCGTGCCGCGGATAGAGCTCGTTCCCGATACTACCGTATTGTCTTCTAAAGGATAGGAAATCTCCGGCGCGATCCCGTCTTTGACGCAGGAGGCGTAAGCTGTGCCGACGTTGCCGTATTTATCTTCGGCCACGATCTGCAGTCGGTAAGCGCCTTTGGGATATTTAGGATCGCCGCCGTACCAGGATATTTCATTTTTTGAACTATTTGAGAATGGAGCGTCATCTATCGTATAGACAAGCTGGCCGGTATTGGAGTTATATATCTTTATCTTAACTTTTCCCGCGTCGGAAAGATTATATGACAGGGTTGTTTTATAGGCATTCTTGCCGATATTGGAGAGGACATAAGGGCTGGTGATCTGTCCATAGATTTTCGGCGGGGTCCGGTCGATCACAACAGTTTCGAGTGTTTGCGGCTGGCTCTCGTTCCCGGCAGCGTCGCGGGCGCTCACTTCCATCCGGTAAGTCCCATCGTCAGGTCCCTTGGCGAACATATTGTCATATTTCCATTTATATGTAGAGAGAGCACCGTTGCCGTCGGGCGCCGGTTCGGCCTGACTCACATAAGCCGTGATTGAATTATCGGCTGTATTAGTAAGTTTAATGATAACAGTAGCTCTCTCGTTGACTCTGGCTGTTAAACCAAGTTCCGTAGATTTTGAGGTCATTGGCAAGGGGGAAACGTCCATGCCGGCAATGGTGGGCGGTGTTGAATCGATCACGATCGGCTGTTCAGCCACAGTGGTGTTGCCCGCAAGATCGGAGGCCCTGATCTTGATCTTATATGAACCGTCCGCCCCCTTCACCCCGGAGCCGTCCCAATTAAAGAAGTTCTCGCCTTTGGAAAGAGATTCGGCAGTGGCAATATTGGCAATAAGCTTATTGGAAGAATCATAAAGATCGCAGGAGAGGTTGCGCAGATTGGGCGACATTTGATCGTAAGTCGAATAGCGGATAGTCATCGGTGACGCAACGTTGTACGGGGCAATCGCTTCAATCGTGATTACCGGCGGGCTGCGGTCGATAAAGAAGCTCCACAGTCCTTGCGAAATGCCGACATTTGACTCCGCCTTGACAGCGATCTGATGCTCTCCTTCGCTCAACGGCGCGTCAGCAGGAACCTGATAACTCGCTTTGGCCCAGGGGTGATAGGATTCCATTGACGACTGAACCTGCGGGGCGACAGCTACTCCGTCAACCAACATTTCCTTAATGTTTATCTTTTCGTCCTCATAATTACCCGAATACTCGGATTTGTTAAATTCGACAGAAAGCAGCGGCGAAGTTTCGTTCAGATAAAAGTTTGGCTGGGGAACAAAGGCTGTCGGCAAAAGCGGGATGCTATTGACTACGATTTTTAAATGCTGCAAACCCTCATTTCCAGTCCATGTGGTAGATCGAAACGCAATTATATTTTGGCCTTCAGCTAATTGAAGTCCTTTAAGAGTAAAATTCCCCCATTCATCGACTTCGCCGACATTTTTCCAGGCGGCAAAGTTTTCCGAATACTGAAACTGTTTTAATTTTTGCGGTAAATATGTATCAATAACGCCTTTGACTGCTGTTGGCGGCTCTTTGACTGTGACAGAAGAAACGCTTTCTCGCGTACCGTCAATTACCACAGGGAAAGAGAGCAAATCATTGCCTTTTGTAATAGCTTCTATTGTAACGGTGTGATATTCTCCCAAGTCATTACCTTTATAATCCAAATTAGAAAGAAGAATAAATGCTTGATCGGGCCCATTAAAAGAAGCAGTCGGCGAATTAACCGCTGATGCTGAAATCCCAGATTTTGTTAAGCCAGTTGTTGTGGAACCACCAACTGCAGGAGTATCATCTAATGATTGTTCAATAATGGAAGAAGAGGCCATGTCGCTTTCATAGGCCTTTTTTAGTATCGCCCAATGTCCAAATAAATCGTTTTTTATATTATCGGTTTCTCTGGCTACCTGATATGAAAGGGAACACGACGGGATTATCAATATCCATCTGGCAATCCATTCAGGGGTTCCAAAAAACTGAGCAAGATAATAGGCAGCTTGAGAACCACCGTACAAGGCAGGAAAGCCATTTAAAAATCCTTCCATGCTTTCATCCTTAAAAGTATAAGTATACTGTTTTACATCTCCATTGCTAAAAGCCTCAACCCCTAGCCCATGAGCGCTATCGATTGGGACTGCTAAGTCTCCATTATTAGTAAAAACAGCGCCACTAAATGAGAACAAAAGGGCTTCGAGCTTTTCTTGGTTTGTCGGCATGCTCCACAGACTGGATGTCATAAAAGCTATCATTGGGTGGACCCCAAACATTGGCCTTGCAAACAGATACGCAGCGCTTAAACCAGCATTGGGAGTTGGGATCCCACTTCCGGCAATTAATCTATATTTGATAGGATCACTATTAATATCAGCCTTAGCCGCTCTTAATTCTTTTATTATAGACGAGTCCAACTGCAAATCATCGGCAGCAGGCGAACTGTCATATAGTTTGCTTATAGCCATTATTAAGGCCGGAGAAATTGCTGCCGCATTAATTGCCGTTGCATCAAGATAATTTGTTCTCCAATCTAAAATATCAAATGGATTATTCAATTGTATATAACTATACGCCGAATCCCCAGAATAATACGACGGAAGACCTCCAGAGGGGTTAATATCGGATGAAAGAGAATAATATTTGGCATTGTAAAATGACGATGTATCGCCAGACAAAGGGTTAACAACTGATGTAAGAGAATACCCCTGATTATATATTCTATTAATAATATAAAGCCACGCCGCCCCTGTTGCGACCACAAACTCATTCCCCTTCCAATATTCATCATTCATCTTTGCTAAATTTGCGGTATCACTTCCACTATGAGGGGATGCGATTGTAATTACCTTTTCCACATCATTATTATAATAGCTTTCTCCATTTTGACTTTTGCCGAATATATAATGGCGAATTGCGAGCCCTCCCATTGAGTGCCCGATCAAAACAAACTTTTGCGGGACTGGCTTTCCGGGGTTCTGTTTAGCAAAATCAACTTTTGCTTTTTCCAACCAACACAAACCGTCCATTTCGGGATTGGGGTTATGATAATTTCTATCGCCTAACTCCCATCCCATTTTTTCGAGCTTCCCCTTATTTTCGCTAAAATCATACGCGTAAACATACCCCTTTAAGCCCAGATTTTCTTCTAAATATTTTTTTATATCCCCGGCAAATCCTTTTCCCTGAAGAGTAATGCCTGAAAAACTTATTTCTTGTTCTCCCGCAAATACCCCGTGCTTGTCCCCTAAGCCGTGAACTAGTAAAACAAGATAATTAGGTGATGATTCGATATTGCTCAGAGCATAGCTGGGCAATATCATTAAAGATGCCATCAGAAATATTAATATGACACGTAACCGCATCACTTATTTCACTTCCTCACCGCTTATCTCTGGATATTGATTTCTCAACGTTACTTCTTCTTGATTCGCTGATACTGATAGATTCAAGCCAAGCCAAGCAATTGCCCCTCCTACTAAAGGCATTCCGAATAAATAAGATAAACTAAACTTTTTTTCGCCTCCAACATTGAGGCTTGCTATGTAAATCAGATTTACCGCTATACCAGACCAGAACATTGCCTTACCAGAATTTTGCCGATCACGTATTTCTTTAAGTTGCCTTTCATATGATAGCTTTCTATTCGACCGTAGACTCGAAAAATATGAAGATGCGGATTCCCTATATATGATGTCTGCTTTAACAGGAGAAATTAAAATAACAGTCAGAAAAGTTATTAAAATTAGAACGCTTATAGTTTTCACGAGTGATACAGCTCCTTTCATATATTAAATTCGGAATCCTTAATTCCTTGATTAACTTTTGTATTGCTATATTCCATTCCCATTTTCATTGTCCCCATCGGAGTAGTAAGACTTGAAGTTGTAGTAATCGGCACCCAGACATCCGAAATCTGTTGATACTCGATCTCCGTCTGGCTCATCGGCCTATTTTTCGGATCATACATTATTATCTTGGCCGGCAGCCATTTCTCACTATCAACATAAAATTCCATCTTCCCCATGAATTTATTTTCTTTCTTCGGGACGCCGGCAATGATATAAGTGTCTATGCCGCCAGAAGTCGAAGAATCAAGCTTCCTGACAGAAAGGTAGAAAAAATCTTTAGCCTTGTCTAAACTCATCTGACTGCCAGCCCCAAGACCGCCGGACTTCTCCCGAAGTTTTTTCAAGTCCTGAACCATTTTCTGGCCGGTTTCAGGATTGATAATTGCCATCTGATCACCGTTAGTAATGGTTATCTGCCTTGTCGGTGACAACATTTCGATCTTCGATTTGTCCTGTCCCTTCGTCCACGTTTTTGATTTCTGGACCATCTTCTGGGGGCCCTTGCTCTCCTGGCCAGGCATCACCATGTTTGAGGTAATGGTCGTGGTCGTTTCGGCATACATATCGTGGATCTTTGTTTGATTTGCCTGAATATTGTTTATGATCTCGTCAATAGTCAAATCGGCGGCGGTCGCGGAAAAAGCAAATAAAACAACGGCTACGGTCACAAACAACTTTTTATACATGACTTACTCCTTTACGAAAATATGTGAGGAAAGAAAAAAGATAGATACGGGAGGTATCAAAATCACGCATGCCGCGCCTCCGTTT
>Ga0265292_1002413_pt1 | contig 13004 bp, 12 predicted proteins | sample Munlanlewell296A_FD_189080 | JGI IMG/M metagenome (GOLD analysis project Ga0265292, IMG submission 189080) | Leachate microbial communities from a municipal landfill in Southern Ontario, Canada - Leachate well 296A | ecosystem: Engineered > Solid waste > Landfill > Unclassified | place: Canada...
GGGTGGACCGACACTTCAAACTGTTGTTAAATCTACTGTGGGCGATAAAAACTTATATAGATATGATTTTAACACCAACGGGCCTTTAGGTGAAAGTTGGATGTTCAATCTAGGTGGTTTTTATAGGTACGATGAAGGTCCAAGAGTCAGCGGATTACCGACTCAAGGTTATCAAGTACGAGGTAATTTTACCAAACTTTTAGATAATGGTTATATGAGATTTTATATGACTCTCATTAACGATCGTGTACAATTCTTCCTACCTGTTCCCTTTGACAGCAAAACTAAACAAATTGCCATTGCTAAAGACGGTACCCTTAATTCGGCTGAAGCCGATGATTACAGTTTCCCGACTCCAAATGGTATTTTCAAATCGCGTATGGCAAACGGAGTATTAACAAAAGGTACTTCGGCTATGTTTGAATATTACAATGAATTCGGAAGCGGCTGGTCTGTTCAAAATAAAATTAAGTGGATGGATGTAGAACACGAGTTTAATATTTTTATCCCATCGGTTGCATCTCCAATTAATGTTTTCGCGAAAACTTATGCAAAAAATGCCGGCGATCAGGCAATCTTTTCATATACAAAATATCCGGGAATGCCTGTCAATGTATCAGCCGTTATAACGCAAGGTACCTGGGCAAGAATAAGACCAACTACTGATTTAGCAAATCAACTTGTGCTTCAAAAGAAAATGCAAACAGGTTCTGCTAATCACCAGTTTTCTTTAGGTACATATATGTCAAGAACTGAATACGGCGACAATATTCTTAATACACAAGGATTGTTCGAATTAGCAGATCAACCGAGACTTCTTGATCTAAAAGTAAGAGATGCATCGGGAAACATTAAAGATATTACTCGCAATGGTATTCTTGCCGCAGTCGGAAACTATCGAAATGCTAAATTATACAGTAACAACCTTTCTGTTTTCGCTGGTGATGAAATTACTGTAGACAATTTAAGAATTGACATCGGTTTTAGGTATGAAAATCAAGCAGGTGTTGTACAACTAGAAGATATTAAAACATATGATATGCGCAGCGGCACTGATCAATCGGAAGCAATAAAAAGCGTAACGTGGGGTACCGGTAAATTTATCCGACGCAATGTTGCATTTAGCGACTGGGCCGGTTCATTAGGTTTCAACTATGCACTGAATGATCAATTAAATCTTTATACTGTCGGAAGTAGATCTTATGTTTTCCCTGGATTAACGACATTTGCCGGCAATGTTACTCTTGACTCTAAGGGCAACTTTAAACAACCTTCACCCGAAAAAAATGAAATCTTTATTCAGTTAGAAGGAGGTGCAAAATACGGTTCTGCTGAATTCGGCGGTTCGTTTGCTCTTTTCTTCCTGCAGATTACAGACAGATTACAAACAAACCTAAAAATTATTGACGGACAGAATGTTCTGATTACAGAAGCAGTCGGTAAAAGCCAATCAATGGGCGCTGAATTTACCGGCGCTTATGCTCCAAAAGCTTTAAAAGGATTAACGGTTCAAGCATCACTTACTTATCAAAATCCAAAATATGTAGAGTTCGATATATTTAATGTAGCTACCGGTGCAGTTACAAGTCTAAAGGACAAAAAACCACTTCGTCAGGCTAATTTTATGACTAATGCAACCGCCGGCTATGAAGCGAATGGATTAGATTTATCGCTTAATTGGAGTTATACTGGTAACCGTTACGCTGACGATGCCAATTTATTCCAACTTGATGCCTTTAATGTTGTTTCTGGCGGCATCGGATATACTTTCCCGTTTATGCAAAACCAGTCTCTTAGATTAGGTGTTCGTGTATATAACTTATTTTACTCTGGTGGATTAACTGAAGGTGATCCTAGACTTTCAACTGGCGTTGATCCAACACAATTTCCTTACTTGAATGCACGTCCAATTCTTCCTAGAAGAATAACTTTTGATTTGACTTATAATTTATAAGTTAAGATTCCGATACTTTCTGGGTGTCCGTTGGAAGCTCAACGGGCACCAATATTATTCTTCTATAATTACATATCACTTTTTTCTGTAACTTTTTTTGGAATAGCTAATGGACAAGAATAACATAAAGAGATTAATTGAAATAGCTAAGAAGAATCTTGAAGGAAATTGGACGGGAAAATACACTAAACCCTCACCACGTCTTTATCCTCACCAATGGAATTGGGACAGCGGTTTTATTGCAACCGGATATTCTTATTTTGATTTAAATAAAGCTAAACAAGAAATTATTTCTTTATTTAATGCTCAGTGGACTAATGGGATGGTACCTCATATTGTATTCAACCCCGATGTTACCGGTTATTTTCCCGGACCGGATTTCTGGGATTCGAAGCGTTCACCTGTTGCACCACAAAATATCCAAACCTCTGGTTTAGCAATGCCGGCAGTACATGCAACGGCTTGTTTAACTATTTATAAAAATCATAATGATAATTCCGGAAAAGATTTTCTCAAATTAATGTTTGGAAAATTAAAAGAGCTTCACCGTTTTTTTTATGAATATCGCGACCCTGCAAAGGAAGGTTTAATATACATTCGGCACCCGTGGGAATCGGGTACAGATAACTCACCCGCGTGGGATGTACCGCTAAAAAGAATTGATTTAAATGTAGTAGAAATTCCTCCTTATAAACGGATTGATAATACAATTATCGCATCCGAAAACCGTCCGACTAAAGAGGATTACGATCGTTATGTTTATTTAGTTGCGTTGGCGCAGAAGCATAATTACGAAGAAGATCAAATTTATCCTGAATGCCCATTTTTAATTCAAGATCCTTTATTCAATAGTATACTTTGCAAAGCTAACGAAGATCTGATCGAAATTGCATCAATACTTAAAGAAGACGCTATGCAAATTCGGGAATGGTATGAACTGACAAAATATTCAATCAATAATAAATTATGGAATGATGAAGAAGGTTATTACACTTATTATGATTTAAATGCTAAAAAGCAGATTAAACCCGGCTCTGTTTCCGGCTTGTTACCGCTATACGCAGGAGTTCCTGATTCTAAGCGCGCAAAACGAGTTATTGATAAATTAAATTCTCCCTCTTTTTCGGGAAAGAATGGCGATACATATTTGGTTCCAAGCTATGATTTGGAAAGCGATGTGTTCAATCCCGTCAAATATTGGCGCGGACCTATTTGGATCAATATGAATTGGTTCCTCTACAAATGCTTAAAACGGTATGAATTTCATGACAAAGCAGAGCAAGTTCTTAACGACACTTACGAATTGATTAACCGTTACGGGTTTTATGAGTACTTCAATCCCAAACGGCAGCTTAACGAAGGTGTGGAAGGCGCCTACGGAGGAGATCATTTCTCATGGTCTTCTGCATTGTTCATCGATCTTTTCCATGATTATATCCAATAAATGAAAAGGTTACCAGAATGAATCTACTCGATTGGTTAATTGTTATTGTTTATGCAGGAGGTTTACTCTTCTTAGGGTATTATTTCAGTAAAAATCAAAAAGACACAAAAGATTATTTCCTTGCAGGGAGAGCATTTGGCTGGTTTCCGATAGCACTTTCAACTATGGCTACACAGCTAAGCGCTATCAGTTTCATTTCGGCTCCTGCATTTGTTGGGTTAAGAGAAAACGGGGGATTAAAATGGCTCGGCTTTGAGTTTGCTGTTCCGCTTGCAATGATTTTTTTAATGTACGTAATTATTCCTCCGTTGTACAAATCCGGTGTAATTAGTATTTACGGTTATCTCGAAGAAAGATTCGGCTTAAGTACCCGGTTAATTGTCAGCGTTGTTTTTCAATTAAGCCGTGCATTTGCGTCTGGTATTTCTGTTTATGCACTTGCTATTGTTCTCTCAGCAGTGTTGAATATTCCAATTTGGGTAACTATAATAATTGCCGGTGTGGTAACGCTTATCTATAGCACTTTAGGCGGAATGAAAGCAGTAGTTTATACTGATGTAATCCAAATGATTATTTTAGTATTAGGCATTGTTATTTGCGGTTGGGTTGGTCTTACTGAATTAGGCGGATGGGGAAACTTCGTTACACAAGTAGATCGTTCCAGGCTTTTTGCAGTGAACTTTGCGGATTTTGGTATCGGCAAAGGTTCTGAATTCGGTTTTTTGCCGATGGTGATTGGGGGATTTTTCCTCTATGCTTCTTATTATGGCTGCGATCAGACTCAGGCACAACGTGCTTTAACCGGGAAAAATTTTGCACAAGTAAAAACTGCATTGTTAGTAAACGGTCTTTTTCGTTTTCCGGTAACTCTTAGCTACTGTATAGTGGGTTTGATTATCGGAACTTTTGCTTTATCAAATTCGGATTTTTTTAATTTAATACCAGCTGATAAAACTGATTATATGATTCCTATTTTCATAATTAACTATATGCCTAATGGTTTGATCGGGATCTTAGTGGTTGCGATTTTATCTGCCGCAATGTCCTCACTCAGTTCAACTATGAATTCTTTAGCTGCAGTTACGGTTGAAGATTTGATTGTTAGAAGACAATCAATGAAGCTGAGTAACGAAAAATATGTTCAATATTCCCGATGGCTCACGATATTTTGGGGTGTAGTTTGCATTGTTGTAGCTTTTATGGCTGGCAATATAGCCAGTACTGTAATCGAAGCTATAAATAAAATTGGGTCGCTTTTCTATGGACCGATATTAGCAACATTTCTGCTTGCCATTCTTTCAAAGAAGGTTAATGGTACTGCAGTAAATATCGGTTTAGTATCGGGTGTAGTTTTCAATTTTCTATTATGGATATTTGCTGGCGATGTTGTATTCTGGTTCTGGTGGAATTTTACTGGCACGGTTGTTACTATATCACTTGCTTATATCAGCACAAGTATGATGAAAAATAAGAGAGCGTTGAGTGAACCGGCTGAAAGGGAACCAGTCCCGTTCTTTTCACGCGAGACAATAATTCTTGTTGGATTTTTCACCTTCATAGTGGCGCTTAGTTATTCGATATATTTAATAATATAATATTCAGAAGTTTACCCGAAATTTAATATGAAAAATTGAGAAATAGATTCAAGATATTGGAAATGCCGACGGTGTTGATAATTGATTCAAAAGGAAACGAAGTAAAACGCTTAACGGGTTTTGTAAATGCTGAGGAGGTTTGGAAAATAATTCAAGAAGTAGTATAGATATTCATTACAACGTAAAATGACTCTTTAAATCAAAAAACCCCGGTTAATTGCCGGGGTCTTTGGTACAAAAATCTGAATACTAATTCTTAGAATGTAATTTTACTCTTTGTTCTATTCGCATATTCTAGAACGAAAGCGCTGGCTACGAAAATAGAAGAGTAAGTACCTGTAATCATTCCTATAAATAAAGCGAAAGCAAATCCGCGTAATATTTCTCCGCCGAAGATGATCAGTACAATAATCATAAACATGGTTGAAAGACCGGTAATGATTGTTCGGCTGAAAGTATTATTGATAGCACGATTCATATTCTCTTGAAGAGGAATAGTTTTGTGTAGCTTTAGATATTCTCTCACTCTATCGAATACAACCACGGTATCATTCATGGAATAACCAATAAGTGTTAAGAATGCCGCAACGACTGTTAACGTCACCTCGAGATTTAAGCCTGGTATTACTCCATATAAAATGGAGAAGACGCTAAGAGTGATAAGTACGTCGTGGAAGAGCGCGATAACCGCTCCGATAGCGAAAGAGAACTTAAATCTGAAACTGATGTAGATAAGAATTACAATTAACGCTAGAGCAATCGCTACAACTGCGTCTCTTTTTAATTCGTTTCCCACTTTTGGTCCGACTTTATCTTCTTTCTCAACAACGAACGGATTATCCTTAAACTTTTCTGTTAAATTATCTTTAATCCAATCTGAAATGCCTAATCGAACCTCAATTCCTTTATTACTTGGCTCTTCACTTACTTTGGATGCCTGAAATCCGTACTTAAAAAGTGTATTACTAATACTGGTTGCAGCGGCAGAATCTGCAAATTCATAAGTGATGGAATTTTTTGAAGAAGCGATTACTTGTTTCTGCGCTCCGGGAAAGTTTTCACTGATGATCGTTTCAATTCTGGATTTAACTCGCGGTAAAATGTTAGCCGGGATTTCCTGCAATTCTGATCTTAACAGAATTCCTGTAGAGCCGCCAAAAGTTTTTACTTCAACTTCGCCCAAACCAATTTTATCAACCTCTTGTCTTACGAAAGAAATATCTATCGGTTTCTGAAATTGGAGAGCAATCTCGGATCCACCCTTAAAGTCAATTCCAAAAGATAATCCTCTAACAAGGATATTAATCATTCCTAAAAGAATAATAACTCCCGAGATGAGGAAGAATATCGAGCGCTTACCCATAAAATCGATATTTATATTTGCAAAAAGTCTCATCTAATTTTTCTCCTAATATTAACCGACATTAATTTTGTAGCCCTTGGTAATCATGAAATCGAAAATAAGTCTCACTAAAACCAATTGGCTGAATAAACTTGTTACTATACCAATTATAAGAGTCAATGCAAAGCCTTGAACCGGACCGCTTCCAAACTGATAAAGAATAATACCGGTAAGTAGTGTTACGATATTAGAATCGACGATAGCTGAAAGTGAAATTTTAAATCCAGCATCAACAGCAGCTTTGTATGTTTTACCGGTTTTAAGTTCTTCGCGAATTCTTTCGTAAATAAGAACGTTCGCATCAACAGCCATACCCATAGAAAGAACAACACCGGCAATACCGGGCAAAGTTAATGTTGCCTGGAATGCGGCTAAAACTCCCATGGTTAAAAGAACTGTTAACATCACTCCCATATCTGCAAACGAACCCGCTGTTTTATAGTAGAAGATCATGAATATTGCTACAATCAAGTAACCAATCCAGGCAGAATTAAATCCTCGACTAATGGAGTCTTGGCCGAGTGACGGTCCAACTACTCTTTGTTCAAGAATTTCAATTGGAGCAGGTAGAGCTCCGGCTTTCAAAACGATCTCAAGAAGTTTTGCTTCTTCCATATTTGCAGAACCTGTAATTTGTGATCTGCCGCTTGGAATTTTGCCCTGAATAGTAGGAGCTGTATAAACTTGTCCATCGAGAATAACCGCGCATCGTTTACCAATATTTGCGCCTGTAATTCTTGCCCATTCACGCGCGCCCTCATTGTTCATATCCATTGTAACTTCAGGAGCGGATGTTGTCGGGTCAATATTGGCTTGAGCGTCAACAACAACGCCGCCTGTAAGCTCTGCTGTTTTATTCACCATATACATTCTGTAATAATTGATTCCGTCATTGCCTTTTTCAGGTTTCGCATCATATAAGAATTCAATATTGTCAGGCATAACTTTTTTTACTTCAGGATTTTCGAGTAATGCACTGATTCTATTTCGATCACTCTCTTTTACAAAAGCATCGGCTATTCTTCCCTGTGGATCAATCAATCGTGCAAGCGTAAAGAAAGGATGTTCTTTAGCAAATTGTTCTTCAGTAAGTTTTTGGTCTTTCTTGGTTGTGTCTGTTTTTGCGGCTATAGCATTTTTTGCAGTGGCAGAGTCAATTTTATTTAGTCCCGCAAGTACCTCATCAATTTTATTCATTACAGGAATAGCAAAATCAGCTTCTTTAACCATCTTGAATTCGAGTAATGCTTGTCCCTGCAACAAACGTTTAGCTTCTTCTTCTCTTGCTATGCCGGGCAGTTCAACAATAATTCTGCGCGAACCTTGTTTCTGAATACTTGGCTCTGAAACACCGTACTGGTTTACTCTATTACTGATAATTTCGATTGCTCTTGTAACCGCGTCAGATTCTTGTTGTTCTAATTTCTTAGCAATCGCATCATCATCCTCGCGAATAGAACCAAAATATCTGCTCATGCGGATGTTTTTTGCTTTCATCTTGCGTAGAAGAATTGTAACAACGTTTTCATCTGTGTCTTTCGAATCAACTTCGGCTTGCATTAAAATCTGTTTGAATTGGTCGTCAGGATCTTTAGCTAATTTTTCAAGTAGCTTGGCGGTGTTAACTTCCATAACAAGATACATTCCGCCCTGAAGATCGAGACCAAGCTTCATTCTTTTTTCTCTAGCGGATTTGTATTCGGGAGTATTAACAAGAATACTATCCTTAATGGAGGAAAGTCTTTCTTTTAATTCTGCGGCAGTGATTGACGGATTGCTCTTTTTAATCTGTGCCTTAACAGAAACTAACTTAGCATCAACTTCTTTGTTGTTTCTGGAATCTTGATAAGTAGGATATAGGAGGTAAAGGCAGAGAAGAATGGCACCGACGATCATTATGATTCTGAATCTTAGCTCTTTCATTCTGGTATGTAATTTTAGTGATAGAAATAGTCTAATTTTAATACAATAAATAATGAGGCAGGCTTAAAAGTTCTTTGTGATAACTTTGTGACTTTGTGTCCTTGTGGCAATATTTGGTTTTAAGTAAACAACTAATTTATTAATCGCCACAAAGTCACCAAGAAACACTAAGAAATATTTACTTTTGAGACATCCTCATAAAAACTAAATGAATCTATTCTCTTACAACCCAAGTTTTTACAACAGCAGAAACGCTCGGGAGAATTTTAATTGTTACACTGTAAATGCCAAGAGATTTAATCGGTTCTGTAATTTCAATTTTTCTCTTGTCAATATCGTAACCTTTTTCTTTCATTGAATCAGCGATCATCTGATTGGTAACGGTTCCGAAAATTTTATCTTCTTCACCCACTTTAACAGGTATGGTGATAGAAACTTTTTCAATTTCGTTAGCCAGCTTCTGAGCGATGTCCAAATCTTTAGCTTCTTTCTTAAGAATTTGTTTCTTTTCTTCTTCGAGAGCTAAAATATTTCCCTTAGTTGCCTGATATGCAATTTGACGTGGGATCAAATAGTTTCTTGCATATCCATCTTTTACGTTAGCAACGTCTCCAACTTTTCCAAGCTGATCAAAATTTCTTCTTAATATTACTTTCATTGCCGCTCCTACTTAACTGCTTCTGAAACAAATGGTAAAATTGCCAATTGACGCGCTCTTTTGATTGCCTGAACTAACTCTCTGTGCTGCTTTGCTGTTAGTCCGGTAATTCTGCGTGGAATAATTTTACCTTGATCGGTAAGAAATCTTCCAAGTTGTTTAGTGTCTTTGTAGTCAATGTAACCATCAATGACTCTTTTGACTTTTTTCTGGTTTTTCATTCTGTCATTTCTCATGATTTGTTACTCTTCATTAAGTCTGATTCTTCATCGGTTAGAAATTTATCGAATGAGTTATCTTCATAATCAGCTTCGTCAGATTCAACAACAACATCTTCACCATTTCCGGTTACTTTTGCAAATTTATTCAGGAATTGAATTCTCTTAGCTTTGATCTCAACGATTGTTCGGTTTTTTCCATCTTCAGTTTTGAAAGTTCTGCTTTGAAGTTCGCCATCAATTAAAACAGCACTTCCTTTTTTAAGACGGTCTTTGCAACTGTCTGCTAATTTATTCCAGGCAACAACGCCCACATAGCAGACATCTTCTTGCCATTGATTGCTGCTGTCTTTATATCTTCTGTTTGCTGCAACATGAAAATTCACGACCGGTGTATTGTTAGAAGTCTGTCTAAAAACAGGGTCTTTTGTTAGGTTCCCTGCAATAATAACACTATTCAGTTCTGGCATCTTAAGTTCAGCCATCGTTACCTCCGCTTCTTAACTAAAATTAGTTATGCAACACTTTCTGTTGTTTTTAATAGAGCCTCTGCGGCTGCTGTAGCAGAAGCAGCTTCTGCATTTTTAAAAGCTTCTTTTTGTTTAGCTATTGCTTCAAGTGCAAATTTATCCAGTTGAATGGTTAAATAACGAATCACGTTTTCATCCAACCTGTAATTACGCTCAAGTATTGCTATTAGATCCGTTGATGCATTGAATCTAAAAATAACATAGTAACCGCTTTTTGCTTTGTTGATTGGATAAGCGAGACGTTTTCTGCCCCACTTATCAAGATCAAGCATTTCTCCGCCATGCGTGGTAATTGTTTCTTGCATTCTGGAAATGGTTGATTCGATTTGATCTTCTTCTAATGTTGCGCTAATAATAGCAACACTTTCGTAGGTTCTCTTACGCATTGTGATACTCACCTCCCTATGGGCTTTGTCCCTCCGGTTAAACGGAGAGAAGGGTTTATAAATTGGGCTCAAAAAATAGGATTATTTAATAAGCCGTGCAATGTTTAATTGAAAAAATAATTATTAATTCGAGTGATCTTTCAGCTGAATTGAACCTTTTTCTTCAATTTCTGTGGTGGATTCATCAATGCGATCAAGAGATTTCTTCTTAGACTTGCTATAAAAGTCTAACATCGCTTTGTACCCGCCGGAAATGAATTTTTCAATCAACTCAACTGCGAATTCAACATTTTTATTTACTGCTTCAAATTCTTCTTTGGTAAACCTGGCAAGAACAAAATTTGCCATTTCTCCTTTTTCAAACTCGTTTCCAATACCAAATCTTAGCCGCGGAAATGAATCATTCTGTAATTGATAGATGATTGATTTAATTCCGTTATGTCCGCCATCGCTTCCGGATTTTCTTAATCTTATTTCTCCAACAGGTAAATTCACATCATCAACAAGAACCAGAATATTTTCGATATCTACCGGGCGATCATCCAAAAAGTCTGAAACAGCTTCACCGCTCAAATTCATGAATGATGTTGGTTTCACTAAAAAAAAATCGGAAGAGTTCATCACACCTTCCGAAAAATTGTAATCCTTCTTTGAGGATTTGAATTTCATCTTATACTTTAGAGCAAGCCGGTCGAGTATTTGAAAACCAATGTTATGACGTGTTAACTCGTATTTTGTACCCGGATTACCCAGTCCAACAACTGCGTACAAGTAAATTATTCCTCTTCTTCGGTCTGCTTACCTTTGGTAATAATCTCAGGTCCGGTCTTTTCTTCACCAGGTACTTCCGCAGCCGGTGTTGCTTCAACTGCTGCACGCGGTACAACAACAGAAACAATAATAACGCCCGGGTTTTGTAAGAATCTGACTTTATCAATAGTAAGATCACGAATGTGAATTGAATCGCCTAAAGCTAAATCGGAGACGTTTATTGTTATGTACTGAGGAATATCTGCCGGTAAACACGAGACAGTAACTTTGTGTAAAGTTTGCTGAACAATGCCGCCTTCTTTAACTCCTTTGGCTTGTCCTTCAAACATGATCGGAACTTCAATTTCAATTTCTTGATCTGCGGAAATTCCAAGAAGATCGAAGTGAATAACGCGATCTGTAACCGGATCGAACTGCACATTTTTTAGAATTGATTTAAGCTCTTCACCATCATCTATTTTTAAATTGATAATGTGAGTTTCAGATGTAAAAACGATTGGCTTTAAAGCTCTTTCTGAAACAAATACTGGAATCGGTTCAACACCCTTGGTATAATAAATTCCCGGCACGTTTCCATCTCTTCTCAACTGGTTAACAACACCTTTTGTGGAAAGAGTTCTTTTACTTCCATTTACTAGTATTTCTGACATTTCTTAATTATCTCCCAGAATAATTTCTTCTCTAACTTTTATCTATTTCAAACAATGAACTAATAGATTCATTCCTGCTGGAACGAATAATTGCTTCGGCAAATAATTCGGAAGCCGATCTAACTACAATTTTACCACCCGCATCAAATTTCAATGGAATGCTATCTGTTACATACAATTTAGTAAGCTCAGAATCTGTTATTTTTTTAATTGCATCTCCGGAAAGAAGAGGATGTGTTATAGCACCAAAAATATCTTTTGCCCCTCTCGCTTTTAATGCTTTTACAGCACTTACAAACGTTCCACCCGTATCAATTAAATCATCAACAATAAGAACATTTTTTCCCTCAACTTCACCAATAATGTTCATCATTTCAACTTGATTCTGCTTTGGTCTTCTTTTATCAATTACAACAAGTCCCGCGTTTAATCTCTTTGCATATGAACGAGCCAGTTTAATGCCGCCCATGTCCGGAGAAACTACAACAAGATTTTCAAGTTGTTCTTTGAACAATCCAGTAAAAGTCGGAGAAGCGTACAAGTGATCAAAAGGAATATCAAAAAATCCTTGAATCTGAGCTGCATGAAGATCCATTGTAATAACTCTATCAGCTCCTGCCTTCGTAATTAAATTTGCAACAAGCTTTGCAGTAATAGCAACTCTTGGCTGATCTTTTCTGTCTTGCCTTGCATAGCCAAAGTAGGGAATTACAGCTGTTACTCTGGTTGCACTTGCTCGTTTAGCTGCATCAATTGTAATAAGCAACTCCATCAGGTTTTCTGCAGGAGGATGTGTGGACTGAACGATGAACACATCTCTGCCTCTGATGTTCTCCATGAATTTAACCCATATTTCACCGTCACTAAACGTTCTAAAGTCAATAATTCCGGGGGTCAAATTCAAATAGATACAAATTTTTCCGGTTAATTCTTTGCTGGAAGTACCGGAAAATATGAGCGGTTGCTGCTCCAATTATTAAATTATCTTTTCTAGTTCTAAAAATGGTGGGCAAATATAAAGAAATCAGCAAGGCGTGTCAAATTAATCGGATTTATGTTTTATTCCTTTATTCCCAAAATCATTTCATCCTTTTACTGAAAAGAAAAACCACTACCACTAAAAAAACACCTAACGCGATGATGAAAATCCAAGTTGGGGTTTCCTTTAGTTTGAATGGGCGGTACGTTGCCGTGATATATTTTCCGGTTCCAATATCATCAAGGGAATATTTCCATGTAAGCTTATTCCTATCAATCTCGGTGGCGTTATCACTTAATATTTCTCCCGGAAGATAATACACATAGTTGATTGAGAAATTTTTACTGTCAAAACCAAAACCGGTTGCAATCGGCGGAACAAATTGGGAAAATATTTTTGTGTTTTTTTCACCATCCTTGATTGATAATTCTGATTTGCGGAAAGCAGGGGTTAGGTTTAATGAGTCTAAACTGTTAAAATCTAACGACACTTGT
>Ga0265292_1002414_pt1 | contig 13003 bp, 11 predicted proteins | sample Munlanlewell296A_FD_189080 | JGI IMG/M metagenome (GOLD analysis project Ga0265292, IMG submission 189080) | Leachate microbial communities from a municipal landfill in Southern Ontario, Canada - Leachate well 296A | ecosystem: Engineered > Solid waste > Landfill > Unclassified | place: Canada...
TTTTTCTCCAGGATGATTTGGAACTACCGTTGTCCGTCCATCTTTGTGCCTTAAAAATATATGACTTCCAGATTGTCTCATAATTTCAAAACCCAATTTTGTTAAAAGTTGGACAAGTTGTTTAGCGGTTATTTGGGGTAACTTTGACATTTACATCTCTATTTTTTGTATACCTAAAAAATTATCTTTTATTTCAATCCCTTCTACCTCTACATAAAGAGATATAGCATCTTTAGTTCTTTTAATAAGTTCGTCCATGCTTCTAGCTTGAGTATGACATCCGGGAAGTTCTACTACTTCAGAAATTAAGTAACCATCTTCTCCTTTTTCTATAACAATATTAAAATTAACCATATTTAATTAGATATAAATAATTATTTAAACCTTCCTAAATGAACGTGAGTGGGATACTCACGTTCTCCCCACCTCATAAGCCCACGAATATGTTTTATTATTTTTACAGAGTTCTAATTTTAATATAGAAAGATATTTAAATTTGAAGAATATGAATATTTTATGAATAGAATAGGAATTAATCTTGTTATTGAAAGAGAAAAAAAGGAGTCTGGGTTTGTTTTTATAGCTTCTAGCCCAGATATAAATGTTTTTGTAGAGGGTAAAAATATTGATGAAGCAAGAAACAAATTTATAGAAGCGGTTAAACATCATCTTGAGACTTTCCCCGAGGAAAAGACAATTTTGATGAAAGAAGAGGTTTCTCAATTTGAGATGCCTATAATTCAAAAGATTTTTCTATAATCAGTAAAATTCTTCTTTTGGTATTCCTGTAATTCTTGATATCTTATTAAAAATCCCTATTGTTGTTAAAGGCAAAACCACTGTTATATGAATTTTCTCATTTGATAAAGAAATGTGACTTCCTTTTCTGCTCTTTATTTTATAACCCTGTTTAATGAGAACATCGATTATTTTTTCACCTCTTATTACCTTGGGTGTCTTCATATGGCTGATAAAGAATCTACCTTTAAAATATTTTCGATGAATAGTTATTTCTTTTTAGCACCACTCTTCTTGTCCAAGATTGCATAAACTTATTGCCATTTTATTTATAGTTTCATTCTGCTGACTTATTGTAACATTCATATTATTAAGGGGATTGATAAGAAAACAGACTAAAAAGAACTTAATAAATATCAAATTTAAAAACATAATCGGAAAATATTTAATAATTTATTACCCGGGGTGGCCTCTGCTGGGCAAGAAATGATTTAAATTTCCCAAAAAGCAATAAAGTAATTTTTATTATACTCAAATAAAAGTTTTGAAGAAATACCTTTTAATAACTGCAAAATTTTTGATATTAGAGAGTTTTGAAAAACCCCAAAAAGATTATTTTTTGTTTGTTAATAAAAACAATTTATGATAGTAATAAGATTATATAATTAATAATATCGCCTATAATTTATTATAAATAAAAGTGATTGACCAGAAAACGAACCTAAAAAAGTTTTCATTCCCTTTCGCTACATAATTATCCCAAACAGCACCTTATCACATTATTATTTTATATTTATTGTGCATAATTAATTCTATATAATCTACTTTGGTGTATATAATCTACTCCGACATATAATTAATATAATTTCACAAATATAAATCGCTGTTATAGATAATTAGATTTCTTAAAAGGATGGTTATTCAAAAATATATTTTATATGTTGGTAGTGCAGATAGTCTATATAATAAGTTGCTTAAATTAAAGAAGAATTAATTTTGAGTGTCCCACTCATCCGAATTCAGATAAATTTATATAATTCAAATTATTGAAAGAATTTATGACAGAAATACGATTTGAAATACCTGAAGAACTTGGATTTATTAAACAAATTCCAAACATAGATTGGTCTATATTATTCAACAAATTTATTAGATTTAGGCTTGAAGAAATTGCTAAATTAAAGAGAGGCTTATCAAAATCCAAATTGACTGAAGAAGATGTTGAAGAGTTCTCCGACAAGATAAACGAAGCATTATCAAAAAAATATTTGGAATAATTTAAGATGAAAATAGTAGTTGATGTTAATGTTGTTCTTTCATCTTTATTAAAAAGAGGCAATCCTTTTGAAGTATTTGCTTCTAATTCTTTATTTAATAAATTTGAATTTGTTGCTCCTGAATTTTTATTGACTGAGTTGGAAAAACATAAGGAAAAAATATTCAAACTATCTGGATTGTCAAGAGAAATATTTGATAATACTCTAAAGTTTGTGTTAGAACAAATTACATTTATTCCTAAATCTGAGTTTTCAGAATTCTTGCCACAAGCAAAAGAATTACTTTCTAAGCATATTAAAGATGTTCAATATTTAGCACTTGCACTTAAATTAGATTGTCCTATTTTTTCAGGAGATAAAATATTCAAAGAATTATCTCCTGTGAAAGTTTTATCCCCCAGAGAATTGCTTAGTAAATTTTGAGAAAAATAATAATTATCTTCTAAATATCCAACATTGCTCAACTATTAATTGTTTATACTATGCCTCAACTCTATAATAATATTAAAACTGTTACATATAACTGCATAATTTTACCCATATAATTATCCCCCTTAGGATTCTCACGCACACAATTCAGGATTATTACTGCATATATGTTTAATTGTTCCTGCATATATTATTCACAACTTCTGCAAGGATTGATCGCTAGGCAAGAAATGATTTAAATTTCCCAAAAAGCAATAAAGTAATTTTTATTATACTCAAATAAAAGTTTTGAAAAAATACCTTTTAATAATTACAAAACCTTTGATACACACAGAGTAAATGAAACACTTACAACACAATGAACATGCTCTTTTTGAACATTAATTTCTATAATTGAGATTTGGTGCAGCGAAGCTGCACGTCTTATAAAAGCAGTTATTAATTTTTGGCGCTCACAGTGTAATAATAAATTAGTTATATACAGATAGGGTTTTGAAAAACCCCAAAAAGATGATTTTTTGTTTGTTAATAAAAATTATATAATTATATAATTATCTCGGTAAAATCATGCGGGGTAAATATATTATTAAAATAAATTAATCATAATAATCTAACTGTCATGGATAATTAAATTTTTTAAAAATAGAGTTATTCAAAGTCGCATATATTCTTATCTTGGCAGACAACAAACTACTTGTACACAATTGGTAGCAGAAACGGCATCTGTCGGACCTTTCCAATATCTACCTGCCATATCACCTGCAGTCGCAACATCACAGCAGACAACTACCTCGGTAGACAGCAAACTGGTCTGAGGCAGTCTCTCCCTGTGGTCGCGGTTGGTTCGTCCCATGCCTCTTGGTTTGTTGTACTGGTGGAGTAGCAGTCAGGTGTAGTGCGCGCGTTGCAACCTATTTTACTATAACCGGTTGGACATGATTGGGCATTGCAATTCGAGCCGGTATCGCTATCGCTGTATGTAGTTATTGTAAAGCAAGCACTATACGCATTATCCACTTGGGCTAAAATCTCATTTTGTTTAGCGAGCGTCGCATCTCCAAAAGCGCTTGCCTGATATCCGTCCAGCATGTCGGCGTTAAGATTTCCAACAACAGTTGTTGAACTAACAGCCAAAGGTGCAGTGCCTGTAGCAACAGTAGATATTAATTGTCCTGTTGTAGTAATTGAACCATCTGCTAAAATATTATTATCACCTGCATCACTATCTCCACCAACATGAAGACCGCCATTAATGCTTAACTTAGATAAAGGTGCCGTCGTCCCGATGCCGACGTTGCCCGTTTCTCCTGCAACAGTTAAATATGGTGCTGTTAAAGTTGTTGACCCAGCTGCCGTGTCTTTTTTGGCTATCATAAATGTGCCGGGAGCTCCTGCTGCGGATGCAAAAACCAAAACAGCATTGTTTGATAATGAGTATTGGTCTATATACATTCCCATTTTTGTTCCACCAGCATCTGCAGGTCTGTCATTATACCAAAGTAATTTTGTTCCCGTTCCAGTTCCTAAATCAAGTCTTGCCCCTGGCGCCGTCGTCCCGATGCCGACGTTGCCTGTATTTTTAATAATCATCCTTCTATACGACGAATCCCACTCAGCATCAATAGCGCTGTCAGCCGCCCCCGTGGGAGCCAGGTGGAAAATGATATCCCCGCTATACATCCGAATTGCTTGGGCGGTGTCTGCGGTGGCACGCTTCCATGCGCCGTCATAGTATGCGTTATGCCCCATCAGTATCTGGTTTCCTACGACGTTTTGTATTATGAAGTTATTACCCAACTGGAGTGTCCTTGCCGAAGCATCCGCTGCTTTAGGAGCCGTCGTCCCGATGCCGACGTTGCCCGATTTTAAAGCTAACGTATCTGTTCCTCCCGTATTAAATATCATAGCACTAGAAGCACCAGCAGCGTCTTGGTATATATTATGATTATCTAAGGTAAATCCATTCCCGCTTCCTGTACCCGCCGCATAAATCTTCCCGCCAGCAACATGAAGCTTATTCCCTGGCCCCGTCGTCCCGATGCCGACGTTGCCGTTGCTTCTTAAGACCGTCAGGACATCTGTGCTTGTACCGAAGCTATAAAGATTGAAGTCGCTGTTACCATTATTCCTTTCGCCCAATATCCAATCAGCAGTGGTTCCCGTAACCAGTTTGACCATGGCGTTTCCACCCGTATCAGCTCTCCTGATCCTTAAATTTGAATCAAGCAGGGAACTTGTATAAAGCTCCAGTTGCCCCGCCGGTGCCGTCGTCCCGATGCCGACGTTGCCGCTTGATTGAACTGTAAAATCAACCCTGTTTGCGTTACCGATAGCTCTCAAACTATAACGTGATGCATCATTAGCCGCAGTTATCGCTAAAACACCATAACCATCTGTACCATTTGTGTTTTCAAACCTCGCAATAGCTTGGTCACTTTGAGATTTCTTAACCTCCAATGGAGCAATTGGTGCCGTCGTCCCGATGCCGACGTTGCCGTTATCTATTATGGTGACCAAGTGAGAATCATCATCAGACAAAAATTCATACCCTACAGCTCCTGCTTGGGTGCCTTTAAATTCTAAAAACCCAGTGCTTACATCTCTTGTAATACTATAATCTAATGTATTACTAGCCCCAGCAACTCCTATAATAATTCCAGTATCACCAGAGCTCGGAACATCAATCTCTAACTTCGCCCCTGGCGCCGTCGTCCCGATGCCGACGTTGCCTGTATTTTTAATAATCATCCTTATATCTGTTGTATCCCAATTTGCCGGTGTAGTTCCAGCTGTTCCTGATGCTGCTGCATGAAATGATATATCCCCCCCAGCTAATGCGCCAACCCTCATTGCAGCTGCTGTTGCTGTCGTAGCATATTTCCATGCGCCATCATAATAAATATTATTACCATATAATGCTTGTGTACCAACAACATTTTGCATAATAACTGTATTCAATAATTGGAGCGTTCTTGATGAACCATCCGCTGCAACTGGACTCGTCGTCCCGATGCCGACGTTGCCGTTATATTGAACTGTCAACTTTGCATCAGAAAGAGCTACATTACTTGCGTCAGCCGCTGAATTTAGAGCGATATGCAAACTGCCTCTTGTATAACTGTTTAGCCCATCTCTATTTTCATAAATTATAGCCCCTTTATGATAATTGACTGGTTGTGAATAATCACCCCATTGAATCATGGAATAATCACCAACGGCATTGTGTAAATTTGATTCTAAGGAGAGCATTGACCCGGTTGTAAATGTTCTTCTAATTGTTAAGGGACTGTTGGGGTCAGCTGCGCCGATGCCGACGTTGCCAGTACTTAATATCACCATTCGACTAGTGTATGAGCTGTAAGGCCAAGTGATTTGATTCGGCGTAACAAAATCAATGCCAGAAGCAGCGCCGCCCGCCCCGGGACTCATGATGGAAAGTGAGCTACCAAGTTGTCCTAGGTTTACACCGAAGCCACTTTGATAACCGCTCGTTCCGCCACCACCATAGACCAGCTGTCTGATACCAGCGACGGAAGACAAATCAAGTGAGGCAAGTGGTCCCGTCGTCCCGATGCCGACCCTCTCACTCGAATCTATTGTAATTGCTACGGCGTCCGAACCATCGACAACCCCTGAATTTTCCAAGCCCGTTCCAGCAGCATTCCATCTTGCTAAATAATTATCTGTTCCTGTTCCCGTGACTCCCGTTCCTGCTGGAGTTCCGCAAGTTAAAGTATCTCCTATTGTTGTGGCATAAGTTCCAGCTCCACAAGCTGCTGGATAATTATCTATATCTGTCCAAGTGCTTCTTCTCACATAAGCACCCATAGCATTTGTTTGTGAAGTATTTTGAGTATCAACATACGTTGTTGTTGCGTGTGTCAAGAATGTTGAATAATTTGCTGACCATTTGGGGTCTGTTTCGGTGTATGCTGTTAAGAAAGCTGTACAAGTATTTGTATCTCCAATTGTTGTTACTGCAGTTCCTGCTCCACAAGCCGCAGGATAACTATCATGTAAAGTCCAAGTTGCATCTGAACTTGCCACTGGATTTATACAAGTTAAAGTATCTCCTATTGTTCCTACTGCTAATCCTGCTCCACAAGCAGAAGGATAATTATCTATATCTGTCCAAGTACTTCTTCTCACATAAGCACCCATAGCATTTGTTTGTGAAGTATTTTGAGTATCAACATACGTTGTTGTTGCGTGTGTCAGGAATGTTGAATAGTTATTATTCCAATTTGCTCCTCCAGTAGAAGCAGCAGCATTTATTGCATTTGTGACTGAAATATTATTAAAATTTATATAATTTGTCTGTGATGTATTTTGTGCATCAACATAATTCTTCATAGAAGTGTTTACAGTAGTTACATAATTTACAAGGGAGCCATTTTGAACTCCAATATAATTAACTAATGAGCCATTGTTTGCTAAAATGTAATTATTCATAGAAGCATTATTTTGAGCTATCCTTTCAGATATATTTACCCCTGCAACATATGATGTTCCTGTAACATTCAAATTACCTCCAACATAAGTATTATGAGCAATTATATCATTGGCAATAAAATTATGGGTGTTCTCAATTGCCAAATCATATACGCGCTGTGGTTCGTGTTTTTTAATAGAAACTATTTTATCAAATTCTATTCCTTCTGTTTCATCAAAATCAAAAGGTTTATATATATCCACTGATTTATGTTTATACACTGAATTAGATGAATATACTAAAATGGCAACTATAACTTTATCATTACCTGAAGAATTTGAAGAAGCTAAGAAAAAATTTCCAGACGTTAACTGGAATGAATTATTAAAAATGGGTATATTAAAAAGACTTTCAGAATTAAAAAGATTCAACGAATCAAAAAACAAGGAGAAATTATAAATGCCATCTGTAACACTAACAATTCCTGAAAAGATTAAGTCAGAATTAAAAGAATTCTCATGGGTTAACTGGTCTGAAGTAGCTAGAGAAGAATTTATTGAACAGAAAAAGAATAGAGAAGCATTTGAACAGTTCAAGAAAATTGTTTCTAAATCTGAGTTTACTGAAAAAGATGCAGAAGAATTAGCAAATAAAGTTAAATCATCAATGCACAAAAGATATAAAGAGTTATATCCTGAATTACAATAAATGGGGTTGAAATTAGTAATTGATGCTACGGTTTTATTTACAGGATTGATTGGAACAGGAGTAACTAAAGAAATTATTTTTTCCGAATCAGTAGAATTATACTCCCCTGAATATTTGATTGATGAATTTGAAAAGCACAAATCAAGAATAAAGTTATTATCAAGATTATCATCTAAGGAATTAGATATACTTTGTGAAAGATTAAAAGAGAAAATTAAATCAGTTCCAAAAGAGTTGTTTGAAAAATTCCTTAAACAAGCTAATTCACTTATTCCAGATAAAGCGGATACAGAATATCTTGCATTATCATTTAATAAGATGCCAATTTGGTCCAATGACCCGCATTTCAAAGAGCAATCACTAGTTGAAGTATTTACAACTAAAGAACTTGTTGATAAGCTTAAATTAATAGGGTACAAATTTTCAGCTTCTGCATAAACTTCTTCATCACTTTCTAATCTCTGAACACCAACACTATCACCTTCTTTTAAATCGCTAAATTTAATCAACTCATCAAAAGGTTTATATAGTTGCACATCTTTACTTGTGTCAAAGTAAATAATTGAATTATATAAAATGCCTAAAGTCACTGTATCAGTTCCAGATGAATTATTAGCAGAATTTAAGAAACAATTTCCAGAAGTAAATGTTGCAGCAGTAGCTCGCAAAGCAGTATCTGATAAAATTAAAGAACTTAAGAAATTAGAAGAATTAAAAGCTAAGGGAAAAATATAAATGGCATCTATAACATTTGCAGTGGATAATGAATTAAAATCAGAAATGTCTGAATTTTCTTGGGTTAATTGGTCTGAACTAATTAGAACAGTATTATTTGAGCGTAGAAGACAGGCAGAACAATTATTAAAAAGATTGCACTCTAAAGAAGAACAAGAATTAATTAAGTGGTCTGTTGATTTAGGAAGAATAGCAAAAAAAGGAAGATTCAAACAATTACTCAAAGAAGTTTCTCCAAAAATAAGAGAAGAGCTGCTCAATTCAATGTCTCCTAAAGAAAGAGGAAAATATGAATAAACTAAAATGAGATTGGTGTTAGATAATAATTCTTTATTTTCAATTATGAATCCAGAATCAGTTTCTGCATATCTATTCGCATCAATTAAAGCTGAATTTATCGCACCCGAATTCATAAAATCAGAATTTGAAAAATACAAAGAAATTATTTTATATAAATCTAAACTTTCAGAACATGAATTTGAAATGAGGCAGAAAGAAATTGAAGAATTCATTAAATTTTTTGAATCTTCAGAATATGAAGGTTTTTTTGCAAAAGCAAAATCAGAAATTTCTGACCCTGATGATGCAGATTTTCTCGCACTTGCATTATTAACTAACTCTGCAATTTGGTCTAATGACCCGCATATCAAGGAACAATCATTAATTCCTGTGTTTACAACATCTGACTTAGTTAAAATGTTTTTAAGAGGAGATGTCTGAGATTCTCCTACTTTAGGCACACCAACACTATCACCTTCTTTTAAATCGCTAACGCTAATCCATCTCTTGCAATATTCTCCATTAAATTCATCATATTCTTTATTCCAAACATTACCAGCATAATTATCACATTCTTCTTTATCATACAATTTAACTAAATAAGGATGCTCTGCTGTTGTGTTGATGCTTCTTCCTGACTCTGTTGTCAATTCATATATGGGTTTTTCTCCCATGTCAAGAAGCGATTCAACTCTATTTGAAACAATTTCGCCTGTTTTCTCATCTAAACTTAAAACTTCATCGCCAGATTTAATGTCAACTACTTTCTTTTTTGAGCCATCAGCCATTGAAATCATGGAGTTTTCAGCCACGCAATGTCCTGTAATGCTTGCTGTTGCAGAATTCATTTGTCCGCTTAAATACAAATCTTTCCATCTTCTAATAGAACTTCCTATATCAAATGTAGCATCAAATCCTTGAGCAGGCAATAAAGAACCATTTATATTAAGATTTGAAACTGCCAAAGAAGTTATGTTATAAAAATAACCTGTCTGAGCATAAAGGTCTCCCCCAATAATGCTCAACCCAGTGGAAGTCCATCCCCCATTAAAATCATATTGCCCTGTTCCATTATCTCCATCATTTCTTAAGAAAGAACTATCAGCATAATTCTTCATGCTTGTGTTTATTGCATTGACTTGTGTTGTGTTGTATATTGTTTGATTTATCCAAGTATCATTGTAAGAAGCTCCGCTATTTGTTGAATTAACATAATCAACATAATTCTTCATAGAAGTGTTTACAGTTGTTATATAATTCACAACCGAACCATTTTGAACTGCAATATAATTTGTTTGTGATGTATTTTGTGCATCAGCATAATTTTTCATAGAGGTATTTATAGCATCACTTTCTGTTCTGTTGTAAGTTTCTGTCTTATTATACACATAAGTTTTGTTGTAATAATTTGGTTTGTCTAAACTCCAGTTTCCTACCATATCCACAACTCCAACTAAAGTGGTAAATGTTGAAGTTGCCCAATTAACAATTGATTGGTTGTTTGAAGAAATGTAACTATTAATTGAATTATTATTCAGATTGATTAGGTTGGTTTGAGATGTATTTTGTGCATCAGCATAATTTTTCATGCTTGTGTTTATTGCATTGACTTGTGTTGTGTTGTATATTGTTTGATTTATCCAAGTATCATTGTAAGAAGCTCCGCTATTTGTTGAATTAACATAATCAACATAATTCTTCATAGAAGTGTTTACAGTTGTTATATAATTCACAACCGAACCATTTTGAACTGCAATATAATTTGTTTGTGATGTATTTTGTGCATCAGCATAATTTTTCATAGAGGTATTTATAGCATCACTTTCTGTTCTGTTGTAAGTTTCTGTCTTATTATACACATAAGTTTTGTTGTAATAATTTGGCTTGTCTAAACTCCAGTTTCCTACTTGATTTACTATATCTGAAATCTTAACAAATATATTATTAACCCAATTAACTATTGAATTGTTATTAAATAAAATCTTATTATCTATTGTTTGATTCAATATTGTTTCATTAAGCGTAATATTTACTATTCCACTTGCCTGCCCCCCAGTCAAATAAATATTATCTGTATATACTGCATCAATATCCCCCACCCCCGTAGCAGAAACATTTGAACAATACCACAAATTTGAAGTACCATTCCATTTTATAACCTGCTCATTTGCACAATTTAATTGGCTTAAAGTATCGTTAACATCTGTAAGATAAGTTCCATTTCCAAAATAATAACGAGCAGTCATATTATAACTTCCAAGATTAAAATTAGAATCGGGTTCAACACCACTCAATGTAATATTTCTTGCAGTGAAAGAATAAGGAGTTCTTACTATTTTTGTTGAATCTTTTAAAACCCCATCTCTGTAATAGCATAAATAATATTGCTCAGAATAATCTAAAGAAACATTTGGAATATAATAAGAAATTATACCTCTTGAATCGGTTGTCAAATTTGTTGAATTTGTATAAATAACATTTGAATAATTAGAACAATTGCTCGTTGTAGAAATATTAAAGACAAATGCAAAGGTTCCTGTAGTAATTGTCCCGTTCGTAAAAGTAGTTTGAATATTTAAGTGCAAATCCTCTGAAATTGACTCTGCAAGAATAAAACCGCTCAGAGTCAGGACTAAGAACATTGCCAAAAACAATCCGATTGCTCTCTTTTTAACCATTCTTTTTAATTTTCTTTTTGATTGATTTTCTAAATCTCTGATTAGGGTATTTTTTGAAGATTATTTCTTTTTTTCTTACTAAAAGAAACCAGACATTATTTGGCATATAATATAATAATAAATTATAATAATAAAAAATAAGGACTAATTCAGTCCCAAAAAAGAAGATTTCAGCCCCATGTAAGAAAAAGTAAGTAAAAGTGTAGGAAAAAGTAAGTAAAAGTGTAGGAAAAAGAAAGTAAAGAGGATTTTATCGTCGGTAAAAATAAACAAAGAAGTTATCCTACATTTTACCAAAAGTAAGTAAAAAATATGCACTCTTTTATTTAATTTTGTTATATATAATAAGATTTATAAAACTTAAATTCCTCTATTCTTTGAAAAAAAAGAGGGACAATGAAACAGCCAGTCAAAATTTATCTTGATTCTGATACAAAAAGAAAATTATTGCAAAAAGTTGATGAAACAGGCTTCTCAGGAAGAGGGGCATTGACAAAATTTATTGAAAAAATCGCTGTAGAAGATATTTGTTTTTTAGATGAAAATGTGAGAAAAATGCTGAAGGTTCTTTTCCCAGTTAAAGCATAGCTCTTTAAAGTAAATTTTAAATATATGACGTATTTATCTCCTCTTCTTGCCTTAAATGTCTCTTAAGCATTAAAATTTATATTTATAGGCAAATTCAAACTTATATTCTTTAAATTGTGAGACTTTTTTTTGAAATTTAATATTCCTATTCCTAATACTTCATTTGTTTCTTCATCTTTTCTAATAAAAACTCCTTCATCAACCTCTTCAGCATAACATTCTCTAAATTTTCCTAGAGTTATCTCTAAGAAATCGCCTTCTTCATCATAATATATATTCATTAAACCTTTCATTTTATATTCCTAATAAAATATGACGTTATTACAAATCCGTTGCCATTTAAATACTTAACTGCAACTAATAAATATTTTGCATCTGATTTTTTATTTTTTAAATACTTGTAATAATAAGCTACTGTTTTATCATAGCTATAAGAATATATTTTTAATGGGTTAATTAAAGTATCTTTAATTTCTTCTATGTAATTTGCTATTTCCTTATGTTCTAATATATGGCTTAATCTTTCTCTTGTGAGATATATTCTCCTTTTAGTTTTATCGATTACCTCAAAAAAAGGGTTCATAATAAAAATTAGTTTTTGATAGATTTAAACTTTTCTGTCATTTACCATTTTCCCTCTTTTTATTTAGAATCACATAAAAATTTTAAAAATACTTATAAAATTCCCACAAAATTTATTGCAAAAACAGCAAAACAACAAGACTTATAAATTTCCAAATTTTGTTTAAAAGTGTGAAATGAACTAAAATATAAGTTCAAACAAACACGAGCCTATAGCTCAGCCTGGTCCAGAGTGCAGACGCACAGGACCATTCTGAATTATAAGTTCAAACAAACACGAGCCTATAGCTCAGCCTGGTCCAGAGCACCGCTCTTATATGATTGTGATTCGTTAGAATTGCATCTCTCATGGAAGAATCTAAGTGAGTGTTACACACTCTACTTAGCCTATAAGAAATAGTCTAAGAGAGGCGGGGGTCCACGGTTCAAATCCGTGTAGGCTCATTGTTATAATATATTTTGCAAAAATATATTTTATGAATTTACAGATTTTAATTGTGTTAAATTCAAAATGATTTAATGCTTACAAGCATAGTTCATGGTTAAGCTAAAAATTT
>Ga0265292_1002415_pt1 | contig 13003 bp, 9 predicted proteins | sample Munlanlewell296A_FD_189080 | JGI IMG/M metagenome (GOLD analysis project Ga0265292, IMG submission 189080) | Leachate microbial communities from a municipal landfill in Southern Ontario, Canada - Leachate well 296A | ecosystem: Engineered > Solid waste > Landfill > Unclassified | place: Canada...
TAATAGCCCAAGTGTGTCAGGGTTGGATACATCGCCCCAACTACCATTTACGCAGGCCCGAATACTACCCATCGATGTGTTGTAATACATTACGCCTTGGTTAACACTATTAGAACAAGCTCCAGAATCTGACGTGCCGTTATAACTGTCAAGTTGGAAGTTAACCTGGGTAGTATCAGTAGTGCTGTTGCCAATTTGTGTGTATTTTGCCAAAATAATTCCCTCACCATTTGGTCGGACTGTAAAGACGTCTACGCCACCGTTTTGTACAGCAAAGAAGCCTTTTGATGTACAATTTGTCGTACATTCAAGGTTAAATACAATACTAGGTGATGTTGTTGTTTGTTGTGCAGTTATGCTGTAGTTTTTGTTATCAGCAAGAGTAATGTTAGCTGGGCTACTGTTATCATACGTATCTTGCATTGTCACAGTGTTTCCTGCTGAACAGCTGCTAAAGCCAAGCACACCGCTACCAGTGTCTTTCATACAATCACCAGCAGAACCAATATTTTGTGGTAGGGTAAGACTATATGAACTGGATGGGTTAGACCCTGGACCTTGGATCGTGACAGTATTGCTACCGGCCGAAGTGTTAAATAGTAATGAACCTATTTTTGAGCTAGCAGTTCCGAGTGATAATGAGTTGCTATCTTGTATTTTTAGTGTGCCATACATTGTTGTGGCAACACTGGCGCCACTACGGCCCATTGTAATCGTACCTCTAGTTGTTGCTGACCCCACATCTAGTGTTAGGTTGCCTGATGTGCTGCCGGTGGCATTTCCGGTGCGAATAACAAGATTGCTACTTGCTACCCCCGACGTATCTTGTGTTTGGAGCTGGGTCATTATACCAGTTCCTGTGATATTGAAGTTACCAGTTTGAGCTGTGCCTGGGCTAGAGCCTTGCAATTGAACGACTGAACCAGCTGATGCCGAATATCCCGTACATGTCACTGCAGTTGTACAGACGTCTACGACAGCGCCACCAATGATTGCTTTAAGGCTGTTGTTATCTGATCGATAAAATAGTGCACCGTTGCTGGCAGATAAGTTGGTTGTAGGATCAGAAGTAGCATTATCAAGTACTAATAGGGTAGTTGCGGTATCACTACCAGTGCTGTCACCAACTTTTAGAACATTATTAGTAGTATTGGCTGTAAATAGGGTTTGGGCTGAATTTGCAGACTGAATACGAAATGCCATAGTACTATCTTCGCTATTTCGGAATGTATAATCAGCCATTTCAGAATTCTTTTTCATGTAGAAGTCGTCAAAATAGAATGTGCCGGTTGTTGAAGCAGAACGAACCGTTGCCGAAACTCGGGCGTAATAGGCAGTAGCTGGGACAGTTCCGTTGATTTTTCGTAGGACATAATTAGTGCCGGGCAGGCTTCCATAATTTGTGCTATAGCTAACAACATTTTTATCCTTGGTATACCAGGTAATTTGGACACCGGCAGTACCGTTAGCTCCCGCGCTATTTTTTGCGTATCCTTCAAAATAAATATTTTCTCCAGGTTTTACCTCATAATAATTACCTGAAAAAATATCTAAATTTGTACCATTTGGCACTACTTGCATCTCGTAATTGCCGGTATTGGCATTGGCAGCATCACTGACGATGCTTGCCTGAGAAGGTCCAAACCAACCTTCTTCACCTCCGACAATCGAACCACCAGTTTCGAACCCCTGGTTAGTAACCTCGTTGCCTGGAGAGTTAATACTATTACTAAATACATAATTATTATTACTGTTAATGTTAAATAGGTAATTACTTGTGGCATTCAAAACCCGAAAAGCAGAATATTGGTCTGACGTTCCCTGAATAGAAACACGACCAGTGTTACTGACACCAAATAAAACTGTTCCAAGACCGACACTATTACTACCTCGAATATTCAAAAGATCATCACCAATAGAAACATCAGCATCTTGGATATCAATAGTGCTACGGGTGCCGTCAAGTTTGATTTCAGGTACCGTAGATGGATTGGAGCCGTTATTATAAGCTGCTTGTAATGTCGTAGCGTTACTGGCGCCACCTGCAGTCCAAGCTGTACCATTCCAAGCCATGGATGCGGTTGTGTTTTTTCGCATAGCTACATTGATAATATCTCCACCAGTATTAGTTGTTAGTACGAAGTCTTCGCTACCACTTGGACTAGTAATATTTAGGACACGTCCGGAAGTTGTGTCGGTTGGAGCAGGTAAGGTAATAATAATACTTGCTACCGAAGCACTAATGTTAATTGTGCCATAATTATCTACTTTATTTTGAGTGATTGTGCAGTCAGCAGCACAAGCCGTTTCGGTGGTGATAGTATATGCAGAAGCACCTATTTTCACTAGACCCTTCGTGCCCGCACCCGTACCAGAACCTCCCTCTATTGTTACGCCTCCACCATTATTATCACCACTACCAGCTGCATTGCCACCTTGCAGAGTTAAACTACCACCAGCAGCACCTGTACCGCTGTTTAATGCCGATCCAGCTGATATATTAAGAGCCCTACCAACTACACCTACTGTCGATGTAGCAACCGATAACGTATGATTTTGATTGGATCCTAATGAAATATCGCCTGTATTACCTAACGTGAAAACATCAGTTCCAGATGATTGCAATGTGATTAAGTTACCAGTACCGGTTTTGTTGATATAAATACTGTTTGTGTTGGTGGATACATCTGTTTGGAGCCCTGCTGCCAACTGGACGAAACTTGAACTTGCCAAACCACCCAGTAAGCCAGAGTTTAATGAATAAGGTGTAGAGGATAGACGTTTCATAGGAAGCATTTCTCCATCAGGTGAACAAGACGTGAAAGGCGTACAAGATGCATTAGTGTTGCCGATATTGATTGACAACCATAAAACACTTTGATTCCAGTCGACGTTAGTTCCGAAAGCGGTAACTGAACCTAATTCGACTGACATAAAGCCGTTTTTAATCATTATTCCTTTGCTGTTTGCGTTTAGATGGCTTTCAGTCCATTCTGGCGTGCCAGATGGCGTACCAGTGCTGGCAACGGTTTGACCATCACCGTCTTGGTATATTTTGAACTGGATATTGTAATAACCATCAGGGACAGTAGCGCCTTGTGATGTTAATAAACGGCCTTGAAAATTCATTTGTTGGTTAATGCCAGTAACTGCGTAAGCAGGTTTATTAAAATAAATTCCAAATACAAAAAACAAGCCCATCAAGAGGATGAACAGAATCATTCTTTTGTAAACTCTTGCACCTGAATACATTTTTGTTTTATGACACCTAAATACATTGGTGTTTATGTATCATTTTATTTTATGTATTGTTTGTTAATTATAAGCCCGATTGCTTATATGTCCTTTAACTATTTAATCATAAACTTTATGGACAATATTTGCAATAGTAAAAGTATAATTTTATATCTATAAAGCTATACTTTTTGAGAAGATTGCAGGCCACGAATTTCGAGAACACGTTTTTCTCGTTTTTCTCCAATGAAAAAACTGATTACTACAGCAATGGCACCAACATATAAAGGCCAAAGTACCAGTAGTTTATTTGTTGTTGTACTAGATATTGACTCAGTAGCACCACCAAGTGGCTGACCATTAACGATTGTAGCAAATGACAAAAAGGCAACTCTACCTTTTGTATCACTAGCCTGAATACTTGCCTGATAAGTACCGGCTTTTTTGTATACATGAACCGTTGTAAAACCTACATTATCATTGCGTGGCACTATTTTATTGGTGGAGTCTCCCCATAGAACATTTATTGCAAATGGTGGCGTACCCCCCAGTACATTTATAGGTACTTTAAGCTCTTGACCTGGAAAAGTTCCACGAAAGACAGCATCAGTATTTATTAGTAATTGGGCATCGCCAAAATCTAGTGAAGTTATTGGTCCAGCCTGAGCTGGTAATGCATCATAGTAAACAACTACGCTATTTGAATCTGGTCCTGATTGATTTAACGAGTCATAAACTCGAGCTATAAGAATATTTTTGCCATATAATAGATCAATTTCAATAGAGTAAATGCCAGCGTCACTACATGGCGTAGATCCTGCAAATATATCATTTTTAAATAATTCTACTAATGTTTTTTCAGGACAAGTACCTGACACACTGATAGGTGTAGCGCTGAAATGTTGTTGGTCCGACGGTAAACTAATAGTAGCAGCAATTGTCGGTGCTATTCCTGGCATAGCACCAGATATACCTATTGATGATGATTCTGGACCTGTGTAAGGAGTTGCTGCGAATGCTGTGTAAGATGTCAAGGTCAAACCAACAATTAGTAACATAGCTGCAAGTGGCAGATAAGAAGTGTGTTCGTGTGGTCTTAGGTGTCCGCTATGGTGATAGTGACTTAATTTCAGCCAATTTAACATAAACTATATTATATCATGTCTACCGGATGCCGTTAGTTCTATTTGTTTTTGCGTTTTTTATGCTTTGTCGTAGTACCTTGGGCTTTTCTGACGACGTAGCGGTTATAGCGTCTAATCAAGAAGAACAAGACGAGGAATATTACGATTAGTGCTGCTATTATCACGGCGATTAAGCGATAAGGAATGACCCAAAATGAAATACTTTTAGTTAGCACTTGATTATTGGCACCGTAGGTTACTTTCAAATTGGCCGTATAGCGACCAAACAACATTTTATTACCGATTACACTACTATCCAATGGTTGTTCGAACTTTCGTATACTTTGTGGCAAAATATTGCTTTGGGGTAAATTAACATTTAAAGCCGCAATTTTTTTGTTAAACATATCGGTTATGGTAACTTGACCAGTTGGTTGTTCGTGGATGTTACCAGTGTTTTTAAATCTATCAATAAACATTAGAGGTGCTGATTCAAATAATGTACCAGATTTTCCATCTTCACTTGCCGTAAAGCTTTCAATTGATAGGCTTTCTTTGACCGCACCATTAACTTTAAGCAACACCAATGCGCCAAGACTAGCTGATAATGCAACTCCGGTACTTTTTAGTTCAGTTGGGGTTGCAGTAAATCTGATAACTCCATAATAACCTCCTGGTGAGGCACTTGTTGGGACTTTAATAGTAATTGGCAACTTTACAATTTGTTTTGGTTGTAAAGTTAGTTCAGGTAGATTGTTTATCCAGCTTTTAATTGAGTAAGGATTTGATTGTTCATTATTATCCAAAATAATTTTTGGTATACCGTCTTCACCATTGGCGACAAAGTCGTTTATCTGGTTAGTAACAATCAAAGGACTTCTAGAGACATCTCGTAAATTAATTACAGAATTTATGGTTTGGCCTGGGTCTGCTGTCAGAATCAATACTGGTGGTGCAATTTCGAGTGCTTGACCACTACCGTTAGGAGTCGCTTGGGCCGATGCAATATTTGAAGACACAAATAATCCGACAGTTAGCGTAATAATACATATTGCGATGGTGAGGATTAAGTTAGTTTTTTTCATATTTAGAAGGTTGATGTGGCTATATAGGTTAGTGTTGATACGTATGTACCAGAGACCTGATTACCTGAAACGTTGACAATATAGGATGCAGTATAAATCTGGGCATTCGTTGGCCCGGCTGATCCACCATTGTCACTGGCAGCTATAGTGTTGCCAGCGCCACCGGCTACAAATTTAAATGAATCTACAGTGGCATAACCCGTTGAGGCTTGGCCCTTTAAATTTACTCCATCTGGTGCTGAATCAACTTCAGCTCCAACGGCCACTGTCGAAGTGCCTGTTGTATTTAGCTTTAAGTTCATACCGAATTGGCTGGTACCACGTACGCCAACTCCACCAGCAGTCATCGGAGTTACTGTGTTTCCACCGGATGTCAATGTCGGTCCAAATACTGATATAGAATATCCATAAAGGGCATTAGTAGAGGCGGACAATTGTGATGTAGCCGTGGCAGTATCAGATGGAGAGAACAGCTGGTTAAAGCTAATATTACCAGCAGATGCGGTACTACAGTCTGGGATACCACTAGTTTTAGTTATAGTAGCACCGGTACAGAATATCAATGACTCTGGCATAATCCCCGTAAGTACAATCTGTGTTGCAGTGCTAGCTGTGACGACACCACTATCAACTAGTCCAGTGGCTCCATCGGTGCCGGTATATGTAGTGATACGGACAAAGAATGACGTATTAACAGCTGTTGGGTTGGTAATATTTGTCAGTCGATAGGTTAATACAGTGTTTGCAGGAACAGATGCAGCTGTCTTTGTTAAATAAGGCGAACCGTTAGTGGTTTTATTCAATGTGAAACCAGTTGCACCGTTTTCATAACCAAGGGCAGTTGAACCACCAGTAGTTACTAGTCCTGTAGGTGTTGTACAGCTAGATGGGACCGGAGAACCGACGGCCTCATTACAATATTCGAACCTAATTGAGCCTATATTTGTATCACCAACACTTGGAACAGTGAATTTAAATTCGTGATTTACGACACCACCAGGTTTTGATCCACCATCGGCTGGTCCAGACTGAAGGGTCAAACTTCGATTAGTAATTTGTGCTGCGTAGGCAATCTGGCCTTGAAGGGCTACGCTGACAGTTGATGCTAATAATACTACGGCCAATGATAACTTTATTAATCTTCCGCTGATACTCATGGCTCCCCTCACTCTCGTTAAGAGAATTGTACCATAAGCGCTAAATTGTAGTCAATGACTTTTAATTATTTTAGTAAGTAGGTGTAGCGATGTAAGTTAGGGTAGTCACATAAGTACCGGCAGGCTGACTACCTGGGACGTTAGCTATATAAGATACGGTAAAGATTTGAGCGTCTGTTCCAAAAGGAGTAATACCATTATAACTGTTAGCTACGATATCACCGGTATTAAATTTGAAGTTATCGACAGTATCATAGTTAGTTGCAGCTTGACCTCGGAAGTTTGTAGCATTCGCTACTGGGGCAGCCTCTATACCAATTGCTGGGACAGAAGCGGCAATTGAATTAGCTTTGAGGTTCAACCCGAATTGACCGATACCTTTGACACTAGGTCCATAGGCCATACCTGTTATTGTACTCGAGCCAGATGTTAATGTCGGACCGTTTACACTGATAGCATAGCCTGAGCCAGCATTGGTTGAAGCGGCCATCTGTGATGTTGATGTTGCAGTATCGGTTGGAGAGAATAGTTGATTAAAGTAGATAAGACCAGCAGTAGCTGTAGCACAATCAGGCACGGTTGATGTAAGTCCAATAGTTTCACCTGCACAGAAAACTAGTGATTCAGGCATGATACCTTCTAGGATAATCTGGGTTGCGGTGCTAGCGGTTACTACACCTGCATCAGTCGATGCCCCAGTAACATCCTCACTGGCATATGTTCTGATGCGAACAAAGAATGTTTGATTAGTGGTGGTTGGGTTTGTAACGCTTGCCAATTGATGAGTTGCAATAGTGCCAGCACTCACAGCGGCAGCAGTCTTCGTCAGATAAGGCGAACCATTAGTCGTATTAACCATTGTGAAACCTGTAACACCATTCTCGGAACCGAGAGTCGCACTGGTTGTATCCAAGCCGGTAGGAGTTGTACAGGCATCAGCAGGTGCAGCTGCTAGGGTACAGTACATAAATTTAATAGAACCTACATTAGTATTACCAACACTTGGCAATGTGTAAGTAAACAAATGATTAACAACACCACCTGGTTTTGAACCGCCATCAGTTGCACCAGCTTGAAGAGTCAAGCTACGAAGTGTAATTTGGGCGGCCGAAGCCATCTCTAATGGAAATACTTGCAAAACGAGTACTATCACTAATAAGGCCGTACTTAAAACCTTGATAAATCGAACTTTTTTGGTTTTCATTTTTGTTTTTTCCTTTGGTGTTATAGGTTATTTCAAGAGTAGCACTAGCATTATGGATTGTCAACATCGGATTTGTTCGTCTGAAGTATCCTGTGGATAACTAATAGGTGCCGGTTATGATAACTGTTTGGTCACTGGTGTATTTTCCGCCTGGAGTAATGCTGGAAACATTTACCAAATAACTTATTGTATATGTAGTCATACCTGAACTTTTGTCTGCATGGGCGATTGTTTCACCACTAACGTAACGAAATCTATTTGCTGTCGAGTAGTCGGACTCAACCGAACCAAAACCAAATTGTCCATTATCCGGATTAGCCCCAAAAGAAACTGGGGAAGTGTTGGCTACTAGGTTAATACCGAATTGTTCTTTACCTGTTTGTGATGAGTCAGTTGCTGCCATGGCATTGATTGTGTGGCTTTGATTGGTTGGAGGGTCTCCTGTTATAAGTACGACATAACCATAACTTGTATAGTTCGAGACCGAGAAAGTCGTGGTTGTTGTCGCTGGATCAGTTGCAGAAAAGCGACCAAAATCCACATTTCCATTAATTACTTTAAAAGATAATGTAGGATCGTGTGTTGTCTGAGAACCGGCTTCAACCTGGTAGTTTTGTGAAGCGGAATTGCCAATTGCAATATCGCCAGTCGCATTAACGGCTTTATAACTAGCCGAGCTTGACTGATTTAAATCACCGACACCAATAACACTTTCATCAAGTTTATAATTTGGAGACTGGAGTGTCTCGGCATAGGTGTCCAAAGAACTTGCAAATACACAACAAACTGTAATTACGAATAAACTTACCCACCCGATTAACCTCTTTAACATAGTATCTATTGTTGACGAAATAGATGATTATTGCAAGTTAATGGGTAACAATTTGCTTGTCATAAGTTTAAGCGTTATAATTATACGGAAGTAAAACTAATGCAATAAGATGAAACATAAAACAAAAGAAAAATTAACAGAACCGCCTGCCCCCGAAGTCTTACGGGCACAATTTGATAGCCCTTCAGATAGTCCTAAACCAACTACTGTCTCTAACCCCAAGGTTAATTTACGTCCTCGACATGGTATTTATCGCCCTAGTCACAAAGCAACTTTTATTGGGCTGGGTGTAGTAGTTTTAATTTTATTGGCGAATGCGGCTGTCATTATATTTTTGATGAATACTCAAAGTAAAAATAATTCTGAAGTAAGTATTGGTGGAGTAAAAATAAGTCCAGCCGTCCTAGACGCATTAGGAGTTAGTCGAAATACAGTAGGCAAAACTGATGCAGAACTTGTAGTCAATCCTAACGCTAGTTTTACTGGTAAAGTAACTGTCGGTGGTGATATGAGTATTGCTGGCCAATTAAAATTGAACAGTAAACTATCGGCTAATGATGCAAGTCTAACTAAATTAGAAGCAGGCAATACATCACTTGGACAACTAAATGTAAATGGTGATGGTACCATAACTAGTCTGTCGTTGCGTAAAGATTTAGCCGTAGCGGGATCAACGCAACTGCAAGGTCCTGTAACAGTCAGTCAAATATTAACTGTTAATAATAACGCAAATATTGCAGGTAATTTATCAGTCGGCGGCATGTTATCAGCAAGAAGTTTTCAGGCAAGTAATTTAACATCAGATGCAACTTTGACTATAGGTGGCCATATTGTTACACGAGGGTCGGCGCCTGGTGTATCAAACGGTGGTGGGTTAGCTGGAACAGATACAGTGTCAATTAGTGGTAATGATACCTCTGGGACTGTCGCAGTAAATATTGGTGCTGGGTCTAGGAGCGGAATCGTAGCGAATGTAAGTTTTGTGAATAATTATGGCAGTACTCCTCATGTAGTTGTTACGGCAGTTGGTCCTGGGGCATCAGATGTTTATGTAAATCGCAGTGGTAGTGGTTTTAGTATTGGGGTTAGTTCTATTGTATCTGGCGGTCACGCATTTGATTACATTGTTATGCAATAATTGGCAATTAGAATTTGGCTATTGGCTATTAGCAAGAACTTTTTCGCCATCTACCATATTCTATATTCCAGTAGCCAACTTTATATATTGACGAATAACATCACTTCGTTGTCTCGAACGGTGATTATGCCATTATTTATGTTAAATCCTATAGGGTTAGTTGCAGTTTCAATAATAATTTCACCAGGGCTTAGAATAGAAAAGAAATCGGCATGTCCCGGCAATATGTCGAATTTACCGACCCTGTTATTTGCAGTTACTGCTTCGGCGACACCTTCATAGTAAATATTGAATGGTGCGCGAGCAATTACGCTGAGTTTATTTATATCAATATCAAGTGGTTGTGTCATAGCTATTTTTTATTAGATTCTTTCTCTTTGGTTTTATCATTATGTCTTTTTATCCCAAGTATATCTTCGACACCATTTAATGTTTGTTCGATAGTAAAAAACTCGCCCGGCCTACCATTATATCGTTCTGCAACAGAGAAATATTGTGAAAAGAAAGTAATCAATTTTTTTGCATTTTGGTAGTCATTGCGATCAGCAGGGGATAATTCATTTTCACCAACTATAGCAATAATATTTTTTAAGGAATCATATTTTTGCATAATTGCTTGAACCTTGCTAGCTAATTGGTAATGACGTTCGCCAACAATTTGAGAGGTTAGTAATGAAGACGTAGTTTTTAGCAAATCAACTGCTGGGCGAATCCCAGTTTCGGCAACCGAACGCGAAAGAACCAAAACCGAATCAAGCTGTTGTGATATAGCTTGGACAGCAGGGTCAGACAGATCATCTGCAGGAATATAGACAGCTTGAACTGATGTTATAGATCCTTTGTCAGTTGAACTTAAACGGTCTTGCAATCTTCTAAGTTCTGTAAAAACAGACGGTGAATAGCCACCTTCAGACGGAATTAGCCCAAGGTTGGTTGATAGTTCTGTCAGTGCTTGAATGTGACGGTAAATATTATCAACAAAAAACAGAATGTCGCGACCTTCTTCGTCTCGGAAATACTCGGCCGATGTAGCTGCGGCAGGACCAACCATTGAACGGATAGCTGGCGTTGAGTCCATCTGTCCAAAAAACATAACTGTGTTTTTAAGAACATCGGTCTCTTTTAATGTCTGATACAACTCATTACCTTCACGTATACGCTCTCCAACACCACAATAAATTGATAAACTTTTTGCATCCTGAGTTACGTTATGAATCATTTCCATTGTAAGGACTGTTTTGCCGACACCAGCACCTCCAACTATTCCAATTTTGCGACCTTTCACAAAAGGTGTTAAAAAGTCGATAACTTTGATTCCTGTGCAAAGTAATTCCATTTTTTGATTTTTACGATAATTTTTTACACCGCTAGGTTCGCTGATAACACGTCTGTTTTCTTTGATTGGCGCGCCATCGTCAATAGGCTGTCCCAAAGCATCGAATACTCTTCCGATTGTTTTTGACCCGACTGGTATTGTCACCTTAGTGTTACTGCGAGATATTTTTTGTCCGCATCGTAAGACTTGAGAATTTGTTAGATTTACGCAAACAGCCACATCAGTTTTAAAGAAATTTACTTCCAGAAAAACTTCTGGATGACCTTCGACGATTAATAATTCTTTTATTTCTGGCCGTTCGTCAATTATCTGAACTTCTACCATTAAACCTTTTAAAGAACGAATAATACCAACTTTAGCACCTTTTGTATCTGTTGTAGTATTATTCATGTTCTTGCTCCTATACGTTTTCTTTTTTCTTTTAAGCTAATAATTACTTCACGCATCCTGCGATCACTTTCAGATCTTTTGGCGCGATGAAACTCTAATTGGTAATCATCTAATAATTCAATGGCTCGTTTTTTTGCAATTGCCATGGCATTGAACCTACTGGCGGCTTGGGCAAGACTTGATTCTAAAATTGTTTGACCAAGAGCCAGTTTCATCATCGTTACTTCCATTTCATCAGCAATTTCATCAAGTGATGGTTCAAAAATAGTGTTGTTGGCGGTTATACTATCTTCGTCGACATCTTCGCTCATGTCTTTTAAACTAGAAATAAGGTCAATAGATCTGATTTTTTGAACTCCTAATGATATATATTCTTCGAAATATACAATCGTATTGCTGTAAGGCATTATGGCTTCAATAACTGGATTTACATCAATATAGTGATCAGATTCTGGGACTTGGAAAAAATGGACATATGGAATGCCTCGCTGATTTAACTGATTAGCTCCATGAGTCCCCAGCACAATTATATCGGTCGTATTTTCGTCATAATCCTGTAGCATTATTTCAATCAAATGTTGATCGATTTCGCCACTTAGGCCACCTTCAGCGGTTATAATTACAAAAACTTTTTTTAATTGTTCATCAGAAATATCGCGATTAGTAATACGTTTATTTGGATCGATACGGATAGAACTGTATCTTTTCCATAACAATTTGAAAAAAACAGTAGAAATTTCAACCTTATTTTTAACTTTTGCAACTTGAGTGCTGGCAAGGCTTTCAAAAACCCAAGTCAAATTTTTAACTGTGGTTATTTGTTCAGCATCTTTTTCTATGGCTCTAGCTTGTCGCATCTGTTTTCTCCTCTGAGTCATCATCAGATTCTTCATCTGCTTTTTCTTGGTCGTCGGTTGATTCTTTGGTCACTGATTTTGAAGAAAACTTCTTGAGCAAATCGGCTTCTATATGGTCAAAATCTTTTTCTTCTTTTACTTTTGGAGCTACAGTTTTAATAGATTCTTTTAGCTTTGCAACGTTAATGGATGTTTCACCATCACTTAGCAGAATAGTTTCAAGCATTAGTTGTTGTTCAACTAAAGAATATCGTTGTTCGGGTGGTTGCGACAGCACTTGATAAATATATTTGCCTATATTCAAATCAATAGTAGTTTCTTTGGATAATTGAGTACTAAAATGTGAAAATTCTTCAGCTTGATGATATTGAGCTAATGTTTTAAATAATGTAGCAGAAAGTTTTTTCTGTCTGACAGTTTGAGCCTGGCTACCAACACGTGATACGGACAAACCAGCATTTATAGCTGGTCGTATACCCTGTCGAAAGACTCGCAAATCAAAAATAATTTGACCATCTGTGATTGACATAATATTTGTAGAAAGGTAAGCCGTAATATCATCACTAGGGGTAAGTACTACCGGTAGGGCAGTCAATGTCTTGCCATTTCTTAGTAACTTGCCAGCGCGTTCTAGCAGACTTGAGTG
>Ga0265292_1002416_pt1 | contig 13000 bp, 12 predicted proteins | sample Munlanlewell296A_FD_189080 | JGI IMG/M metagenome (GOLD analysis project Ga0265292, IMG submission 189080) | Leachate microbial communities from a municipal landfill in Southern Ontario, Canada - Leachate well 296A | ecosystem: Engineered > Solid waste > Landfill > Unclassified | place: Canada...
AGGTCCAGATCCTCAGCGACCCCACCCCCATAGAGTTCCCCGAGCCCCTCGGGAAGCTCGAGGCGTTCACCAACAGCGGCCTCATGGACACCGTGGAGCACCTCGGGCTCAAGGGCGTCAAGGACGCTTACGGCCAGACGATCAGGTGGCCCGGCCACTGCGAGATGTGGACGAAGCTCAAGGACCTCCACCTCATGGACAAGGAGCCCGTGAAGGTCAAGGGCGTGGACGTGAGCCCCCTCGACTTCTGGGAGGCGCTCGGCAACAAGTGGCTGCAGTTCGGCCCCGACGAGGGGGACGCCATCTGCCAGCGCGTCATCGTCTCCGGGAAGAAGGGGGGCGAGTCGGCGGCCTACACGTACGAGTTCATGGACTTCGGCGACAAGAAGGCGGACCTCTCCGCCATGGCCCGAACCACCGCCTTCCCGTGCAGCATCGTCGCCCAGATGATAGCAAAGGGCCAGATGAAGATGCCCGGCGTCATCCACCCCGCGAAGATCGGCTACGACGAGAAGCTCTCGGACACCTTCTTCAAGGAGCTGGCGAAGAGGAACATAAAGATAACCGAGACCTTCACCAGCCCCTTCAACTAGCCCCCCTTCCCACTTAGACAATCGTCGAAGGCCCCTTCGACCCCCATCATCTAGCTTTTATGAGGGGTTAGGAACCTTACTGCAACGAGAAGGTGAAGGCATGGTATCGAGCAGAATATCAGGCTTCTACAAGATGCCCGTCGACGAGAGGGTGAAGATCGTCGCCGAGCAGGTCGGCCTCACCCCCGAGGAGGTCAAGCTCCTCAAGTCGGGCGGCGGACTAGGCATCGACCAGGCCGACCACATGACGGAGAACGTCATCGGCACCATCGCTTACCCATTCAGCGTCGCGGTCAACTTCATGCTCAACGGCAAGGACCTCCTCGTCCCCATGGCGGGGGAGGAGCCCAGCGTCGTCGCCGCCGCGAGCAACATGGCCCGAATCATGAGGAACGGCCCCGGCATCAAGGTCACGAGCAGCCCACCCATAATGATCGGGCAGATCCAACTCACCGACATCCCCGACATGAAGAAGGCAGTCAAGATACTCAACGAGAAGAAGGCACAGATTCTCGCGATGGCGAACGAGGTCGACCCCGTACTCGTCAAGTTCGGCGGCGGGGCGAAGGACCTAGAGCTCCGCCCCCTAGAGACGGCGGCCGGGCCGATGCTCATCTGCCACCTGCTCGTCGACTGCAGGGACGCTATGGGGGCGAACGCCGTCAACACGATGGCGGAGACACTCGCGCCGATGCTCGCCGAGCTGACGGGCGGCAAGTCGCTCCTACGCATAATAAGCAACCTCGCCGACAGGCGCACCTGCAAGGCCGAGGCGGTCATAAAGAAGGAGGACATAGGCGGCGAAGACAAGGTGGACAAGATAATGCAGGCTTGGGCCTTCGCGGACGCCGACCCGTACAGGGCGGCGACGCACAACAAGGGCATAATGAACGGCACGATCGCCGTCGCCCTCGCCTTCGCCCAGGACCACCGCGCACTCGAGGCAGGCGCCCACAGCTACGCGGCCAAGACCGGCAGATACAGGAGCCTCAGCCGATGGAGCAAGAACAAGGACGGCGACCTCGTCGGCGAACTCGTTATGCCGATGGCCGTCGGCCTCGTCGGCGGCGCCACTAGGAGCCACCCGATGGCCCAGCTCGCCGTCAAGATACTCGGCTGCACGAAGGCCGCCGAGCTCGGCGAGGCGATGACCGCCGTGGGGCTCGCCCAGAACCTCGGCGCCCTCCGCGCACTCACACAGGAGGGCATACAGCAAGGCCACATGAGGCTCCACGCCAGGAACCTCGTCGTAATGGCCGGCGCCACCCCCGAGATGATGGAGGAGGCCGTCAAACAGCTCATAGACTCAGGCCAGATCCGGTTCCCGAAGGCGCAGGAGATCGTCGCCAAAATAAAGGGAAGCGCTTGACGATACTCATCGACGACGCCGGGACCGGCGACCTCCTCTGGGGGGTCGTCATCGGCGCCTACCAGCCGGAGACCGACACTTTCCTCTACGACGTCATAGATGTCTCCTTCTTCCGGAACGGGGCCTTCCAGGAGAAGATGCACTTCGAGGAGGCATCCAGGATTGTCCTCGCCCTCGTCGAGCGGCTCCGGCCTAAATCCGAGGAGAAGATCAAGGTCTGCCAGGGGGACGTCCTGAACATCGCCGCCGAGGCACTGAAGTCGAGGTACGGCGAGGAGAGGGTCGAGCGCGTCCACGTCGAGGGGCGGGCCCAGGACCTGATCGAGGGGGCCTACACGGACGAGCTGAGGAACCTCGGATACGAGCCGATGCCCGACCGCATAGGGAAGTGGGGGAAGAGCTTCTGGCACATGTACGACTGGGTGAAGAGGAACCCACGCCAGAGGGTCAAGTACGCGAAGACGGGATTCCCGAACCTGAGGAAGTTCAAGATATTCCAGGGCCGCTGACAACCTTTTTACACCGTGAGCCGCCCAGATTCTACGAACCGGTTTGAAGCCCTGGCTCCTGAACATACTCGCGTGCCCCATCGACAAGCACCACCCGCTTGAGGCGTACTTCTTCAGGTGGGAGACCCCGGAGGCGGAGATCGCCAAGGCGGCAGCCGAGGCTGGGAAGCCCTCCAAGGAGCTGGAGGAGAAGTACAGGGTCCTGAGGAAGCAGCTCGGCGACGGGACGATAAGCCCGCCTTCAATCTCGATTATAGTTGACAAGACTGGGTCGAAGGCCGCGGAGGAGCTCAGGGGGAAAGTGGTAAAGCTCCTCACAGGGAAGCCGGAGGGCAAGGAGGAGCTGGACACCATCTACAGGTACCTGAACATGCTCGAGCTCGGAGAGGGGCTCCTGTACTGCCCGGAGTGCGGGCGCTGGTACCCGATAGGCAGCGCAGTGGAGTCCATCCCCGAGCTGATGCCCGACGAGCTCAGGGAGAGGGAGAAGGACACGGAGTGGCTCGCTAAGTGGAGGAGCCTCGCCCCAGAGGGGGCGGTGAAGAGGGGTAAGCCCTTCAGCCTGGAGTAGGCGGGGCGGGTACCTCGGGCTGGACCGCAGGTGGAACCGCGGCGGCGATCTTCTCGGATTTCCACACCGTCCACGCGTAGTACAGCGCCGCCAGACCCCACGCCGTCGCTACGGCCTCCGAGGGGAGGACGCCCCACTGGCTCGCGTATATCGCCGTGAAGTTGAAGAAGAAGTGGGACGCCACCGCAGCGGCGACGTAGATCGGCTGCTTCAACCTGAAGGACTGGAGGACGAGGACGCTCATGCCGATGTGGAAGGAGATCGCGGCAAGCCTCTCCCAGAGGCCGGCGAAGGCGACCCACTCGGGCGTGGCGGCGATGGCGGCCAGCTGGTCCGCGGGGATCGCCCCGGGGTAGAAGTACGCGGTTATGGCCGTGGCGAGCACCGAGACCCCGACTAGTAGGATCGACTCTATCCCGCCGTGCCCGGCGCCGTACATAAGGCCGTTGCCAAACTTGTGGTCCTTGACGAGGAAGCGGAAGGCTACCCACCTCGCCCCCTCCTCGAACAGACCCGCGGTGAAGGAGGGTATGGCTATGCTCAGGTAGATGAAGGCCGCGCCCGAGTAGTTGCCGTAGACCCAGATCAGGGCGTAGGAGTTGAGGGGGATCCTGACGAGCGAGACGAGGAAGAGGGCGCACCCAATGAAGAAGACGCCCCAGCGGGCACCATACTTGCTGTACAGGTAGATGGCGAGGATGACGGGGACGAATATCTCCAGGAGCCCCGCGACGAACAGGGAGAGGAAGAGGGTGAAGGATATCATCGATCATCCTCACTCTCGGCGCGTTATTACGTTTACCCCCACCCTTTTTATCCGCAGCCGGGTAATCCAACCCGGTGCAAAATCGTGACGAACATCTACCACGATAAGGATGCGGACCTGAAGGTCCTGAAGGGCGAGACGATCGCCATCATCGGCTACGGCAACCAGGGGCGGAGCCAGGCCCTCAACATGAGGGACAGCGGCCTCAAGGTCATCGTCGGTAACATCCCCGATGCCAGCCTCGAGCGCGCCAAGGCGGACGGATTCGAGGCATACACCATCAGGGAGGCCTCCGAGAAGGCTTCGATAATCTTCCTCCTCCTCCCCGACGAGGTGCAGCCAAAGGTCTACGACGCCGAGATAAAGCCAGCGATGGTGAAGGGCAAGGCGCTCGTCTTCGCCCACGGCTACAACCTCCACTACGGCTTCCTCAAGCCCCAAACGGACATCGACGTCCTCCTACTCGCCCCCCGAATGGTGGGCAAGTTTGTCAGGGAGCTCTACGAGAAGGGGACGGGCGCGCCGGTCTTCTTCTGCGCCCACCAGGACGCCACGGGGAAGGCGATGAAGAGGGTCCTCGCCCTCGCCAAGGGCATAGGCGCCACCCGCGTCGGCGCCATGGAGGTCACCGTAGGCGACGAGACAGAGCTCGACCACTTCAGCGAGCACTGGATCGCCCCCATGATAAGCAGGGTCCTCGTACTCGGCTACGAGGTCCTCACAGAGATGGGCTACGACAGGGACGCCGTCCTCATGGAGACATACATGAGCGGCGAGCTCGGCGAGGTCTGCAGCAGCCTCGCCAAGGACGGCCTCGTGGTACAGCTGCCCTTCCACAGCAGGACGAGCCAGTTCGGCCAGCTCCTCTACGCCGACAGGGTCATGCCCGAGGACGCCAAGGAGCTCATCAGGGAGCTCGTCATGGAGATAAAGCTCGGCACCTTCGCGAAGGAGTGGCAGCTCGAGCAGATGCTCGGCTACCCCGTCTTCAACAAGCTGATGGAGCAGGCGAGGGCCCACCCCATAAACAAGGCAGAGGCGGAGCTGAAGGAACGGGTCAAGGTCGTAATAGATTAGACCGAAACCCCTTTTTCTCTCACACTCATTCTCTAGGTCTATCAGAGTGGTTCTACCATTTGGCAGACACCGAAAAAACACAGTGGCACACGCTTGAAGTAGAGGACTTGTTCAAGAAACTCGGAACCGGCAGGGTAGGGCTAACCCTCGATGAGGCACGGAAACGCCTCGATATCTACGGCCCCAACAGGCTGACCGAGAAGAGGAGGATATCCCCACTCTCGATCTTTCTCAGCCAGTTCAAGAGCATCCTAGTCGTCATACTAGCCATCGCAGCCGCGGTGTCCGGGTACCTCGCCGTAGTGGAGGGGGAGCCCCTCACCGACTCCTACGTCATAGTCTCCATCCTAGTCCTGAACGCCGTCCTCGGGTTCGTCCAGGAGTACAGGGCGGAGAAGGCCGTCGAGGCGCTGAAGAAGATGGTCTCCCCCAAGGTCTTCGTCGTCAGGGGGGGCGTCGAGGAGTCGATCGACTCCTCCGGCCTCGTCCCGGGCGACCTGATGGTCCTCCAGGCGGGGGAGAGGATCCCCGCCGACGCGCGCGTGGTCGAGGAGTTCAGCCTCGAGGTCGACGAGGCGGTGTTGACGGGGGAATCGATGCCGGTGGAGAAGGGCTCGGAGGCTCTCCCGGTGGATGCGCCCGAGAAGTCGAACATGCTCTTCATGGGGACGAGCGTCGCGGGCGGCCGCGGGCTCGCCGTCGTCACCTCGACGGGGATGTCCACGGTCTTCGGCGGCATCGCCGAGATGGTCCAGGAGATCGACTCCGAGGAGCCCCCGCTCAAGAGGAAGCTGGAGGCGATGGGACGACAGCTCGGGGGGATAAGCCTCGCCCTCTGCACCTGGGTCTTCCTCGTGGGCGTACTGATATACAAGACGCCCATCGAGGAGACGCTTCTGACCTCGATCAGCCTCGCGGTCTCCGCCATACCGGAGGGGCTCCCGGCGGTTTTGACCATCACCCTAGCGCTGGGCGTCTCCGCCATGGCGCGGCAGAAGGCGATAGTCAGGCGACTCGCATCAGTCGAGACCCTGGGAAGCACCACGGTGATCTGCACCGACAAGACCGGGACCATAACCAAGAACGAGATGACCGTCACCAAGATCACCTACTCGGGGAGGGAGATCGACGTCACCGGCGCGGGATACGAGCCGAGGGGCGAGTTCAGGGAACACGGCGCCCCAGTCGACCCCGTAGCGGACCCCATGCTGAACCTCTCCCTGAAGATAGGCTCCCTCTGCAACAGCGCGACCATGACAACCAGCGGAGGCTGGAGCATCCACGGCGACCCGACCGACGGCGCGCTACTCGTGGCCGCAGCCAAGGCGGGCATCGCGAGGGAGAACCAACCAGAGAAGCTCCTCCAGGAGTTCGCCTTCGAGTCTGGGAGAAAACGAATGAGCGCCGTCTACAGGCTCCCCAGAGGGGCGAGGATATCCTACGTGAAGGGTGCCCCTGAGGAGATAATCGCCGACAGCGTGATGATACTCGATGCAGAGGGTCCACGAAGGATAAGCGAGGCCGACAGGGAGCACCTCAACGCCACGTTAAAGAGATGGGCCGGGGAGGCGCTCAGGGTCATAGGGCTCGCCTACAGGGACCTCCCCGGGGGTGAGGGGGAGGTCGAGATCGGCGAGGCGGAGAAGGGGCTCACATTCGTGGGGCTCGCGGGCATGATCGACCCGCCGCGCGAGGAGGTGAAGGAGGCCATACGCATCGCCACCCGGGCCGGGATCACGACGATGATGCTCACGGGCGACTACAGGGTCACGGCGGTCGCCGTCGCGAGGCTGGTAGGGATCATAGATGGACAGGCGGACGGGGCCGTCGTCGAGGGCTCCGAGATCGAAAAAATGACCGACGAAGAGCTGGATGAGCGCGTCGAAGGCTTCAGGGTCGGGGCGAGGGTCTCACCCGAGCACAAGATGAGGATAGCGTTGGCGCTGAGGAGGCGCGGGCAGATCGTCGCCATGACGGGCGACGGGGTGAACGACGCCCCCGCACTCAAGGCCGCCGACATCGGCGTGGCCATGGGGATCAAGGGGGCCGACGTCACAAGGGAGGCTTCCGACATGGTCCTCGAGGACGACAACTACGCCACCATCGTCCGCGCCGTCGAGGGCGGGCGCAGGATCTACGCCAACATAAGCAAGTACGTCAGGCTGATGATCTCCGCGAACTTCGACGAGTTCCTCATGATCCTCGTCTCCATCTCCCTCGGCCTGCCGCTCCCCTTCCTGCCCATCCACATCCTATGGGTCAACCTCGTGACCGACGGCCTACCCGCCATCGCCCTGAGCGTCGACCCGGCGGAGGAGGGGCTGATGAGGCGCCCGCCGCGCGACCCGAAGGAGGGGCTCCTATCAAGATACTGGAGGTTCATAGCCTTCGCCGCCCTCATAGCCTTCGCAGCCGACTTCCTGCCGTTCTACCTCATCTACGGGTGGACGGGTGACATAGCCGTGGCCAGATCCGCGGCCCTCACGACCATAGTCATCTTCGAGCTCCTCCTCGCCTACCAGGTCAGGTCCGATGACAGGCACCTCTTCAGCCAGGGCTGGAAGGGGCTGACGGAAAACAGGTTCCTGTTCGCCTCGCTCCTAGCCTCCCTCGCGCTGCAGCTCGCCGTCGTCTACTTCCAGCCCCTGCAGGAGATCTTCAGGGTGGCGCCTCTCACCCTGGATCAGTTGGCGCTCTGCGTCGTCACGGCGATGAGCGCCTTCCTGATCGTCCCCCGTCTACTGATCAAACCAAGGAACGGCGTCGTCAACGGGAGAACGCCGCGAAAACCTTGAGTGGACACCACTCATCTTTTCCTGAGAACTATCCGAGGAACACTAGAAATTCGTCGGTTGTAGAGGACGCCTATGCGAGGTTGAGAAAGGAGGTTTAGCCGGAGCGGCCTCTGCTCTTCGTCCTCTTGGGGCGGAGGTTCTTGCTGTGGCACTTGCGGCACTTCGTCGCTGCCTTGGGGTTGGTGGCGCCGCACTGTCTGCAGACTGTCTTCTCTAGGTGCGCCTCGCGGCTGAGTTCCATCTTGAATGGGTCACGTAGGGACATTGTCGATCCACCTTTCTAACGAGCTCTGAAGCTATACGGTCCGGGGTATATTATCCTTTCTCAGATGAAATTTCGACGAAATACTCTAGACCATTAAAAGGAACACTCATCTGGTGAACTCGTTTGCTGCGGAGACCTTCTCGGCGAGCCTAGTAGCCTCCCTGTGATAGTCATCCTCCTTTAGGTCGGACCAATCGCGCCCCGGAAGTACGCCCCTTAGGTAGATGCTCTCGATGAAGATGCAGCCTCTCTCGCTGATCTTGCGGCGCAGCTTGTCGAGGGCGCCGGGGTTCGACTCGTTCGCCCCAACCAGCCCCAGCACGACCCGCTTACCCTTGAGATCGACGCTCTCAAGGAACTCGACCATCGACGACGTGGGCTTCCCCTTCCAGATGGGCGTCAGCAGTATTATGGGGTCGTATCCAAGCGTGTTCGTGTCTGGTCCGCCCATATCGGCGTCTCCTCGAGGGTTGCGTCCGCGCTCAAGCCTACCCCTCCAGCCTCTCGGCTCACCCAGCCTCCTACTCTCGGCAGCGATTATAGGTAGAACGATCTCCGCTATCTTAGCCGTCGTTCCCGTTTTACTGTAATAAATGATGAGGGGTTTGTTTATCATGTTAAAGGTGATCCAACCGCTTTGTAAAAACGTTGTTTACCCCCTTCAAACAAATGCTAGTCGCAAAATCATCGGGGAAATAATTTAGGCTTTATCATCAAGTTGCCTAGAATGGAGTCGTGGCGTAGGCGACGGTGAAGTAGCCGGCGAAGTAGATGAAGAGGTACAGCATTATCCCCCAGCTGCTGTTCATGAAGGCGAACATTATGCCGAGGGCGGTGTAGATGAGCATCACCATCTCCAGCCAGGGCAGATCTATCAGGGTGCTGTATGATGAGTCGAGCCTGTCCCCCCTCTTCACTATGTTGAACTTGGGGACCCTGACGTAGCTCCCCCCCTTCCAGATGAGCCCCTTCAGCATCTCGACGGATACCTTCGCGGATATCCCGTAGCCGATGAGCGCGAGGAGGCCCATGTACGGCGCCTTCTTGGCCAGGCTCACCCCCTGCCAGCGGATGGTGGCGAAGTAGAGGGTGAAGGCGCTTATCGTGCAGAGGGTGAGTAGGCCCACGTACCAGGGGGCCGTGACGTAGGGGAACTTGTTCAGGGCGAGGAGGGGGACGGTCACGATCAGGCCCAGGAACATCCAGAGGCTGACCATGTAGTATGTCAGGTGGAGCGTCGCCTCGATCTTCTGGACGGCGGTGCATGGGCTCCTCCACACCGAGCCGAGGAGCTTCTTGGCGCACTGGACGCTGCCGCGCGCCCACCTCCCCTGCTGGGTGCGGAACGCCGACATGTTCGGCGGTATCTCACCCTTCACGGTGAGGTCTCTGAGGTAAATCGACCTCCAGCCCCTGATCTGCATCTGGTAGCTGAGGTCCATGTCCTCGCTGAGCGTGTCCCAGCTCCAGCCGCCGACGTCCCTCACCGCGTCCATTCGGAGGAGGCCAACGGAGCCGTTGAAGTTCAATAGGAGGCCCGAGGCGCTCATGGCGGACTGCTCGACTATGTGGTAGCTGTCGATCGCGAGGGAGAACGCCTGCGTGTACATGCTGTAGTCGCGGTTTATGTGGTCCCAGCGGGCCTGGACGAAGCCGATGTGGGGGTCGGTCTCTATGGCGGCGACGGTCCTCTCGAGGAAGTCCCTCGGGGGGACGAAGTCGGCGTCTATCAGGGCGAGGTACTTCCCATTCGTGTACTGGAGGGCGTTCTCGAGGGCGCCCGCCTTGTATCCGACCCGCTTCTCCCTCCTGATGGCCCTGATGTTGACCCCATTAGCCCTCTGCTTCTCCACCTCCCGATCCACGAGGCCGCGGGTCTCGTCGATGCTGTCGTCAAGCACCAGAATCTCTAGCTTGTCCCTCGGCCAGTCCATGGCGCAGACGGAGTCGATGAGCCTCTCAACGACGAACTTCTCGTTGTATACGGGGAGCTGGACCGTGACGAGGCTGTGGTTTTTAACACTCTCCGTCTTGGGTCCGCTGTATTTCGTGGAGAGCCAGGCCATGCAGAAGCAGTTGTAGCCGTAGGGTAGGAGCAGGAGGGTGAAGGCGAAGTAGAGGAAAACGAGCACAGTCTCCATCATTGTATTTAGCCTCCCGTTGTCTGAGACAGGGATACTCCCGGGCGGTGGATTAAATCGGTATCGGCGGGAAAAGAGTTGCGCCTAGCGTCGAGGGGAGTGTCGGGTTAGAAGAGGATGGACATGCAGGTCAGGGCGCCGTCGCATTTCTGAATCTCTGAGACGTTCAGGGTGACTACTTCGAATCCCGACTCCTCGACCATCTGGCGCGCCTCCTCGTAGCCCTCGGCCATGAGGACGGTGTCGCCGACGGCGAGGGTGTCCGCCGCGTACTCGTCCCTGCTCGGGGGTATTATTACCTGGAAGCCCTCGAGGGCGGGGTGGGCCGCGTATCTCTCGGTGGCTATCATTATCCCCTTACCGAGGTAGGTGACGTAGCTTTTCAGGTGCATTATCCCTGGGTCGAAGACCGTGGAGACGGGGACGCCGAGCCACTCCTGCATCTGGGCCACTCCCTCGGGGTTCGTGCGCTGGCTTATGCCGCTTACCAGTCGGTCGTCGAGGTGGACGACGTCGCCGCCCTCGACGGTTGCGGGCGACGTGGCCCTCTTGACCTTGACGTACTGCTTGAGGACCGCCTCGACGCCACCCTCCTCCCCCCTGCGGCTCGTCTTCGCCATCCTGCAGACGAGGGCCTTCCCGCCGTGGACGACGGCGTTGTCCTCGACGAAGACGGAGTCGGGGTGCTCGTCGTCGCGGGGCACCCTGATGATCTCTAGCCCCAGCTCGGACAGCGCCTCGCAGTAGGCGGCGTGCTGCTCCCTCGCCAGCCCGAGGTCGATGATGGCGTGCAGCGGGTGCGTGGAAAGGCAGCTCCTGTACATGTCGCCTATGTCCCTCACGAGCGCGTGCTTCGGCTCCAATGAAACCACTGGGAGGGTATTGCTCCGACGCGTTAAAACGGTTGAGGCCCCGCCAAACCTTATACCCCCTCCCAGCCCCACACATAGCCGTGGAAGATATGCCGATCGACATGTACAAGGTCCTGAGGGAGCTCATGGACGCGCCCGCCGTCACGGGCTTCGAGGAGCCGCGTAGGAAGCGGATAATCGAGTACTATAGCAAGTATTGTGACTCCGTCACCGTCGACGTGATCGGGAACGTGGTGGGGACCCTCGGCTCGGGGGAGAGGGCGGTTATGCTCTCCGGCCACTACGACCAGATCGGCTTCCTCATCAAGCACGTGGACGAGAAGGGGTACGCGAGCTTCGACCAGGTGGGCGGCTGGGACCCGAGGGTCGCCTACGGGACGAGGGTCAGGATATGGGTCGGGGACGGGCCGGGGGACTTCGTCCTCGGGACCATCGGCACGAAGGCGGCGCACCTCACCGACGCGAGCGAGAGGGAGAAGGCGATCCCGCTCAAGGACATGAAGATCGACTTCGGCGCCTCGACCGCCGAGGAGGCGGCCAAGATGGGAGTGAAGGTGGGCTGCCCGGTCACGCCAGACACAGGTGTGGCATACCTCGGCAGGGAGGGCTCCGACCTCGTCATCGGCCCGGCCTTCGACGACATCTGCGCGGTCGCGGCCTTCATCGAGGCCCTCGACATCCTCGCCAAGGACCCACCGAAGAAGATCAAGGTCTACGCGGTCGCCACGACGCAGGAGGAGATCGGGCTCCGCGGCGCACAGGTCTCGGCCTACAACATCCAGCCATGGGCCGCGATAGCGGCGGACGTCACCCACGCCGTGGCACCGGGGGTGGATGCAAACAGGGTCAGCGACGTCCAGATCGGGAAGGGCCCCGTCGTCGGCGTGGGCGCCAACTTCACCCGTGCCCTCTGGGAGATGATGGAGAAGGAGGCGAAGAAGGGCAAGATACCCGTACAGCGGCAGGGGGTCCCCTCGGCGAGCGGAACCGACGCGTGGGCCATACAGGTCACGCGAGGCGGGACCATCACCGGCCTCGTCAGCCTCCCCAACCGCTACATGCACAGCCCCAACGAGGTCGTGAGCCTCAGCGACCTGACCAACGCCGGCCGCCTCATAGCCGCCACCGTCAAGGCCCTCGAAAAGAGCGACCTCAAGCACACGGTCGAGGTCTACCGTAAGAAGTAGCCCCCGTTACAAACCCTTTTTTATAAATCCCCTCAATGATTCTATAGGTGGATTTTTCATGAAGACATCTCAGTTGTTGGGGGCGCTTCTCATCGTCCTGGAGGTGGCCAGCATAGGCCTCTTCCTCGTATGCGGCCAGACCATCTTCTCGATGATGAGCACAGTCTCCCCGAGCGGCGGTGGCCAGATACCCGTCGTTGTAGACGAAGCCACTCAGGTCGCGACGCTTACCTACGCCTCGGCGCCGAGTAACGGCGGGCTGCTCCCCGTCAAGCTCGGCATAGGGTTCGGCATAACACTCAGTGACGGCTCATACTCCGTGAAGAACGTTACCACCGTCAACCTCCAGCCGGGGGAGCAGAGGGATGTGAGCCTCACCCTCAAGGTCCCCGTGGCGAGGCTACAGCAGTACGCCAACGGGAATGGGACGCTCAACATCTACACCAGCTTCAGCACCCTCAGCGACCTGGTCAGGCTCGACTACAACGCGCTGGCGGAGGGGGGGACCTGAGATGGCGGTGAGATGGGGCGAGGTGGCGGGGGCGCTCGTCACCTTCCTAGTGCTCGTGGCCCTGCCACTCGGGGCTATCCAGTTCATCCCGAGCGCGACCGTATCGCAGCTTGAGGCGACCGGCCTCAACCTACAGTCACTCGTGACACAGACGGCGATGCTCGGCCTCGTCGTCTCCGCCCTCGCCCTCGTCAAGGCCCTCGTAGCCAGGACCTCGATCACCTACCTGATCGTAGACATATCCTCAAACATAGTCTCCCTCGCCTTCGCCCTCCTCGTCGTCGGCGTCGGCAACATAGGTAACCTCGGCTACAGCAGCTTCAGGCTCACGCAGGCGAAGCTGA
>Ga0265292_1002417_pt1 | contig 13000 bp, 12 predicted proteins | sample Munlanlewell296A_FD_189080 | JGI IMG/M metagenome (GOLD analysis project Ga0265292, IMG submission 189080) | Leachate microbial communities from a municipal landfill in Southern Ontario, Canada - Leachate well 296A | ecosystem: Engineered > Solid waste > Landfill > Unclassified | place: Canada...
CGCATCTTAGAACTGTCAAGGGCCTTTATGGCGATCTCTTTCATGCTGGATTCAGCCGAAGTGGTTTTTTCAGTCAATTGGCGAATAAGGAGATCCTGCTCTTTGATCTTATCCCGCAAAGAAACAATGGTCTGATCTTTAAGTTTTTGTTCCGATTCAGCTTTTTGCGGGGCTTCACGCTTTTGTTCCTTTACCGTCTTCAGCAGGGATTCATACGCATCGAGAATCTCGTTCTTGGTGCTCTTGTTTGATATTTCGCTTGCCATAGTTTTATTTTTTTTCTAAAATTAACCAACTATCCGTCACAAATATAATTCCTTATGAATTATCTTACCTTAATTTCTGACAAATGGTATTGCCGTTTCGATCGGGGAATTCAGCCAATTGACGTTTTCCAGCCATTCGACAGGAAATGAACACAAGCGTTGTTCAACGTCATTTACCAGTTCGATTTTCTTTTTCAAGACAGAAATGTATTCAGGGTATAGGGGATTGCCATTGGTATTTGACCATCAAAAACGGCTTCAATTTCTTCTTCCGGAATATTGTAATCCCAAAGGATCTGCCTGAATATCTTTTTTTTCCCCTGGCAGATTTACACAGATATTTCGCCAGAGCGTAATCAGTGTTATCTGTGTTATCTGTGGATAGTCAAATCGGTAATAAATTTCACAATTTTTTCGCAGGCATCACCTGAACCGAACGGATTTGCCGTTCCACTCATGCGTTGATACAATTCTGCATGGTGAAGCAGGTTTTTACAGGTACTGATAATCTTTTCCGGATCCGTGCCCACCAGCAGTACATTGCCTGATTCCAGCGCCTCCGCGCGCTCGGTGGTTTCCCGCATAACCAATACAGGCTTGCCGATGCTGGGAGCTTCTTCCTGGATACCTCCGCTGTCGGTTATGATCAGGTACGAACGTTTCATCAACCACACAAATGCCGGATAAGACAATGGATCCATCAAATGAATATTCGGGATGCCGGCCAACCGGTTATAAACCATGGATTGAACGGTCGGATTGAGATGAACCGGGTAGATGATTTGTACGTCCTCCGTTTGGGCGATCTCTTTCAGGGCATGGCAGATATTCTCAAACCCGGGACCGAAATTTTCCCTTCGATGACCGGTGACTAAAATGATTTTTTGTTCCGTTTCCGTCAGATTCTTCAGAATCCCGATTTCAGGATCCGCAACCGTATCAACCCGGTCCAGAGCCCACAGGAGGGCATCAACTACCGTATTTCCGGTCACCAGTATTGAATCTTGCCTGATCCTTTCCTGAAGTAAATTGGATTGGGCAGCCAACGTCGGTGCAAAGTGATAATCGGCAATCAGACTGGTGATTTGCCGGTTCATCTCTTCCGGGAATGGAGATCGCTTGTTAAACGTCCGTAATCCTGCTTCTACATGACAAACCTTGATCCCGAGGTAGAACGAGGCTAAAGCTGTTGCCGCTGTTGTTGTGGTATCGCCCTGTACAAAAACGTAGTCTGGCCCGAAATCCTCTAAAACCGACTTCATGGAGGTAATTACCAGCGCAGTCAAACCATGCAGATCCTGATCCGGTGTCATCAGATTCAGGTCATAATCGGGCCTGATCTCAAAGAATGACAGCACCTGGTCCAGCATCGCCCGGTGCTGTGCAGTAACGCATACTTTCGTTTCAAAGAATTCGGGATATTTCCTGAACTCCCTGACCAAAGGGGCCATTTTTATGGCTTCGGGACGGGTGCCGAATACGAGGAGGATTTTTGGCATGTTTTAGAGTTTCAGGGTTTCAGGGTTTCAGAGTTTCAGGGTTTCAGGGTTTCAGGGTTTCAGGGTTATGCGTCGCGTTTCTTGGTGCCTTCGTAGGTAGAGTTGCGCAGATAGGTGATGAAATGGGATATTTTACCGGACAGGTTGAAGCAGTCATTCAGGAGTTCGTTGCATTTTTCTTCACTGATGTGTCCGGCATCATAGGTCCGGTAAGTCTGTGAGCGGGTTTCGCCTAAAGATCCTTTGGCGATGTACAGAAAATTAAGAAATTCCTTTTCCCCGTCCCTTTCAAAACCTTCCGCAATATTATCCATCACCGACCCGCTGGAACCCAGAATCTGGTTTTTCAGCGCAAAATCCCTTGATAGCCCAGTATTTACAGTGATGTCACGTACTTTTTTACACAAGTTCCTGGCATCTTGCCAAATCTCCAAATCCTCAAACCTCTTTATTGTCGCCATAGCTCTAACTCTGAAACTCTGAAACTCTGAAACTCTGAAATATTGCCTAAAGCACTTTCCTTAATTCACTGATTGCATATAAAGGCAAATTAGTCAGCCAATCTTGTTTACGAAAATCGGACATTGAGGTGCGAATAGAAACCTTTGGACTGAATTTTTCCCTATATACTTTTAAGCTCTTAGCTTGTAAATTTTCTTCAGCTTTAACTTCTATTGGGACAACCAATCCATTATACTGGGCTATGAAATCAACCTCTGCAGTTGAACGTTCAGCCGACCAATAGTAAATTACAAACTCATCAGGGTTATTAAGTTGTTGAAAAACATACTGTTCGGTTAAAGCGCCTTTAAATTCGGAGAATAAAGCGTTTCCTTCAAGAAGTGTCTTAGCATCAATATCACCCATTGCTGTTAACAATCCAATATCCACCAGAAACAATTTAAAAGCGCTTCTATCTTCATAAGCTTTCAAAGGTATAGCAGGCTTAGTTGCCCGGCACACTTTATGAACCTGTCCACAATCAATCAGCCACGATAACGCTATTTCATAATCTTTTGCATGCGAACCCTCTTTAATTATCCCATATATAAACTTGCGATTTTCTTTGGCCAACTGCGCAGGAATTGAATTCCAAATCATTCGGATACGTGGAACAATTTCTACAGGCGCATGTTTCGAAAAATCCTGGTCATATGCGTTTAAAATCTGTTTTTGAATATCACGTACCTCTTTAAAATTTTGATTTTCGCTAAATTTCAAAACAGCTTCGGGCATACCGCCAACATAATAATATTGCCTGAGCCGTTCAATATATTTAGATTTATAAGCAGTTATCAATTTCCAGTCTGAACTGTGAAGCATTTCCGTAAGGGCGTTTTCTCCGATTGCATCCAGAAATTCTAAAAAAGTTAAGGGATGCAAATCCATGAAAGCTACTTTGCCAACCGGAAAAGAAATATTAGAATGAAGTGCCACACCCAGCAACGAACCAGCTGCCAGGATATGGTACTCATTGGCATCTTCCTGAAAATACTTTAACGCAGTTATTGCTGCGGGCACAGCCTGTATTTCATCGAATATCAACAAGGTATTTTCAGCATGTATGGTTAAACCTGATTCAGCTTGTAATGCTACGATTACCCTTTTAATGTCGAAATCATCGGAAAATAAGGCTTTTAATCGTTTGTTCTTCTCGAAATTAACATAAATCGTTTGACCATATTGTGTATTACCAAATTCCTTCATCAACCAGGTTTTTCCAACCTGCCTTGCGCCCCTGATGATTAAAGGTTTTCGTGATGCTGAATTTTTCCAGGCAATCAGGTCTGTTAGTTTTGTCCTTCTCATCTTTGATATTTTGTGCAAATATACAAATTAACAAACGACTTTTTGGAAATTAATACACTTTTACGAACGACTATCTGGAAACCCTGTAACTCTGAAACTCTGAAACTCTGAAACATCTTAAGCCTTGAACGTTATCCCAACTGTTTTAGGTAAACTATACCGGTACCGCCCAAAGCAATGAAACACCAGCGCAAACAGCTGGAACAGTTTAACCCAGAATACGGAGCCGGCTCCATGATTTTTAGCAAAATACAGATATTTACTCTTCTCCAGCATCGAATATTTCGTGTAATTGAACGAGCCGTCGGGATGAGCGGCAGCGCACTCGTGATGGATGATTTTTACCTGCGGAAGAAGCCAGGTCTGATATCCGGCCTTGCTCAGCCGGTAAAAAAGATCGGTGTCCTCATAATACATAAAGAAGTGCTCATCAAAACCGTCCAGCTTTTCAAAAACCGCGCTCCGGATGAAAATATCGGCTCCGGAGATATAGTCAACTTGTTGCGGAATCGTAAAATTACACGGAGGCGATAGGGATAACCGCTTATTATAGAAGCCTTTGTACAAAACCCGAAAGCCGATGTCGCTGAAATGCTGGAATAGAGTCGGAAAATGTCCGAAAGAGACCGCATATTCACCGTCCGGTTTCTGCATCCGGCCTCCGCAGGCGGCAATCTGCGGATTGCTCTCTGTCAGGAATTTGTAAAACGCCGAAACTGCATCCTCCGTCAGAATCGTATCCGGATTTAAAAAGAAAAGGTACTTCCCGGCAGCCTTCCGCGCTCCGATGTTGTTAGCGGCGCCAAAGCCGAGGTTGGTGGGATTCTTTAATCCACAAATGGGCACAAATTTTTCACAAATTTCACAAAAGGAATCGTCGGTGGAATTGTTGTCAACTACAATGATTTCGAAATTAATGCCTTTGGTGTGAGCATAAATAGATTCCACGCAATCCGGAAGATATTGTCCGGAATTATAATTGACAATGATAATGGAAACGTCTACCGCCATCTCCACTTAATGATTTCCAGGATATGCCGATCCCTGAGCACCAAAATCTGGATTGAGAAATAGAGTCCGGTACAGATGCCCACCGCGAAGAGCAGCCGGATCAGGGGAATGGTATCCCAGGTTCGCAACAGCCAGGCAACGGGCAGGAAAAGGAGACAGGTTCCGATGGCTTGCACCACCAGCATCCAATTGAACGTGATCAGAAATTTTTTTCGAACGAAATACCAGGAAACCAACGTTACCGCCACTTCTGTGGTCATCATGGCTATGGCTGCCCCGGTATGCCCGAAAGGGCCGATCAGCAGGAAATTCAGGCCCAGACTGATCACAACCCCGAAAAGGGTGGCAATCAGGTATTGTTTCCGGAATCCACCCGGGATCAATAGCTGCAAACCGAACAGGTTGCCCAGTCCGAGAATAAAGGCCAGCGAAGCGGATATCTGCATGGCCGGAATCGCATCGGCATAACCTGGACCGGTAAAGACATGCATAATCTCCGGGGCAAAGATCAGCAGTCCGGCCGATACCGGAATCCCGAGAAGGCAAATAAAGGCAAATGAACTGTCCATCAGTTTATTCAGGGAGCTATTATCCTGGTCGACGATGCTCCGGCTGATGCCGGGGATCAGCACCGTCGCCAGGGAGCCAATGATCGGAATCACCATTTTATTCAGTTTGATGGCGGCCGAATAGAGGCCAACCTCCCTGTCGTTCGCCAGAAAACCAACCAGTAAGACGTCGACAACTGTGTAAAAGCTGATGGTCAGAGTAGTACTGAACAGTACCAAGAGTGCCGGAATATGTCTTTTCAAGTCAAGATTCCGGAACCAGAAGGTGATCTTGCCGCGTAAATTGATGAGATACCAAATGTTGGTAGAAAGAATGGTTAAAACGTTAATGATCAAATATATTAACAGATCATCTACCGTCCTGACAAAAACAATCAGGGCAACCAGGGAAGCCGATTTGATCACAATCGAACGGATGGCTAAAAACCGGAATTGCTCCGATCCGGTGTAGAACCATTCGATCGTGGTAAAACTGATCAGGACGAGTCCGCCTCCAATTAAAAAGAGCGTGAAATCCTCCTGAAACCGGCCAAATACTGAAATGATTACCAGGTAACAAAGAAGCATAAACCCGGTAGTCAGCAGGTTAATCAAAACCAGCTCAGAAAAAAGTTTGCTCAGCCGGTTCTTGTCCCCCACCGCTTTGGCAACCTCCACCACTCCATAAATCGGGATCCCGAGAGCGGCAATCAGGATAAAATATTGCGCAAACGTCAGAACAAACTGCGCCTTCCCGATCAACACCGGCCCCAATATCCTCGTCGCCCAGGCAAAGCCCGCAACGGTAAAGAGGATATTGCTAAGAACGTAGGTTAGGTTGCTTAGGTACTTTTTCATGAAATTTTTCGTGAATTAAACCGATAAGTAACCCCCACCTGCGCCTGAAAATTAAAGACTTTCTTGCCCGGATTCCACCATTCCGTTGAATTTGCGGGAATGGATTCATAAAGGTGTTCATAATTAAAGCCGGTAATCCCATTCAATCGCGTAGAAAAAAGGAAATTCCGATACTCATATTGGCCGATCAGCGAAACAATAAAATCCACCCAGTGTGCCCGGATATCATGAATGGCCAAATAATGAAAATCATTGTTGTGAACATATCGTTCCAACCGAAAACCGATAACCGATAACTGTTTAACCCATGAAACGTCCAGCGTTTGCAAATTACTCCCAGGTCCAATCCCGGCTCCAAGCAACTGTCCCATTTGGGTATAACCCTGTTTAACCACTGAATGTAAATACCAGGGACCAGATGTCCGGTACAACATACCGACGCGGGAATTTTCCAAATGGGTTAGTTCGACAGCTACCTGAATATATTGCTCCGGCTTATGATTAAACGGGATCATTTTTCTGAAGCCTGCAATCCAGGCTGATGAATGTTCCGGTTCCAGAAAGAAATCCCGTAGATTCCAGGCATGATCATCGCGACCAAATTCGACATAGATTTCAGACCGTTCCTTTTGCCATAACCAGCGTAGAAAAACCGAGGCAATCTGGTTTGATTTCGAATCCTCCGATACCTGCTCACCCGATCGCTCCTTGCTGAGTGGTAAAATGACCGGAAGATAATCACTAAACTTAGTGCCCATGTCCTTACGGTAAACCTCGAAAACCCGGGTGGCTCCCAGGAATAGTCCCTGTACCCATCTGGGCTGCCAGGTGAATACAACTCCGTTCATATAACGCCAGTCGCTGGGCTTGGGCTGCATATAATAACTCCGATAGCCAGGATTGTTGGTATCCGGAACCGGGAGGTAATATCCGGAAGATTCCAGCCTGCCTGCAATGAGCTGGGCTTCAAATGAACCGATGGGGGTTTTTACGGGGCGGGTGGTGTTTAAGGTCAAATGGGTAAAGCCGGGCGTCGTGTTGCTCATCAGCAAGGAGTTGCGAAACCCCGGACCCCACCAGAGATTCTCATTGGAAAGACCTATGGAAGCAGGTCCTAAATTAAGCCGGATGCTGCTTTGACCCCAAAAAAATCTCGTATACGGTACGTCTCCGAATCGCTCAGGCAGGTCAATATTCGCGTTGAACTCATAGTATGCCGACCAAACCGCTACCGGATGCGCCTCAGGAAAACCATCAAAAGGTTTGTTTTCAGCACATACAAATTCCGGTCTGAATTGAATGCTCAGAGGGCCTATTTTTGCGTATACCCCCGCACTTGCCATGGTCTCAAACCCTTTTGCAGGAATCATGGCTCCGTCATTAAGGCTGAAAGGATGATGGGTGGTATATTGAGTCAGGATAGTTACCGGCAAAATCTTGAATTTAAATGGCTTGCCCTGTGGAAATGAACTATCCGGAAAGAGGGGCCGTATGCAAAAAGAGATCGTGGAATCCTTTTCACCCGCCAGTTGACCTCTTCTAAAAGCTTCTTCCAGGACAGCCGTCCCCACTGGTAATGTTTGTCCAGGGCCAAATGCCGGGATAGAAGCCAGGACGATCAAAAGAAATAATTTGCTCATGCGTCTCTACGGCTTCCGTTGATCATATCGTATAATGATTCCGCCACAAACGACCGCTCCTCGTCCGTAATGCAAGTGCTTGATGGTAAACACAATCCGAGGTTAAACAGCCGCTCCGAGGTGCCATCCACATAAGCCGGACACTCCTTGAAAACCGGTTGCAGGTGCATGGGCTTCCAGAGAGGCCGGCTTTCAATTTTGAGTTTTTCAAATTCCAGCCGGATATGCTCGCGCGTCACTCCGCCTGTTTTTTCGGGATCCACCAAAATGGCAGTAAGCCAATGGTTTGAGAAAAAGCGTTCATCAGGTTCTTCCAGGAAGTTAATTCCGTGGAGATCTTTCAGGGCCTCTTTATAAAAAAAGAAATTTTCCCGGCGCTTCCCTACCCGCTCCTTAATCACTTCTATCTGCCCCCGCCCGATTCCAGCGCATATATTGCTCATCCGGTAGTTATATCCGATCTCTGTATGCTCATAGTGCGGATAATCATCCCGGGCCTGGGTGGACAGGAAGGATGCCTGATCGCAATACTTCTTCTTGTTTGAAATCAGCGCTCCGCCAGCTGAAGTAGTGATGGTCTTGTTACCATTGAACGAGAGTATCCCGATTTCTCCAATGGTACCGCAAGCCTGACCGTTGAATTTAGAACCAATGGCCTCGGCTGCATCTTCGATTACCGGTATCTCATAACGGTTGGCTATTTCCATGATCTCGTCCATCCGGGCCGGCATTCCGTACAGATGGACGGCAATGATGGCTTTGGGCCGCTTCCCTTTCTTAATGCGATCGATGATGGCAGATTCGAGGAGCATGGGACTCATATTCCAGGTTCCGGAGCCTGCCCCGGAGAAGGCCGGGGTTGCAGGTTCGGAATCAATGAAAACAGGAGTAGCTTTTAAGTAAACAATTGGGTTGGCTGAGGCAGAGAATGTAAAGCTGGAGCAGATGACCTCATCTCCTTGCTCCACACCCAAAACAATCAAGGCCAGGTGAATAGCTGCAGTTCCGGAGGAGAGACAGCTCACAAATCCTGCCCCAGTGACTGTTTTCAGATCCTTCTCAAAACCGTCAATATTTGATCCGTTTGGAAATATTTGATTTTTATGAAATGCCCCCTCAATGTACTTCATCTCCCGGCCCGACATGTGGGGTGTGGAGAGCCATATATATTTCATTGTACCCATTTTCTGTTATACAAAGTAATAGTTTCTTTTCAATTTATAGGGCCCACGGCTCCTTCATTTTTTTGCCCAGGAGAGTGCGAAAGATTATTTTGATATCGAGCCGGAACGACCAGTTGTCCATGTAATTCAAATTGATCCGGACTTTGTCGGGAAAGATGACTTCATTATTAAATCGGACCGGATCATCCTGTTGAGACAGAAGTTCCTCTTCATCAGCGTATTTAAGCGTGGCTGGTCCGGTAAGGCCAGGCCTGATTTCAAGCAACCGGCGGTCCGTTCCGCTAAGCTTGTCGGCATAACCCGGCACATCCGGCCGCGGACCCACAAAGCTCATATCACCAGCCAGAATGTTCCAAAGTCCGGGCAGTTCATCCAGCTTATACTTTCGAAGGACCCTGCCCAAGGGAGTAATCCGGCTTTCGCCTCTAACTGTAACAGAACTGCCACCATGATTTAGGTTCATAGTGCGGTACTTAAACAGCGTAAATAATTTCCCATTCCTCCCAACCCGTTTTTGGGAAAAGATAACGGGGCTGCCCGGCATTTTTATTCTGATCAATATCCCGATCAACAGCAAAACAGGGCTCAGAACAAGCAGTCCCAGAAGTGCCGCCAGGAAATCAAAAACCCTTTTAATGAACATGAATGGCTTCGATGATCTTTTGAGCAATGGATGAATAGCGCAACTCTTTCTCTGCGTATTCCTTGCCTTTATTTCCCATGACCATCCTTTCGGCCGATGGAAGATTACACAAATACCCAATGGTTTTCGCAATTTCACCCGCATTTTCCGCGGAAACCTGCAGGCCGCAACCCACCTGCTCAACCAGGCTATTAGGTTCATCAACCGCAAAAATAATCGGTTTTCCTGCAAGCATGTAGTCGGTGACTTTATTAAAGGAGGTTCCGTAACTATGCAGAATGCTGCTTACCCCTCCGGCATACAATATGTCACATTCATTTAATAAGCTGGGTATTGCAGCTTTAGAAACAGTGGGAAGAAAGAAAATATTGTCCTGATTTTGCTTTTCTGCCATTTTCATCAGCTCAGTTTTCTGCGATCCATCCCCCACCAGCACGAAAGCCACTTTTAAATCTGCCGGAATCGCTTTTGCGGCTGTTATCAGGGTTGCCAATGCGTTGGATGGTGCATGACCCCCGGCATAGCCCACGATGATTGTTGATTCACTTTCTAACTTTTGAAATAGCTTTTCATGCTCTGCCGGAACAGGAACAGGAGGTATTACCTGATCATCTTCAGAATAACCATTGGGGATATATACAAATTTTCCCGGCTCTAATCCATGCCGTTCCAGGTACTCTTTGGCATTTCCCAGTACCGAAACAAAATAATCGCAATTCCTGCAAGCAAAATTCTCAGCTCTTTGCACCATCCATATCAAAGGATGATATTTGGTATAGTCCCCAATGATCATGGGACTTAACGGCCACAGATCATGCAGTTCATAAACCAGTTTGGCCCTGCATTTTTTTGCTATAAGGTAAGCCGGATAGACGTCCAGAACATAGGTTGAAGCAACCAGAACTGCATCCGGGGAGACTCGTCGGGCAATCTTCTTATAGTAATACAAGGACTTAAAAATAAACGTGAGCATATTCAGAATCCGCTTGACTCCGGATGAACGGTACTTCATCGTTTTAAGCCAGATGTACTGAATTCCATCAATCATTTCAGTCGCCAGATCTCTAGAAACAGCCGGCTGATGGATCCTGAGATGAGAAAAACCGGCTCCCAGAATGCTTACTTCATGCCCCAGTTTTACCCATTCCTTCGCCAGGTAATATTGCCGGTAGTCCATGCCGTAATGCGATGAACCGATATAGTGATTGATGATCAGAATTTTCATAACAGAGGATTTAGGAAAGCTCCCTTACGGCCTCACTGAAACCGATGAATGAATGTCCGTTCTGCATTAGGTATTGAATGATCTCCACGTACCAGAATTTATACGATTCATAAGATGAGCAGAAATACCGGTCATGAAATAACAGGGTTACATATTGAAAATTCTCTTCAGCCAATTTAGCTATCCTTTCTTTTGTTTTTTCTATGATCTGCTCAGTCTTTTCAGCCTGCCAGGATTTCTCCTCATAAAACTCATGCGAATCCATGATATGCAGCGGAATCTCCCACATATTCCCGATTCTATAAGGAGCCTTTAACGCAAATTCGGATGAATCAAAAAGATAACCTGCCTGATTCAGCTTCTCCAACGTTCCTTCATTCATTCGGAGATAATGCATCCGGATGCCAAAATCAGGATTAGCATTTAGTTCCTTAAAACGTTGATATTCAGCCTCAATTTGGTCCTTATCGTCAAATTCGATACCATGAACCCCGCAATCAAACCCCCTTTCCATAACCCGCTGAATCACCGGCAAGGCCGAATGAAAATTGTAATTTAACCCAACACCCTTGTTCATGGCAAAAAAGAACGTTGATGGTATGCCATTAGCTTCATCAAAATCCATCAACTCATCGATTTGGTGCCACCTTTTCCGGAACAGGTCCCCCACCCTAAGCACGAACTCCCGGGCAGTCAGCACTCCCCCCAACCCTTCTATAACGGCCCTAACACCATACTTCACAAGGACGCCATCGAAGAGATGCTCGGTGGAATATAGGTGGTCGACATCGTGGGAGATGATGATTTTCATCCAAGAATTGGCCTAAAGGCCATAATTCATTGTGTGCTATTTTGGGAAGATCCGATAAATGTTACTTCGATGTTTAATTTCAACAAAAAATGCAGTTTGAGCTTCTATTTTAATTCCTATGCGATAGTTTCCAATCCTAATCCTATAAAACAGCTTGTGCCCTTTCAGTTTTTTGAGCTGTTTTATTTGCTTTAAGTTTTCTGCCGATTCAACATTTCTGATTGCAGTAGCAATGTCAGCTTTTAGTTGATTATCCTCAATTTTCTTGATAGCCTTCAAGAAGGAAGCTTTAAATTCAGTCTTCATTTTTCTGGCCTAAAAACTCCATAATAGTTTTACGGCTGACTGATTTTGTTTTCATTCCTTTTTCAATCAATGAAGCAAGCCATGCATCATCCATTTCTTCGGTATTGATCGATTTTGCCCTGGTACCGGTTTTCTTTGCCAGATTGAGCCAAAATTTAACATCTGCCTCACTTTTAACCTCAATAACTATTGCTTCCATAATGACAAATTTTTGCACAAAGTTACGACATATATCCTAAAACATACGATTAATACACAGACCGCTTAAAGAACTTAAGCACCATTTCAACAGGCAGCCATGCTCTATGCACCGCATATTTCACGGTCAACTCACCCCCGAATCCTCTAAAAAACGACTCTATTGCAGGTATCATGGAGCCTTCGAAATCAAAGGTTTGAATACCAAGTTCCTTGGCGTATTGAATAGCCGAGAGAATGGTAAAACCTGCAGCACCTCTTTGCTTTTGGTCTGCATCGTATCCGCCCAGGATGTAATAGGCGGTTGTAGTATCATGAACACAATAGGCTGCTGCCAGAGGTTGATCCCCGTTTTTTGTAATAAAGGCAAAGGACTTACCGGCACCGGAAAAATCGTACAATATCTTATCGATTAAATCGTAAGAATTGTTTCCAGCCTTCCTTTCTAACGTTTTTCTCACCAGGTCACGTACAATGATCAGGTCCTTTTTGGAGACGCATTTATGCGTCTCTACAGAGTCCTTTTGGGCCTTGGTAATGTCGGACCTCAATTTGGGGTCGAACTGGCTGACAATTTCCTCAATATCAGTGGTTAAATCCAATCGATAAGTGTATGTTGGTGATACTTTAAATCCTTTCCACAGATAAGGCTGTACATCCTTCACTTCCGGTGGAAGATTAAACTGGATGATACCTGCCTTAAGCGTCCGTAAGAAACCGGCAATGCAGGCGTGAATGGCTTTTTCCTGAGAATTCCGTTTGTACCGGTTTCCGGATTCATTGCAATAAATAAGTCCGCAGTGCGGAGTGGTGATGGGATTCTTGATGTAGCTCAATCCGTAAATACGGGTGTGATACAAGGAGAATGCACCCCGCAGTGAATCATGATCATAAATCCCGTACAATCTCAACCGGTTGCCGAACAGCTCAAGCCAGGCCGGATCATTGAAGACGCTTCCCTTTTCCTGAATCAGCGCCAGGTATCCGGGATCCTGTTTATCT